>JGI24159J19872_10013447_pt1 | contig 10635 bp, 5 predicted proteins | sample Ectturendosymbi4_FD_19872 | JGI IMG/M metagenome (IMG submission 19872)
TTTGCATATGCAGTTCATTGAGGCTACTTAATACGCAATTGAAATCATGTGTCTTTAGAATTCTTGCTGTTCAGCGTGAAAGGATCCACTGTCTTTTAAAATAGGGTCGTTGAGTCGATTCTGCCACATGGTAATTCACCAACAAACAAATAAGCTTTCATGAAATACGAATAACACAACACAACAACACACTTACATGACCAAAACAACAGAGCGTTTCAGCTGGAAAAATTCATTGAAATTAGTCTGTCTTAACTAGTTGTGATGACGCCAAATCGTAATATCGACAAAATTGTTGTGTCAAAATCCGTAGAGGTGAATTGTCACTTGGCAATATTTGCGTCTTGTTCAACAAATTAACATGGAGATTTTGCCACACCAAGGAACGTTTCTAATCTTGCAATTTTGCTAATCCTACCGCGGACAAAACTTTGCCAATAGAGAATTCAAAACAAGCTATGGTTGCAAAGAAGGTGATTTAGGCCAAATAAAAAAACGTTGTTCAGCAATTGAAAATAGGCTTAAATATTTTGTAGACAGCTATGTGATTCTTCTGCAGATAGGTCGCATTTGATAGTTGATACGGAGATTGTCACCTTCAATTTATAAACCAAGTTTACCCTAATGAATTTATGGCTTGTCTTCCCAATGTAAACCGGATCAGATGGGTTGTGTTCGTTCAAAACGTCCAACAAGCTGCGAAGGTTGACGTACACATCGTCATCAAAATGACACCACCACTTATACCTGGGAAATAAAAAAGAAAATTAGGAGTTGGCCATGTCTTATGCTTTAAAGTGATTTTTTCCCAAAGCAGTTGAAACTAAAAACAACAGAATTAATTAATTAATTAATTATTGATTTCTTGCCATGACTTGCCAGCCACAAACGCTAGAAAGCCAACCAAGGCTCTAAAGTTGCGGATTTTCTCTTAGTTTGATTTTAAAAAAAGAAAAAAAATGCCAGTTGAGGGTTGGGGCCTATGTTCAGGTAACCTGAGCCAAAAATCCTGAACGTACCCCTATTTATGAGGTCACCCACAAAAAACTAAACTCCAAAACGTCCCAATGTTATAATTTTACGTCTTTCTGAATCTCGAAAGTTCGTCTTCCTGAATGTTGAGAGGGTTTGAACAGCTCTCTAGCTCAGTTGAATGGCAAGTTATGGCCGGATGTGTTGGCGCCATTTTGCGCCAAAATTCTGGCGCATGCGGGACGTAAGGAGTAACGTTCTGCAAAACGCCACTCGTTCGACTTTTGTTTTATACACAGGTTGATACATTGTCCACAGCAACGTTCTCGGAGAACTCAGTTTCATCAAAGTTTTCAGCGTGTTTTTTTCATAAACACTCTTTTGTAAGATGATCGGAATCGAAAAAGTGGTCGGCGTGTAAACTGCATGACTCACAAATATATTTTTTCTGGAATTAGTACCTACATTAGAATTAAATAAAAATCGAAATAATCGATTAAAATTCTTATTATTTCGTTTTATGACTTAGTTGAATTTCAGATGAAAAACCTACTCTACGCAAAACATATTCTAGCATAATCTTGGCAACGGTATTTCTCCGAGAGAACTTAAGACGCACATGGGACAGCATCCTGTACCATAATCATTTGGAGAAGAAATGCTAATGTTCCACATAATTAAAAATTACTTAACATTCTCATGATAGCTGGAATCGCCTGCTGACCCGCATGAAATTGCACATTGACACCGTGCACTGTAATATTGCCCTGCATCGAGCATTGTACACTTATCGTGCACAAGCGAACCACAGGATCATTCTTGAAGATTTTTTCCTAAATCGATAATTTTTTGTACACAGTCATAACTGGTTTTATTTGTTTTTTCATTACTGACAATTTCAGGAATTAAATTTGAACCAAGCAACGTTGTTGCCGCTACGTACATTCAGAAGTACGTGCCATTGTTCACTGGTAATTTTTTATAAGAATAAGAAACGTTGGAAAAAAAGCTGGTATTGACTCATCACAGGTTCGTCCACAATTTCTGGTTATTGGAATGACCAAAACAGAAGGGCAATGATCACGATTCTTTGCATATGCAATTCAAACCGTTGTAGTGAAACGTGACTTGTAAACAGTAGCGGAAGAGGTATGATTTTCTAATGTTTTTTGTCCAAATATTTTTCTAATACGCAAGAAATAATTAAAGGTGGTCATAACTGGATCCATTGACATATTTGTACCTATCACCCTGAGCTTTGAATGGGAGGTAACAATTGCAAATGAGAATTATAAGCTTAGTTTCTGTAATATCAGCACAAGCAAATTAAAACTTACTTATCCATCAGTGGTTTAATAAGTGTATACTCTTTGTCAGTTTTGCAGCAGAGGTCCACACTGTGCAAAAAAGAGTTAAAACTGTCACAAAGATAAACAAGGTACGTCATACCTTATTTTGTTTTTGTGCTTGCAGCGGTTAATTACAGCTGATCATTTGAACCGGATAAATNGTTGCTAAAACATTTCTAATTTTTGCTTTTTTTACAGGTTTCATGATCAGCTCTGGAGTTTTTGTGTATGAAAAGGAAATGCAGAAGACTTTCACCTGAACGACATGAACTTTCAAAGTTGCTGTTTGTTTCTCCAATTTGGTTTCCAGAGTATATCCTATTACGTTTTGAATTTCCTCGCCAACGTAATTTANTTTCGAAACATACTTCAGTCGTGCANTTTCTTTGAAACCAATGGTTTCCGAATTGAACTACTTGCGGGCCCCCAAGTCTATTAATTTTGNTCTGAAGGAGATCCAATNGCCGCATTGTTTAGTTTATGAAAGTGCAATATCTTGAAAAGCTGACTTCTTAAATGAATACTGATTGCTGATTTGGAATTAACAANTTGGAATTATCCGAGAAGTACAGTTTTTAACGTGTACTGAACGAAATGCTGCCGACCAGTGTTATGATGTACAATTAGGATACAATCCTGATTTACATATACGAACTTCAGGTTGGGAAACATTGCTTTAAAATCATGATTATGTCGAGTCTATATAAAAGTATTCATTGATCACAGTTTATCTATTGTTGAAAATTCGAGATCGTTCAATCAACAGATGGCTCTGTTGTTGCATAATACTTTCATCACTACGATATTTGCGGTCTGATACTTACTGGCTATGCCGTGGTCCGCAATCAGTTGCATATAATCTTTTTTCTAAAAAATGAACATCGAATTACTGGAAATTCTGAAAAAGTCTGAAGAACAGAGATGAAAACACTCGAATTCTTTCCAGAAAGCTGGTAAAACAATAATCTAGGCTCTGTTCGAACGCAGCACTGAAAGGGCACGTTGCCCGAGAGTAAAGTTATCCGGAGCGCGGAAACAACGAAACATGAAGCAAGTCATTCATCATTGCGTTTACATCGAAAAATTTTACGTGCCTGAAATGAAGTTTTTTAAGCTTTTTTTTAGTTTTTTTTACAAATTGTTTCTGGTCGGAGCACCACGGCACTGTTGGTCGTTGCCTCATCCATGACGCTTGTTGATTTTTCATGTTAAAACCAAAAGTAACATTACCGCCTTCACACGAGATAACTTATTCTTGTCTGAACTAGGCCCGTGTCACGTGCATTTGAGCTGGCTAAACACATTTTCGTGTGACAGTTACAGTTGATGTTGTAACAGCTTGTTGATATTTCTGACACGTTACCATTATAAGAATTTGTTAGTTTAACACTCTTGTTTCTCATCAGAGTGTTGGTTGATTCCTACCCTATTAGGAATGTTAAGCGCCAAACCCAGTCATATTGAAAACAGAAAAATAAAAACTGTAGAATTAGAAGCGCGAAAATCAGAAGGAATTAATCAAGGAAAGAACTAATCAGAAAACATATTTTATTTGCAAATCACTATTAAACCACTAACACGATCGCAGACTATTTTCTTTAATGCAGCGATTCTTCGCGGATTGTTCGGCAAATGCACAAACGCGTTATTGGAAAGAACAACAATCAAACGTCTTCGCAACATGCTTTCCTGTGTAACAAATTTTTTTCTTCAGATGTTTTCCTGTTGAAGGTTTAGCGCAAGTCGCTAAATCCCCATTCCCTTCCTCCAGATTGTTTTTGCGGTGTTCTGGGGCTATTTTAAAAGAGCCTTTGCAATTGCCCTCAGTTTTAGCTTAGCTTCCCGGACCACCGCTGTTTGATGGTCATTGTTGCAAACCACGGTGCAGCTTGAATCGATCAGCTGCATTGAGACTAAACTGAGGATCGTGTGACAAATTACCTGCTTAGTGCAACCGATCTGCCTTACAAAAACAAGAACTATTTTTTTGTGTAATTACGAGTCAGAAAAGGAAAACTTGACTACTGAAAATTCGCTGAATATAGCTTGCCACTACGCAAAAGCAGTAAAGTAGAAGGGAAAGGGTGTGAACCTCAAAGAATTGAAAGCATATTATTTACCAACTAATTCACAATTTACAAATTAACAAACAAATGAATTCAATATTCTTTCATTAAACAATCTTCACCGAAGAGCGTTGTTTACCGCAAAATACAGGATTTACACAAATCTTGGTGGCGCCACGCAATTTCGATTCGACTAGCTATGAAAAAGTAAAAAATTTGGCGTTGCAAAGAAAACAAGACTTGGAAATTGGTTTGTATTGCGGGTTCTTTAAGAACGGGAATTAAAGTGTATACTTTCAAAACATAGGTGTGGGAGCGAGGAAATTTTTTGGGGTGCAAAGGATTTTTGCCAAATTTTTCCAAAGCTGGCCAAAAGTTGTCGTGCAACTTTTGCCGACCGTTTTTTTGGTGTGACCTCCAAAAATGGTTTTACTTGTTTTCTGCGAAAGTTGGGCGCCATTTTTTGAAGTCAAACAATGTTGGGTGCCATTTCCACCCAGATTTTCAGGGAATTTTTCCCAGATTTTCAAGGATTTTGCCCAGATTTTAACAAATCGAAACTTTTGGGGTGCGCTTGCACCCAGTTCACCCCCGCCTCCTACACCACTGTTTCAGAATGAGTGCGTTGTTCCACTTTAACCCTAAGCAAAAACGATCCCTTGGTGCTGAGCAGAAAAAAATTCTTGCTTCTAAACCAAAACGAATCCATATTTGAATGAAAGTTGAGCATTCTATTTAAAGAGCATTCTATTTGTGGATTCTATTTTAGAGCATTCCACTTGAAAAGCATTTTATTTGAATAAAAGCTGATGTTGCCTATCTANCAGGCGAAATACATTCTCTGTAAAACAGTAGTGTCTGATTCCTTTCTGGGAAAGGATTCCTTTCGATATNCAATGCAAAACGAATCCTTGATATTATTAAAAACGAAACCTTGATCCTAAACGTAAACAAACCCAACCCTGTTTATTTCNATGTAAAATNTGGTTATAGTTTCGACGTTTAAAGGCACAAACAACNAAGTCTTTGCCGAGGGTACTCCTTTTGAAAGCCACCTTGTTTTTTATAAAAGTTGAAAATAATAATGTCAATAAAGTGTCAAATTTCAATCGATGTTTAGATTCACTGATGTTCATCAGGAAATATGTTTTACTTTCAAATTCAAATTGTACGTTAAGGTAAATTTAACTGTATCACAAAAGATTGTCCGAATCGTTAAAAACAGTGAATCAGCATTTTTATCATCAGCAAAGTCCAAATATAATATTCCTAAAAATGCAACACAACTACAGTGCTAAAATGGCACATCGCTTTTTAGTTCAAAAATGTCTTTGATATCCCACCAAAAACAAAGCGCAGAAAGACAAATTGTTTTTCAGAATTCGCCAAATAAAGTTCAGAATTTCATAAATTTTCCTTCTCTTTACTGCAATTAAAAATTTTTTTGCTACCCATTGGTTTTTAGAAACTTTCAGTTTTTCAGAACTTACGAATTATCAAGGACGTTATGAAGGCCCATGCTTTTCAAGTCAGCTGTTGTTTTTCTTGGAGAAGTTAAATGCTATCGGTTTCACATACATTGACGTGCTTTTTGGATACATATGGAAAACATGCTAAATAATATTTTGTTTTGATCAAAATATTATTAAACTTAAAGAAAGCTTTTTTAGAAGCATTCTCACCAGAAAAGGTATATTTATCTAACATTTTCTCTAGAAAATAATTTTCAAACTCCCGATTGGAAGATTCATTATCTGTCATATTTTCTTGCAAATGTGATTGATCTGATGGCATAAAAGACGCTGAGAGATATTTAAGTAGCGTAAACGTTTTTAGTTGAATTACTATTTCTTGGTTGCAAAAGTGCCCATTAAAACCGCCAACATAGAAATGCAGTCACGCTGTAGAAGTGACAACCAAATAAGTCTAATAAACATCGTCTTTAAAACATGAAATTCACATCACCTGTTATTTTATCGTAAGCAGGGTCTTGACTGTCAGTAATGATAATTACCTGGAAATGAAAATTCACAGAAGGTAATGTTATGTAATTTTCAGTGCTCTATTCTAAAAAATGCACAGTGTTAAAATAACTTTAAGTTTTCAATTACTAGCAGAAAGAACATTTGAAAAACTTGCAAAGCCTCATGAAAAATAATGGATGATGCAATCAATACAAAGTTGCTCTAATGCTTCGCAATGCCACTGCAATCAGCATGATGCAGTTACAGTTGAAGATTTGGTACAACCTTGGCGTGATTACGATTTGAAAGGTGCCGCCACGTACACATTTGTTTGAAGAGGGACATGTGATTCTACGTAAAATTGTGCCTACTCGCAATGATTCCAAACATATTTCGACTACTTTGATCATTGCATGCTTTTAAGTAAGTTGCAAAAAAATGCAAAGATGTTTTATTGCATTTTTTGAATACAAACATGAAAGACGAATTGCAAAAAAGATTGAAAAACACATGGTTTTAAGTTTGAGATATTTACTAACCTGCTTCTTCACCAACTTGTACCAAGTCTTCAAAACAAGTTCCAATCTGGTTTGATGAAATATTTTAGCTGTTTTAATTGTAAAAATGATATCGCTGGAATGAGCAACATGTCGTTGCAATCTTCCCAGTTTTTGTGCAATTTCGTGATATTTGCATTCGAAGCTAGTCCCAAGATTGGCAATTTGTACGTCATGGCCATGAAATCTCGGTAGTATTGGTAAAGCAATGAAAATGAAACTGACAGTCACAATCACCAGCAAGGAAAATTTACCTCGCTGGGTTGAAACAAGGCAAATTTCCATGTTATTTGTGAACTTTTTGGTAACAAATAATTATCAAATACGCATCGACTGTCTCACTGAACATTGATTTCTGAAATCATGACTACTGTAGTTGTCTGCAAAAATGAAATGAATTACATCAAGATCGCAATAAGCAAGATGCAAAAAAATGGACAAAAACTCAAAAGATTCTCAGGCAGTAGAAAGTTTATTCAAATGTTTTTTATAGCATCTTGTGTATTTTATAAACAGAATATTTTTTGGCTGAGTTGTGATATACTCAAAGCTGCAGTACTTATAAAAATAAGAAACTGCTGATGAGAAATAAACTAGGCCTACTATGCATTTTCAAGAAATTCATGGCCACGTCTATCAAGAAGTTATCAAGAAATTCCAGACTCAATCAGAGTTTGTTCTTAGATCAATGCGAGCACATCTACGTCGAAATGTGAACAATGCTAGAACACATAAATTACCGGAGAGCAAGAATAAACAAGTTTCAAATAAAGGAAATCCAAGGAAGGCCATAACTATGACCAACTGAAGTATATCAAGGTTTGTATTCCATACTACAGTATGATATGAGAATGTTAACCTATAACCAATTTCGAAATGATGAAGTTTTAATTGTACGGCATTCACGTAGACATTCTTTACATTAATCCTCCCTAGATCACTTTTCAAACAGAGCGTCTATCTGCTGAAAGGAACGGCATGGATAAAATACCTACGAAGTATGAGATTTAATTCATCTTTAAAACTAATTTGGAATATCCTGGCACGAAAGCGACCACTGAAGTTATCCTTTTCTTTCACTCCCCTAATTTGTGAATTCCTGACACGNCATCACACCGTCTACAACAAAATCACAACTCGTATAAACTTTGCAGTCAACCATTGCCATGTTNNTCAAATCGCACATTATTTCACCCACAACGAAGTAATATAACTATCTTTTGCTAATGAAGAACAGTCTTGGTTTGAGACCCAAATACTTATCATAGCCTGAGATCTATCACAGCATGAACACCTTCAGAACAAAGCAGGTAGGCGCATGCTAAGTACAGATTGTTGTGCGACAGTAGTATGGCTGTAGCCCGAGGCACAGAAACTAGCTTGACAGCTCAACTCGGTACTTGTCTATTGACAGGTGGAACGATCAAGACGACGTCGTACGCACTATTTTTTTATTTACAATCGCAATCGCAAAATGTTCAAATCAACAAATGAGGAAAGACTGCAACTGGATATGATATGTATTTGAACACCCATTAGGTTAGTCAAACAAAACCCTGTATGCGTGTTGAAAGCTGCCGATCCAAGTTAAATGGTGTAAGAGGTTTGATAAATCGTTTCAAATCTTTTACAAAGAATTCTAACAGTGGGAAACATGAGTAAAGGGCAGCTGTTGATTGTTCTACCTCAGAGGTTCACATCTTTTTCCTGATTGCCGGCCGTATTATGTCAGTTTCGTGAAATACGGCCGTCAGTGAGTCAAGATATTTTTATGAATTTTGTTTATGAATAGGATTTATTCGATAATAACCCATTCACTCGTTCCTGAAGTATAATGAAATGTCAAATATTTTACTGAATTTATTCAAGTAGAATCCCACACGTCTCTTTGGCCGTCTTACCATTAGTATCCGCATACAGTAGCAAAGGACATTTTACCAATGCACGTTCTCCATGTAAATTACATTAATATCCGCATACAGTAGCATAATACTTTTTACTAATGCACGTTCTCCATGTAAATTACATGTGCGCTCCGGCATACATGCAGTCGAGGCTACATGTGGCCGTACGGCCGCAGGCTGTGCACCTCTGCTCTGGCTATTTTCAAATATTAGCTTTCTTATTTGGTTACTTAATGTTTGTAAGCGTTCCTTTAATGTTTTCAGTGAAGTTAATTTAGTTTCATTAATTATTTGCAAAGTGCAGGCTTTCCAAATTCTCTTAGGTGATGCGGTTGGTAATCGGGGAAACTACCTCCGCGAATATCTGTGACTCCACATTGCAAGGCACCGCTTCATCATAAATGGGCGCGTTTTTGGCGCTCATAATAGCAGAATCAGTAACTAAAACACACTCTGCAGTATAATCAACAGCGCGTCAGTTGACAGTTCGTTGAGGTGTCAAGCTGACGATCGGGTATATCCTTGTAGACCTTCATTACCGAATAATATCAACAATGCAGTTCTTCTGTAATAGTATGCCATTGCTCTTCCTTCGTTTCTTACGTGCGTGAGAATAGACCAACCTCACTCAGGCAAACACAAATACTGTATAGTCCACTTTGTTGCTAGCACGTTCTCGATTTGCCGCGTGTCTGCGAAAAATACCTTGTTTTTATTACAAGTTTGTTGCTTTAATGTTTGATGACAGCCAGTGGCGAAACTAGAGGTTTGAGCCAGGGGAAGCTTAGGTTTAAGGGGCCAATTGGCCATTGCAAAGGGGATCACTATGCAACATTCAGAATAAAATCGCAAATCTGGAGGTGAATGGCTATACTATAATCCTAAATCCCCGGAAAATATTCCGAAAAACACAAAAAACAACAACCTATAGAAAACCAAAATGATACTAAAACCGATATATCAGCAAAGTGGAGCCCCTTTGCCCTCCTCGTCAGTTATGCCGCTGATGACAGCCTTGAAAGGAAATGCAATGGTGAAAATAGGAACGGAAAACGCATGCCTGACACAATGCTCTGAAAGACGGAGAGCAAGTTTCAACAGTATACTGTGTTTCAGGGGAGTGGATGAGTCTACTACAGTAGCCTCAGCTTGAATCCTAGTTTTACAACATAAAGGTGAGTGGGTGAGATTTTTGGCGGAACCTATGCTCCTCGTTTTAATCAAATAGCATTCAACCATACTGCAGCGTGAGAATCCTAGCACAGCTACGTCCAAACCAAAATTCCCTTCTGAGTCAATCATTTTGTCATTGTCAACCCTGCTCAGGAATCCTGGGTGGTCCACTACCAAGGGGCTTGTTTTTTGTTGATTTCAGTTACTTAGAAAAACGTTAGAAATCTGTGTTTTCACAACTTTTCCTGATTTGCAGAGGCAACTCGAATGACGCCATATTTATTTTACAAAAATGTCCCTGACAGCCTATAAATATAAATTGAGTTATTCTACTAACCACGGCTACCTGATATATAGGATATTTTGTGCACCTAACTACCTTAAAATTTCAATGTGATTTTANGTGCAAAACGTTCTGTGCCAGATACGACATCNGAAACCTTATATGTGAAGAATAAATCTATACCATGACTTGGTATGATCAAAAAACGGATCTAAAACGCACATGACGATTTCAANGCACAAATAAAAATTNCCCTATAAAAAGCAGTTGTTTGGGAGTACAGGGTACAAAATTTGTATGCTATGAATGTTTCGCTGCGCAGATACGATTTTGTTGTGTGAGTGATTTGAAATGGACGTTGGGAAGT
>JGI24159J19872_10013451_pt1 | contig 10634 bp, 8 predicted proteins | sample Ectturendosymbi4_FD_19872 | JGI IMG/M metagenome (IMG submission 19872)
CAAAAAATGTATCTGAACTTCACGGAAAAACAGCTTTGTTTTGAGACGCAAAAATCGGGAAACTGCGCCCAGAACTTCTTTATAAACTTTGCAAGCGAGGAATTTCCTAAATGCGCCTGAACTTTCTATGTCGTGACCTGAGAACGGCTTCAATCGTGAAAATATGTCGCGTACATCTTTTAAAAAATATTGAAATTGTGTTTTGTGAAATTTACTCCAGTGAAGGAAATTGCGTCCAAAAATGCAAGTGCCGATTTTCAAAATATTTGTCGGCTGGCGTCCAATAAAAGTGCCGAAAGTGCCGTTTTTTTTCGGCTTAGAGGGAACACTGCCTGGTGGTGATGATTGTCTGTTGACTGTTGTCTTGATATACGTAGGTTAGGCAAGTGCAACCAATTTAAATACTTGGCGCGAACAATTATAATGTTATTTCAATTTTCAATCATTGGCGTTTTGTTGTCTGTTCTGATTGGTCTAGCTTTGCAATGTTCAATAGTTTCTGTTTTTGAAAACATTTACAGCTGGTGTCAGTTTTTGTCACTGTTACTGGTGGTGCCGTGCCTATTGGGGCTGTGGGGTGCCTGTGCTCCAAACTTCTTGAGCAATCTTGTTCACAGTCATAGACATTCATGGTTGTTAACTTGTACCGAACTGAAGTCTGTGTGTCCGGTTTTCTTGGTGACTCCCGTGCGCAGAAAAGTCAGTAACCATTGCATGCTCGTCACTGTCTTTTCAGGGCAAAGATTACAGAAATTCTCTTACAGAGTTTGATAATATGCTGAATCCACCTCCAAATATTTTGCTAACATGACCACCCGGATTTCTACTGTACGTTTTCTTTACAATTACAGTTTTTAAATATTTTCAGAGTGGAATTTCTAACGTGGAGATATTAACGACAAACACTACCCGGTACTGCAGATTCAGAAGAGTCGCCAGCGTTTCAAAGACCGTGAGCGGCGGCTCATCCAAAACTTTTAACTTGGCTACCACTCCCTTCCACTTGTTGGTGGCGAAAGGTCCCATCTTAAATGGTACGTAAACACTTTTAAACTGTAAAAACAGTTGCATGTGCCGACCTTAGATACGCATTGGGTCATATTCAGAGGAACTGAAAAGCGCAAAATTTAAGATGAATCCATTGAAAAATATGGCCATCATGAAACAAAGAAGGGGTATACCTCCTTTTCTGCAACTTCAGTTTTGTTTCATTTTGTAGTTTTTTGAAATAATATTTGGTGAGCACTGGAAAGCAGTCATGTGATGCTGGGTCTCTGCAAAAAGTGCATCAAAAGTGTTCACTGTCGTGGTCATTGGTCAATAAATTTCAAGGAGGATTTCTATAGTTTTAAGAAACGGAGGTTTTGAAATTTCTATTCAGGTTACAGTCAGTATGTTGAATTGTGACGCTGTGAAACCCCTCGCCCTTTTGTTGACCATTAAGCCATTTGTTCCTGCTCAGATGTTTATGTGCATTAACAGCATTGAGTCAAATCCATTTAATTTTGCACTCTTCAGCAAGGATATGTACTGTTGCAATTCCTCTTTATTTATGTTCTTAATGAATGAGGTAGGCACTCATGGTCAAGCGTTTAGCCAGAAAAACAACGTCGAAGGGTTTTGACTTGATGCTGTTGATGTGTTTTTCGGGGTGCAAAAATTGCCTACTCCCAATAAAAATAATTGGCTTACGGCTTTCATGACAATTTTTTCTCGTAGGTTCGATAATTGCTTCCCAAATTTCTCCACCTGATTACGCCCCCGCAGCCTGCTCATGTTTGGGGCTGAAAGATCAACCCTTTCATGTTAACGGGCGATTTGACGCTGCTTGCATCCTCCGAACAGGGTTTGCAACATTGACTGTACACTGTACTGGCTTGAAAGGCGCACATTATTAAGTAATGTAGTGTAAAAAGCTGAGATGAGGAAACCCAACGCCACAAAAAATAAACAGTTTTACTTCAGTGAACCTAGTTGGGAATTTTTGTGGAGAATTTCACTATGAACCGATGTACCGTCGATATGTTGGTTTAAAAGATTTTTGGAACTATGTCCCCCACCTACACGTCCCCGATTATATCACCGTGTATCTCTTCACAAACAAGACAGGGTTCCTTGAAATTAGCAGCTAACTGCAACAGGTAAAGAAGTTGAAATACCCTGTAGTAGGATTCAGCAGGCACCGTGAGCAGAACCAAGAGGTTGACACACGGATTTGTAAAGCTAGCATAGTGATGCAAAACTTTCAACGTTCTGTAGTCACAAAACGAGAGTTTTTAAACATCCTTCGTTCTGCAGTCACAAAACAAGCTTTTAGTTTTCAAGTTGCTTTTCGTTCTGATGTGCATGCGGCTGTGCATCTTGGGTAACAACCAAGATAATCATCACAGGTACAGAAAGGAGGAGATTACAGGGCTACGCAACGCGAGGAGACGGGCAGTTATGAAAATCGTAAATCCCGAATGTTCACCATGGGTAGGAAGAGCTCAGATACGATAACTCGGCCGCGCGACGAAAATGCCCCAAGAATGGCGGCGAGGCAAGTTTTGCAGACAGGAGCAGGCGCACTCAGAGGCATAGCGGGGACGGGTGACGTGATTACATCTATAACCTGGCTGGTTGCGCCTTAATATGGAGCTCACAGCACTTATGAAAGATTCCTGAGGTACGTGAGGCATTTCTGGACACCTTGTTGTCTCCGCTTCCCTCCTAGAAGAAAATTTTTCAGTGTGGAGGTCTGCGCAGATATCAGTTTGAGTTCAACAGTTTTGTAGTGGATAACTTTGTGTAATTGAAATTCTAAACCTACCTGAGTGTTTCATTTTACTGCAGCTGTCCGAAAATTACTCCACATGTCATAACCAGGGATTCCGACCGAACTGTAACCGTAAATAGAAAGCAGTCATCGGTATGTCTTAGGCAAGCTGTAACGATAACAGAATCATTTTAATATACATGCAGTTACCGGTTTCTTAAGAGTCGGTAACGAGAAATTTTTGGTTTTTAGCCCCAAATTCCAGGGGAAAATACCAATTTTGCCCCTGCGGACGCCCATGGCATTGAGGCAGATATTTACAAATTTAAGAGCATGCATGCGGATGATGTTGATCTTTTTGCGTTAGTGGTAGACATTTCTAGGTTCAATCTGCTGGTACAAAGCAGCGGCACACATTTTAGAGCGATATTACAACGATCGATCTGCTAAAGCGCTTGTCAAAATGTCGTTTAAAGTGACTTCATTTTTTTTTCTGAAGCTTTACCTCACTGTTGCTGTTTCTTTAGCAAGCTGTAGCAGTAATTTTTCAAAACTTAAAGTTGATAAAATTGTACTTAGTATCAGCTTTTGGGTAAAGCAGGTTGTCTGCTTTAGTGATCATGTAACCTGAAAGAGATTTCGTTCAGAAACTATCTTTTGATGATGGAAATTTGGAATTTGCGTCAGAAAAACTCGATGAGTTGATCTTTGATAATTTGATGAGAGTAAACTAATAAACGCTAGTATTCAAATTATTGTTAGGTGTACATTACACCTCGTGGGTTGTTAATTTTTTGTATCATGGTTAGGAATCTTTAAATACAATAATAAGGGATTGTTGGTGTCAAAGTTGGCGGCAACTCTATTGATAAAGAATTGGTTTTAGACAAACCTGTTCAAAATTTTTTGTTTCATGGTTGATCTATTTTTTAAAAATCTTGCATCTTTTCAAGGAGTTTATAGTCACCATGGGCCAAATAAATGGACTTCTCCAGTTCCTATCGATTTCCTCGCTGGCCACTGCGGTCCAAAGAAAGTTTGCCGTACAAACATGGTCGGATGCTCTGCTGGCGAACGAGGTTGCATCTTTGTATCAGTTGCTTTCGTAAGTGGGATGAGATCTTGAAGGCAGTTAATATAAAGGCAGTAAAGGACTTGAAACTTGAAGTAACCAAACTTTTTTGTAACGGATGCTACATTACAAGTTTATGAAAATCCTTTCAAGGGCATGGATCCGAACAAAGAGCTTTGCAGTCAGAATTATTGGTGATGTTTTCAAAAATTCCGCCGCCACTCGCAGTTGTAAGCAATATTTTACACAAATTTGCTTTCGCATGTCGTAATGAACAGTGATTGCGGAATAATCATTTCACGGTAGCAGTTGTGAAGATCACTGAAAGAAAATCTACTGTTTTTGATAAATAGTTTCGCAGACATTTTGGTTGGTGGGTGAATAACAATAGTGAAATAGCTAAATAAATATTTTCTACTAAATTCCTTACTAAAGATAGCCGTTATACCACAAATCTTGGTGAATCAGCATAGTATCTGGTCAACAGTGCTCACCGATAGACCCGATTACGTCACGAAAATTTTCTGAGAACAAAAATGAGCACTGCGTCACCTGAACGGTAAAAATCCTAACCCAAAAATTGAAGATGGCTCGAATCAAGACTGCAACCAGATTGCCAAAAATCCGGATTTCTCCATCTTTTGCCTTGCTTACAAAGCAAACCCAAGTTTTTCTGACCGTTGTTTTGCAACATTTTGAACGTAATACTTTTGCTTAGTAAAGTTTGACTAAGGAGTACTCGACAACAGCAAAGCTTCTCTGTGCGATGTGCAAAAAACTTGGATTGCGACTGAATTCCAGTTGCCGGTACTATCGTTTGACGAATTCACAGAACAACAGGTCGAGAAGATACGATATCGAGATTCGAGGTTCGATCGGTCCAAAGAGCTACATCGCTTTCGCCTTCGCTCCCACTGCGTTGATGCAAGACGCCGACATGTACTACTGTGCAGCTACGGAAGCAGGAGCCGGAGCGATCGCTCAACGTCACGCGACCCCGACCGTCGTCACTCTGGTAGAATTTGGTGTTGGATCGTTATGGCGTGGTTGAATTCATGCTGCAAAAATGTTTCGTTTTCAAGTTTTCAGTGTTATTTTTTAAGAGCAAATAGCCTTTGAAATTTCTGTTATTGTGCAGTGATAAATTTCGCGTCCCTGCTTGCATTAAAAGTTTTTTCCCCTTGCGTGATTCAAAATTCTTAGTGTCTTTTCGCAAATTCAAAATTCTTGGTGTATTTTCGCAAATTCCTTAGTTTGCTCAGAATCTCTGAGACATGCTAAATGAGAGTCGGAGCTCTATGTTTACACATATACACAAAATCAAAGATAACAGGCCCTGTTTCTGCCAATATGGACGTTGCACAATCATTGTCCCGTAAAATTATGTTCAGTAGGGAACCATCATGGGGAAATTTATGCCAAACGTGGACAATACATTCCAGTCGCAAGCAAGTCTCCAAATAGATGTTTACAGCGAAATAAGCCATAGGTTACACAAAGCAGAAAACGCAGTTATTGGCAGTGAGTCGAAAACACGAACATTTCACCAATATCGTTTCTATAAACTTGTCTAAAGAGCCATATATATATATACGTTAATTGTTAGATAACGATCTTCGCCATCATTGGTAGACGATGGTGAAGTGAAAACTGTGAAACTTACATCGAAACTTACGTGAAACCTACATCCTAATTTACTGACAAGGCTCTTTTTGCGGAAATTCTTCAAAATTGCAGTGTTTTGGNTGCGGCCGTTNAGGCTTGGAAGTTTTTTGAATTTGAAGCAATAGCTACGACAAATTATGTGAGTGTTAGCAATTATCTTTTGCTTATAAAAATTTACCAGAGAGTGCAAGACTATAAAACACTTTCACTAAGCTTTTTGTCTGTTTTTTCTACCAGACCAGCTAGTTNCTTACAATATATGTTTTGAAGCCCGTGGGGCTTGTTTATTTGTGATGAAAAATTTGCTTGAACTCACGAGNTTTTGAACTTCAGCGATTCGCTATGTTTGTCTACAGAATGGNGCGATGAATGAAGCCAGCCAATTCATTGGNGGTATTGCTTCATGCTACTTCTCTAGACCAGTTGCTGTAAGCAGGACGGTCAGCAACGGTGTTAAAACCTTCAATCTCTCATCGGGATCGTATCACCTTCTTTTCGCTACTGCAGGTTTCGAAAAAGGTTTGTCGCTGTGTCGTGTTCTCATTCAAGGCTGCAATAAGCCAGGTTTTCGCGAGGCTTCGTTTTGTTCACTCATACATAACACGCCTGGTTGTATGTCATATATGCAGGTGATTTTTACATATTCACAATATATTTGCATGCAAGGAAAGGATTACACAAATAATTTCAAATGGCTTTCTTAAATTGCTGCTGGTAATTTTTTCTGACGTTTGGCGTTGCTGTTAAAATATCCAAGTGGTGTTCCCTCTTACGTGCCTAGCACCAGGCAGCTTGTGAAGATCTCCAAAACGTAATCATCAAACATAACTGCAATCATCAAAAGCAACCGTTAGCTTGTGTCTGAAGGTAATCGCAAAAAGCTGATGTTCGTTGACAGACTATGAAAAATTTTCTGCCTAACCATTTTTAGCATTGACCTTCTTAAAATGTTGTAGCAAAGCAGACAAGCGCCCGTTTCGAACATAAACAGCGAAATTCGATTTTTTCTGTAACTGCTATGAAGAACCGTTCGTGGAAGTCACATACTTGTGCTGTTAAATTTGTGTGAATGCCTGCTATAGAGATGATGATAGTAAATGTATTTTTGTTCCCAGGTGCGCCGCAACCTTTGCAACCTCACACTGGACAAAACAGATGGGCAACTCCCGATAAGATCAAATTTCCCGTGTAATACCCTTCTTCCTAGTTACTGACAGAAGAGTAAGATTCAAACGAAGAACTGCTTTTGTAAACACAAATGGAACAAATGCGCAAAATTTTTTTTCAGTTTTTTTTTGTCATATAGACACACTTTTCGTAAAATTAAAGTAATGTATTTCAAAGCAGAAAAATTCTTTATTTGAAAGGAAGCCGTTGAGGTGAAGTTTTTTTTTGTATTCTTTAGGAGGAAAAATATTATAGCAAATATCTAACAACGCATTTTGCAAAACAAAAAACGAGATGCCCGCTTTTGCGCTTCAGGCTGAAACTCATGTATTTACACAATAATGTACTTTAACATATAAGTTCTTTTGCTGATTTCACGTAAGCTGCAAACGCTTTTCTTCGGACGCATTGTAAATATAAAAACTAACACGCATGCAATATGCCATGAGAAAGGTTTTAATCGCAGTATAAAAATGTGCCACACACCAGTCGGGTTTGTGTAGAATTTCCTACTCAGCAATGTAAAGGTTTGCTGGAAGGAAACTGAGTGAATTAAGCATAGAACTACATTTGCCAACTACTGTACGTTTCGATTATGACATGATTCAGCGGTTAAAATGCTTGCAGTTATGCTTGTAAAATCCCAGTTGCCTGTGATTACCGGCCTCTGTTTTGTTTTCGCAGCAACTGTGAAATTGTTTGCTGCAACATCGTTTGTTTTCAGAAGTGATTAAAATATTGCGGCTGTAAGTAGTATCTCCACACTGTCTGCAAAAGATCGCACGTATAGCAACAAGATCGGCCTTGCACACCAATGTCTGTATGTTCACTTTTTTGTTTTCCACCAAACGATGGAAGCATAGCATGAAAAGAGAGTCTATGAAAGCAACAGAGATGTGTTCATTGCAAGCACGAGATAGAGTTTGTTATATTGGTGATAGATGCAGTTTGGCTTGGTAAAGGTAAAATCCATTTTGTTTTTTTAAAGTAGAGCATAACTAAACGCAGCGATCTGCCAGATATATGAAAAAATTTTCCAAAATGGATTTTTTATTGCAAGTTGAGAAAAGGTTAGTGAATAGTTACTGGAGTGAACTGCGAAACACGCTTCTCTTGTGGTTGTGCTACTAGTCACTTTGAAATATGTTGCCCATTTCTTTTTTATTGTAACTTCTTTTACATCAAGAAAGCGAAACTACTAAAATCCAATGAAGTGGTAGGATCAGGCCCGTCGCCAACATTTCGCAGCGGGGGGGGGCCAAAAATCACAAGGGGGTCACATCTTTTAAATACAATATTGAATGTATGCAGCAACCTGGCGGCTAAACATGTTGAAATGAGGGGGCTGGGCACCACTGGACCCCCCGCTGGCGACGACCCTGGGTAGGATTCATTTTCACAATATGTGTAAGTGATTTTGATAAACATAGGGTGCAAGAACGTTTAAAAAGCTAAATTCCTGAAAACTGCTGTGTTACCTGGGTAGTTTTTTAGTTGGAGTTCTTTCCTCTTACTGACATAGCACGATTCTGATATTAAAATGATATAGCAGAATTTTTATTCCAAACTGATATAGTGTTCAAATGCAAAACATTTTGCAATCTACTTTTTCTGCAGTTGAAAAATATTATCAAGTTGAGTTCGGCGAAGTCCCGTCGCCACGGGGGGCTTTGGTGGGCTTAGACCCCCAAACACAGCTCCAAGACTCCCCAAATTGAAATATGAAACACTATAAATTAGTGGAATTTTTGTCAAATTTGAATGTCAAGCCCCCCCGGCACGAAAGAAAAGCCCCCTGCACAAACGTAAATCCCCCCTATTGGCGACGGTTCTGGTTCGGCATAAGGCCTACTTTAATTTTTAAACAAGTAAGCATTCAACATTGCTCACGTGGACTGAGACATTAAGTACCTCGACTGAAAACTGTTGTTGAAACTCAAATTAGTAGAGTTTCTTGGTTTCATTAAGAATCTGCGTGGCGGTAGCCATTGCGAAACCGAGAGAAACAACAGGCAACACAGTATAAGTTGAATTGCCGTTCTACACGAAAGCAAACTGACCTTGTTTTGGTAATGTGGTAATAACAAAGGTGAACCTTCAACCGCTTTTAGTCATTACTTTAGGTTGGAAATGGCATTGTATGCAAGATTTTATTTCATATTTTCAAGCTTCTACATCCATGGCTCTGAAACTGTGCGTCGTTTTAATTTTCCAAGGGCGTCGGACAAAAGTAAACTAAGTGCAGTTTTATGCAATGATTTAATAAGAGTTAAAATCAATGCAATTTTACAACTTTACCAAAGAACAGTTGTTGTAAAGTGCAATCACGCTGACAGTAGATAGCCTATTTACCATCTCATGATCACGTAACTGTTGTTTACTAATGAACGTATTACACAAATTTTGATGTACTTAGCATCATACAAATGAAGACTGCAGTAGTCAGTTATAAAGTGGATGCAAGCAGCAAACCAATGATGCAACATAAGCGTAAACCCGCGATTGAAAACGACTGGCCTAAAAAGAAATCTCGCAAGTATACCAACAGTTATAAGTGTAACAACAGTTATGTAGATGTTGGGTTCACATTTATCTTGCAGAACGGAGAGGAAAAACCTCAGTGTGTTGTTTGCAGCAAGGTACTGGTCAGCGAAAGCATGTTACCAAATAAAATATAACGTCATCTAAGATCATCACATCCGCAATTTGTGAATCAATCCAGGTAGTTTTTTTCTCGGAACGCAAATGATCTAAAGAGGCAAGTCTCCACCATTTCACAATTGAGGCAACTCCCAACAAAGGCTTCATTAGCATCCTACCAAGCTGCGCACAGAACTGGTAAGTCTAAAAAGCCTCACACCATTTCTGACGAACTAATACCGCCTGCTACAATCGATCTTGTAAGTACGATGATAGAAGTAGCTGCCCAGCAGTTAGAGTGGGTACCGCTATCTCATGATTTGCTTGAAAATAAACGCATGGTGCTGCTTTCAAATTTACGAATATTTTTGCAACGTTTATTTAAGCTTGAGTCGAAATATACTGAATTCTTTCCGGATAATTTATCAAGTTATGAATGGATTTGTGATCCTTTCGTTCCACCTACCGGATCGTTTACCCTAGCAAGAAAAAACTATATTGACCTTGCTTGTGATGATTCCCTGAAAAGAAACTTTATTTCAGGAAACCTGACAAATTTTTGGATTTCACTGATGGATGGATGGATGGATGGATACCCAGATTTGGCGAAAAGACAGCTACGGATGGCTATCCCTTTCGCTACATCGTATTTATGCGAAGCAGCTTTTCTGCCATCGCCGTGATTAAAACCAAATATCGATCACGAATAAGCCTTGAGAGGGAACTGCGGGTGGCATTTTCACAAATTCTACAAAGATTCAACTAACTGTGAAAACAAACAAGCCCACACATCACATTACTCTAAATGATGCATATTTCTTTTTGTTGTTTCATCAACTAACTAAACTTTGATTATTACATGTGTCTTTATTAAATTCTTGTTGCTGGTGCGTCGCAAGTCAAGCAAACTATCCCAAAGGCGTCGCAACGAAAAATGTTTGAGAACCACTGTTCTACACCATGTGCTCGAAGTGATTTGAAATCCGCCATACGCAAGTACAGTATTGCAACCCGTCGCAATGCGTAAGATACGTAAACTGTATGTGGTAGCAAAGTTTTGAAACTTGGGTTCTATAAAGGTATTTGACAACAACGACATATATCTGGCATCGATAAATTTGAACAGCGTTTTGATCAAAGTGTCTATGTCAAGTTTGACAACAGTCTAACGATGATTTGCATGGCATCCTCTTTTAACCGCGTTATCACCATGCATATACTTTGCAACCTACGTTTCGCAGCTAATTCAGCGTTTAAAGTTTAATTGTTTGAACGTGGTTTGGATCCAGGGCCGGATTAAGGGGGGAACAACGGAGGCAATTGCCCAGGGACCCC
>JGI24159J19872_10013452_pt1 | contig 10633 bp, 4 predicted proteins | sample Ectturendosymbi4_FD_19872 | JGI IMG/M metagenome (IMG submission 19872)
TTTTCCTTTGTTATATTGTTTTTCCTCATTGGCAAAATGTCTACGCGGGCCGGATGAAATGACTTCGCGGGCCGGATTTGGCCCGCGGGCCGTAGTTTGGTGACCCCTGCACTATACGATTGACACGGTTTCAACGACCAAGTGACCGTTTAATTTTAATTGCATCAGGACAGGCGGACGAATAGTCACTTCCTTTTGATAAAGTCCTTTAGTTTGTGTGACATGAAATGGTTTGCCTTGTGGCAAAAAAGTCTTCTAACACCACGCAATCCACTTACACTTGCTCGTGTATTGTTCAGCGTTCACAGAAGCAAAATCCACTTAACACAATCCACTTACACTTGTTCAAGTATTGAACACAAAAGTTTAATGTATGAAGAATAGTTTGTGAAGCAAAAGGCAAGGTATTTTGGTAGTGTGAGATATGTTACAGAGGCCCACTCCTGAAGAATTGTATAGAAATCATTAGAATGAAATAGCAACATGTGATTTGAATTGGGATGAGTTCGTTGATAGAGTTATTATGCTGACCCTGTTTTATCATTTCCATGTGGTAAATTATCAGGAAAAACTGGTTTAGGTAGATGTGAATTTTTCTTCTAATGTAATCAAATGAAATCAACCATTTCAGAAATGGTTCCTGGTTTGTAATTAGTTAAAAAATTTGATAAACACATAATAAACAATTTATGTATGTCATGCAGTAGTAGAGATTCAAGGCTTGGTCTTTGCCTTAAGACCATTTTTATGAATCGAGGTCTTATATATATGCAGTTTTGGTACAAAGGGTATAGGTCTCGACTACTTTGTCTTGAAAACTGGAATGCTTTATCAAAACGGTTTGGTAATTTATTTGCATTTCAAACTTTTTACTATTAAATTTATGCTTGGGAAGGTAAAACCCAAAAGATTGCAAAAATAGACTAAGTGCCAGAAGGTTGAGACTTGTATGTTTTAATGAACTACTTTTGAATTTTTTGTCATTTGCATAGACTTCTGATAGTGAGAATAAATCCTGAATAAGATTCACATTTATTATTCCAGCATCATAATATCTGACAAATTTTCAGGCCTCAAGTCTTGGTTTCAAACATGCTTTCATCTTTTTTAGCAGTTTTAGGTTTTAGTTTCAGTCATTAAGTTTCCACCAGGTCTTGTTTTCATATGTTGCAGTCTTGACATCACAAGCTTGCAAAATTAGCAAACAAAGCTGCTGATCTCATGTGTGCGCAATTGATCAAATCTACTTGGAAGGCTTTCCAGCAAACTTTTGTCATATTTGCTTCAACTTTGTGCATAGTGTTGACCTGCGTAGAATGTGCTCATGTGTTCTTTTGATGGTAACATGTCTTAGCTTGCTTGAAGTTGCAAATGGGGAATACTTTGGATGGTGCAATGGTAAGTAAACTTTGTGCTGATACGAACTTCGTAGAATTTTCTCACCAATCTGTGCCCACTAGGAGTAGGACAAGATATATCATAAGCAAGCTTGAAATATATTAAAAAGCTTCCAATTGTACTGAAGATAAATAATACATATAACTTTGTTGCATAGGAATTTTGATATTCATGATTACTTCATGATTTACACCTTAAGTTGACAGCAATTATGACTATGCTTCTTTTATGTGGAAAACCTTTGTTGTACAACAAACTGGCTGGCCATCAAACATTGTTATTTGTGCAGATAACCCACACAGATTGAACACAACCTCAACTGACAGTCGGCACTTTCGTCTTAATAAGGTGATGTCAGTACTTCTACACATACCATGTGTTATGCAGTTCATATTACCTACTACTGAAATTGCAGTATTTTTGATGACTTGCAGATCCCTTAATAAACTTCAAAGATTTCAATGGCAATAACTGGAATTTAAAAGTTTTTATGAGAAATATGAGTTAATTTGTACCAAATATGAGTTAATTTGTACTGAAAGGATATTGCGTTAATAATATTTAACTTTGATTGTATCTTCAAATATTTTGAAGTATTACCAAGAAACATCTATGATATGTTGCTATCAATTTATGAGAAACAGTTTTAGCATTCCCTAGAAATTGCAGTTGTGTTTAATTACATTGTGTTTCCTAACATCTGTTTAGAAGTTTTTAAGGTTGAGCACAAGTCTATAGAAACTTTGCTAAGATGTTCTTTAGCTTTAAGTGTATTAGATTCAGTGTTGGTATAACTGACTTACAGACCTCAGTTCAAGTGTTTTTGCCATTGAACTGAAATTTACTATCTAGCTGTATTTTATTGATAATTAATTAGGGGATTAATCAAACATTTCGTTGTTTTTTGGCCTTAACTTTTGAACCAGAACCACTAGAAAGCTAATCAAAGGCTGAAAAGACTCATATTATAGCCTAGTTTCTAATAAAAACTTGAGTCAAAAAATTCCTTCTAGCAGTTAGAGCTCAAGGCCAGGTAACCTGAGCCAAAGTGGCCTAAAACCTATCCTATTTATGATGTCATCCACAAACAAAATGAAATCCAAAACTTTCCGATTTTGTTTTCAATGCAAACTAGAAGACTTGCTATATCTTTTGAGGGTTTGAACACAGCTCTCTNGCACAATCAGCAGGCGAGTTATGGAGTTGCAAAGTGATGGTAAAAAGCGACTCACGTGGGTCTTAAAGGCAAAAACAACCTATCACCAAAGGTGTTAAATTCATCATTTTGTGTGGTTTATAAACAGGGGTGGCTTACAATAAAGGGTGGCTTACACTTACATTTTTATTTGTTTACCTTGTCGAAAGGTATAGGTGATGCTCTGTATTTCCTTGGTTACATTTTTTTCAACCAAACTCTCTTTTCACATTCTCTTCAGCATCACGTGCACATCCATCACATGAGGGATCATGATGAACAAAAGGCAGTTGTATTGGTGTAAGCTTCATTACCTGGTTTGCCAATTAAACGCGAAATGTGCTCGTAAGTGAAATATCTCAGAGGCTTAGGTATTTAGGTAATCTATGCTCAAGTGCGGCTTACAATGAAGGGTGGCTTATGTTTAATTTTTAACACCATTTCATGCAGCTTACCATCGAGTAAATATGGTAATTGCCTCAAAGTAATTTTCTGGAAGGGCTCTACTATCAGGGATGTTTTGGGTCTCTTTCCTGCTTTTAATTGCTTGCTTTTGTGAATGTCATCAAAAGGTTACTTGTAATCTAGCTACATTACTTGTTTATTCGCTTGCTAGTAAATTTAGTTTCACTCTGATAATTGATTTATCAGGAAGTTTTTTGTACTAACATTTTGTATCATGTTATTTATGCTGTAATTTATTTTTCTGAATGTTAGCAAGTTGCAGACAAGTTTTAGAAGTTTGTTTCTTGTTCAGAACTTATACTTGTTTCAGAACTTGTAATACTCATATATGATTACAGACATATGAATTAGGTGTACTTGCTCAAGTTGAATTGTATAAAGTCCTGTTGACATTCAAATGTATAGTTTATTTATGCAACACAGTATCATTGCATTTTGTGAAGTGCAAACAGTGTGTTTCTTCTTTTTGGTGCAGTTTTAGCACTGCAAATAGTCGATTATATTTATTTTGTTGGACCTACTGACTGCATTTTCTTTTATGTGTGTACTTATTTATTCTTTACATTTCTACTCTTTTGACTATCGCAATGTGGTACTATTGTGCTTTTTTATTTGCATGTGGTATGGAGAATTGAAGCATGCGATTGCAAATCGAGTTGCTGTAAGTATAGTTACTATATTTTGTAAAGGTTCTTGTTTGTCTGTTTTTAGACTTTGCAGATTGAAACTGCAATTATCTGAAATATGTGACTACTTTTGTGTTATCATCAGTTGTACAATTTTGTGCAATAATAGTAATATGCAACATCATAGATAAATGTTATTGAGGGGCCTGAGGAGAACTGTTTTGTCTATTCACAGGTTTTTCTAGACTGATCCTAAGATATCTGTCTTTACCATCATAGACGATGTCTCTGTTTGCTATTCTACACAATGCAAGAGAGCTTTTGATGGTGCAGAGTGCTTAGTTGACTCCAGAAATTTAACAGGTATTTCTTACCCTTTTAATTGTACTTTTGGACTCCAGCAACTGCTTGACACTAAAAAATCAGAAGTTAAGATGTTTAGTGCTTTTCATCAGATGTTTAGCATATTACTCCCTGATTTGCTCTTCTGGATGCTTTTTCTCTGAAGCCTTTTGGTGTTGAAACAAAATGCTGTAGCACTATACATTACCATAAGTTGGTCATAACTGCCGTTAAATGAAGCACTATGATGATGAGCAATGAGCATCACGGTAAGTTGGCAGAATTTCCACTTTGATTTTGCATTTTTTATTGGTGCAACGTAACTTGTGCAAACCTTAGAAGGAATGGAATAAACTGAAACTAACCATTCAGCAAATTTACAGACAGACCCAATCACGCACTGTTGCTTATGCAGCAAAGCAATACCCTTGTAATTTTTGATGCATCATTTAGACTGGGCGGCTGGCTAGTAACCACCTTTGTGTAATCTCCCTCTTACAAGATTTTGCCTTGGTTTGCTGCAAGCGTCTCTAAAGATATATTACCATTTAACAAATAGCGACTCTTTCTGTTTTTTTGTTTTGTTGTTTGCCTTGGATTGCTTATCACGACATTTGATTTTGAGCACTTTTAGCAACTGTGTTGATGTTCCTGTCTCTTGTTCTAGACAGTTTGCGGTTCCTCTTCTGTTGTGCTTGCGTCCACCAGTGTAAGATTTATCTCACGATCTTCAAGTGTAGCATTATATACAAATGATTGCAACAACATTTAGTCCTATCGTTTTGTTTGTAAATGTATGCCGTGTTTTTTTGTACGTGCGACCTAAATTTGCGCTAGCAGGAGGGCAAAATAAGTTTTTGGCTTGCTGCAACAGCAGACCCAGCTGTACTGTGACAATACACTGTTTAAGTGAGAATCAATAATGATCTGTTCTGGAAAGTGGTCAAGTTGTTCCAGCAGTGCTTTGATAACTTCTCATCCATTTCATTTTTTGTATAGTTTCTGTATGTTATTATTTGCTCCACAGAGGTGGAAATTCCAAAAAAAGTATTTGAATTATTATCTTGTGACAAGTATTTCGTATTGTAAGGAAAAAATAAAGCTATTCATATGCACTGAAGTGTTAACTTCCTGTGCAGGAGGCATCGTACCGATCATCCTGTTAGTCCAGTTGCAGCCTTTTTATCGGCAAGGGGAGCTGCTTTTATATTTCCAGCATAAGTTTTTTTCAGCTGACTAGGTCTGCTTTCTTCACTTTGCAATTATTCAAACTTGCCCGTATCTTTATTCAAGCAACTAGTCTCCACAAAGGTGGCACAAATTAGTCTACCTGCAAATTTTTTTCACATTTGCAGATAGATTCACTTGTGTCGCCTTTGTGGATACTAGTTACTTGCTAGTTTAAGGGTTATTTTTGCGATTTGAAAGACCATCGACCAAATTTGAAAGATGGCGTTACATTTGGAAGTTCAGAGACAAGCAGTCTCGTGTAACGCTACTTGTTTTTGTGAAACGTGGTTTTCCGTTTTCAACAATTGAAATCCTAATTTTTAAAAGTTCTTAGCGAATGTATTGGCCTTGCCATACGTTAGGTCTAATAGCACCAAGTAACGAGTTTCCTCTTGATCAGGGCTAAGTACACGACGATTTTTGTAATTTTACCCCGAGTCAGAATCCCAATATTTTGTGTCGCATTTGCAAAAAATTCGCTGACTCCGGCAGTGCAGTTCAAATACTCAATTTTAACCGGCCATGCAGTAGAGTTGAATGGATTGAAGAATTGTGCTATCCTAATCCAGTCCAATATTTTCATTGTGTAATCCAGTCCGATCCTAATCCGGTAGTATTGCTCAAATGTTTGATCCAATCCGGCTTGTATCCGAAAAAAACTGTGATCGCACATTTGACTGCAGTGATCAGCACAGTTTGGATATCTGTATCCGATCCGGTAGAGTTTTTTTCAAAATCCAGTCTGCTCCGGATCCAGTTCTGAATTGCAGAATCCGGTTGGATCGCGATCCGGAAACCGGATCATGTTCAACACTGCTATGCAGTGACGTGTAGTTATTGGGTTACAATGCAATTGTTATGCTTTGCTTCTAGACAGCGGTAGGTCTAGGCAGGCCTTGCTCTGGGTCTCTTGCCCGATTAAGCGCCACTGTTGTGCGTCATGAATGTGAATAATGAATATGATGCAGACATCTGAATGTTCCGGACGGACCTAGGTTTTCTCTTGTGGACTAGATGTTTCCGCACCGTTATATATTCAGTGTATAGCTTGCTGTATTATTGTATTCTATCCGTATTTAATTGTTGATTGTGTACAAGCTGTAGTTGTGTAATTGCTCTCATAGAAGTGTTCATACTCACCTTGTTCAATAATTGTAGCGTGTATACAATGCTCCTAGTAGATTCAAGCGTGATACAAAGAGTTTTCTCTCAGCGAGAGCGACAGAGCCAAAATTGTGCTTCAAACTGTGCTTTTATTAGTTGTAAGCATGTACAAACGAGAAAAACCCACAGCTTTTCAACATTTCACCCTTACCGACGACGAGAAGCATTACGTTTGCCGCTGCAGCACTAGTAAATGAGATGAAAAAAGCCTTATGACTCAATGTTAGCTGTAGATCAAAGCCAGTCCGAATGGCGGGATGGCACTAACGCTTTCCATTTCTTTGGGTAAAGACAATATTGGAAATACGATGATGGAAGAGGCACTGGAAAAGATCTTGCTGGAAAGTTTCTGCGCTTGAAAATGGATATATGCACAAGGGTTCGAGTAAACCATTTTCCATAAACGTCCGTTATAGTGGTCAAGGCGGTAGAAGTTTGCTGAAATCGTAAATCTATTCAGGCAGGACAATCAGGTCAGTGTCAAAAGAAACCTTCGGCGACCGGGCTTTTAAGATCAGGATTTATTGAAGACCAGGAAAACGACGCATTCGCTTCAGTGGCCTCATCGTCCACCAATTCCGATGATGCTGGTGCATACAGCTGTGAAAAAACATCTCGACAAGTTGAATCAGTGGAGTATCGCAATAACTGCCGAAATTAGAAATGCAGGTGGAAAAATCGGCCGTTCATCAAAACTGTGTGTTTGCGAGGTCATACAACGCTATACCCTCCAATCCTTCGAGAGGTCGTAGCGATTGTCACATCTCTCCCACCAGCGCACGTTAGCGTACAGTGGCTCTTTTCCGCTTTACGCACAGTAAAGTCAGACTTGCGAACGCCGATGAGAAAAGATTTGATGGAAACAATTTTGTTGTTAGAAACAATGCCTGAACCAACAAACCTCTGCAGGCACTAGCTTATGACAAGGTTACAGGCAAGCTGCGGAGTGATGCTGCATTAATAACAGTAAAATTAAAAACTGAATCGAAACCGANATTAATCTGTTTTTGTACAAATCATCGCAAAATTATCATGTACTTTCACTTTCGTTTTATGCACATTTCAACTAGTTCTTTANGTTTTCTNCGAGCAACATTCAAGTGTTTGTTTATCTAGAGTTGACTTAGTTCTTAAAACATTTGTGTACCTTCTGAGTCCCTAGGCGCAGAAAGACAATGTTGAATTGTTGTGAGATTTACAAGTTGGTTCCACTAACGGTTCTGCATGTCGTAAGTAATACAGCATGCAGGTTGTTCTCCTTTGCTGCATCTGTGCTAATTATTTCCACATAAAACGGTACTTGATTTTAAGAATCTTTGATACAAGCATTTAAACCGCAATGCTTGACAATAATAGCTAAATTAATTGCAGTTCAACAAACGTGCATATTTACAGTTTGTTTAAACCGCAAGTATTACTGTTATGTAAGGCAGTGGTGACATACTAAAGTTTCTGCTGCATTGCTATACTGTGTTGTGTATGTTATTTCAAACTGTTCATGTTTTTATTGTAACTAAAAACTGCAGATTTTTAATCCACACCTACATTTACGTATTCATCAACGTACTTCTGGCAGGAGTTTATAAATGCAGGTTTGCAACTTCTAAGTTTGTAAAGATATTATCGGTTTCACTAAGCTTTGCTGAAAAATTTCCGACTCCGAAACCCTGCTCTTGATGATGTCAATATGCACATTGCCACCTGATTTTTTGAATTGCATTTCATTTAGTTAAGAACAAATCATCCTTTTTATTCATACAGTTTAACGAAAGTATTTTTCGATTTGAAAATATTCCAAAGTAGTCCTACATACCTGGGTGTATCACTCTTGACAGAAGTCCCACTTCAAAGCTCACATCCTGAAATTGAAAAACAAAGTTTCATCTCGATTTGCCCTGATAGAGCGCCTCGCATATCTGAGTTGGGGATGCTTATTTAACGTGCTCAGAAGCTCGGCAACTGCTTTGTTATACGCTCCTGCAGAATATTGCTCCCAAGCTTGGTGTCAAAGTTCCCACGCGCAAATTGGACTCACAGCAGAATGAAGCCATGTGGACAATCTCAGGTTGCATAAGATGTACTCCTATAGACTTCCTTTCTGATATCCTGATTCCCTCTATTCGAAGAAACATGGCGTGTCTACGGCTACCATCTCAAAGTACAAAGTCCCAATCATCCGCTATATAAAGGCCTGCACGTACGGCGCGCTCCCGACAGACTCCACTCGAGACGCCCCTTAAGATCTTTCATGGAGAACCTCACAAAACACGACTTCTGTCCCCCTCCAGTTCCAGCCTCTTTGAAGCCATATCTCTCTAGTTTTACAACTTCTCCACCAGAATGCAACGCGCCGCGCAAAGACGCAAAGTGCGTCCACTTAACCGACTGCGCACTGGACATGACCTGTAACGCGAACGTCTACAGAATGGGATTTGCCGATGACAAAAACTGTGTCCGCGGAGACATTCAATCCGCCAGCCATATCCTCAATCACTGTGCCGTGCTGGCCGTGCAGTATCACCAACACCACCAATGAAGATCTGAATTAATACCTCTGCAATTCTTCATTTCAGACCTAACCGCACATGACTTGTCAGCTGTGTAAACGAAAGAAGAATCTGAAAAAAATAAAGCTGACTTGAAATTTCCTCAAGCCTTACGTTTTTATTGTTGTACAAACATAACATTTCAATTTTTTGTGGACGTTGAATGTCTTCAATGTTTCTTTGTGTAATTTAGTAGGTGGAACTGCTATATGTATTCCTTTATGGGCATTCTTTGATATTTACTACTTACTAGCACAGTATTGTATAGTTGCAAACCGTCTGGATTTTAGTGTACAGAAAGATTTCTTACACTTGCAACTGTGTTCGTTCTGCTTTTGAACGGTTATGACAACATAGCACAAACTTGTTGATTCTCAAATGCTTACCACTGAAATTGTAACCACAACGATACGTAACACAGTAAATAACGACATCCCTTTTTTGTTTGCGCGCAGACTTCGCTGCTATTCCGGCAGCCATTTATGTATGTAATGGCTTGGACATCTGGCAAGTAAATTTTGGAGACGTGTGCTCTTGCCAAAGAATATTTGTAAACAATGAAAAAGGTTTGTTTTTGATAGTAATTACGATTATATTATGTTACAAGTTACTTGTAACTTGTAAAGTTGAGTTTTGCGTGCAATAGTTAATTTTTGTTAATGATATTAACCTCAAGGTGTTCAGATGTTCGGACTATGAATGAAATTCAGAAAATCAATAGAAATTATTTGGAGGAACAGATGGACATGTTTTTGGACTAAGTAAAACACTTTTGTTTTTACTACAGTGTGGAGTATGACTGCAGATCAAGATGGTTTGCACTGGTTGTCTCGTAGCAAGGCTACAATGGAAACTCTTCAACATCCATTCGTCAATACATCTTCTGTTCCATTATCCAATGCTACTCATCAAGGTTTACTTTTGTGTTACTTTTTGATTTCTTATTTGCCCNAGCAGATCGCTCCACACTCATTGCAGAACTTCGCCCTACATTGGTCAAAATTGCGGTAATTCTCTGGTGAANTGATACAAATTTGTTGAGCCCTATGCAGTTTAGAAACAGTAAGTAGATCGTCGTGACGAGATCCTGACACGCATGGTTTCATTTATTCAGATGCCCTGCTATGCAGTGTTCTGCCGGAAAGGAGATATCCTCCACAAATTTTATCAGTCAATGAAAGTTCTGTTGCGTTGAATTTTTCGATCCGTCAATCATGGAGAAAAAACGGATGTTCATCTAACACAACTGCCAGCATGCCAAAGTCTATTTACGCGGTTTTATATTGGTCATACAATGAATCAGTGTGCATTGGCAGCGAGACATGCATTGTTCAAGTAAGTTTGTGTGCAGCATTGTTTTTGTTAGTTTGATGAAATATATCCCCACTATATATCATAGTTATTTCAGCTGTGACTAACAGTCTCAGATCGTAGAGACCCGATCCTTCTTCGAAATCCACGTGTGCACGCTGACGTAATCAACTAATCCAGCTGTGTCCAACCCGCGGGCCACATGCGGTCAACTCGAAGGTTTTATGCGACCCAGTTTAGGTTTTCGCTGCGGTAAAAGTATCCTAAATACTCACAACCTGTCCTTATTTTGATAATCTTGAATTTGACGTTTTTGATGCAGGTGGTCCTCAGTGCTACTTTATTACGTCTGTTGT
>JGI24159J19872_10013453_pt1 | contig 10633 bp, 3 predicted proteins | sample Ectturendosymbi4_FD_19872 | JGI IMG/M metagenome (IMG submission 19872)
TCCCCAAATTTTGCCTGGCCCCCGAGGGTCCCCCCCAAAATTTTCCGCGTGACGTCATGCCACTGGAGTAGGTCTCTTTCTGAAAGTCCTACACAGACTATTGACAGCTCCCCTTGTTGCAAAACTGGCCCCTCCAGTGGCCCCCCAAATGAAAATGTCTGGCTCCGCCCCTGCTCAAATGTAGTAGCTCAGACAGACTTAGCCTTTGTTTCTAACAGGAGAATGACGAGGTCTTGTAGATACGGCAAGCGGGCGTTCTTTTCTGTCACAGTGACTGACTGTCGTGTTTTGTCACAATACCACAGCTTTGTCATAACGCTTGATGGTGCTGGCGCAACACGCCCTGCATTAGATAAGGGGGATGTGTTGATGCAGTTGTGCAGTTAATGGTTGTATAGGGCGCAAAATAGATGTTCAAGAAACTGCAAATAAACATTTTAAGTTTTGCCAAGCAAATTTTTGCGCCCCCGTCAAAGTGGCGCCCATGGCACGTGCCATGCCTGCCATACCCCAGATACGCCACTGATCACTGATTTTGTTACTTTCGAAATTTTAGCTGCGATAAAATGTTTTTAGCTTCTTTCACGTTTCTAGAGACCACGAAACATTGCTAACTGCTTCTATCCGACATTTTAACCTGTGTGGTATACAGGGCCGGCATTAGCAAGTGCGGGGCCCGATTAGAAGCACTTTTGCGGGGTCTACTCAGTGGTGTGTAGAAATTTTTGAGAGGGTGCATCAAGTCATAATGACAGAAATCGGTGATATTAAAAAGGCGCGGCCTGAAAGGATGACGCGAAGACTTCGCCAGCAGAGACTTCAATGGACAGCGCCATAAAACCCAATAAATCAAAGAATTATAACCCTCACCAAGACCTCCTCTCTGGCCAGGTACCTCCCTGACCAGAAGGGAGGTACGAGTGTAGTACCTGCAGAGAGGAGAGGTAGTGAGAGGTGTGCTAAAGTGCACATCCAGAGCTGAGAAGTTTGCAGTAGTAGCAAAAGATTTCATGTTTCCAGGCCAGAAATATTAGCCATGGATGACCTACCACTTCAATATTTGATGGTATTCTTTTGCAGTGAAACTTAGAAAACCGTGTAACATCACTCTCGGTTCTGCGGAAAACTTCTATTATGATTGCAAGCCGTCCTATTTGGACTAAATAGACCAGGTTAGTCCCTAACATTCCGACTCAAGACACCCCGCTTAGCAGCAGGATCTTTGTTCTTCCAAATTTTGATTTTTCTTGCTTGCATGCGTCATCAAATGCATCATCCGACGAAGTTCCTTCTTTGTCAGAATCAACACTTACCAAAACACTTCTATCACTTCCCATACATGACCTTCCACTTTATCTGGCATAACATGACCAGGCTGGCTGCCCACGTTTTCGCCACCTTCAATGTGGTGTGGCATTGACAGCATACCCTAAGTGGTTGAAATACTTGTCCAACGCACCTTTCTTTTTCTGCTTCGGTCTGTGCTTGCTTTAGCTTTAACCTCTTTTGGCTGGCACTTGACATTTTAGGCTTATGTCACTTGGTCTTTGACTAATCATATTTAGCTTAGTTACACACAAAACATATTCTTTAATAAATAGCCCAAATGTGAATGCCAAAGCCAAAAACAAAACACCTGCCTATCACTAATACTTTGCACGTAGAAAATGGTAACAGTGAAAACCACGTACAGAGCGCCATTTAAAGGAGTACAAACCGTTTATTAGAGCAGAGTTTGAATATCCCGGAGAAGGTTAAAATTTTTCTCTATTAATAATAAAGAAATATATGAAGTGATTGTAGATGTCCCAGTAAATTTAAACATACTTCATAATTTTTCAAAACAGGCAAGTACTGTAGTATCCTCAAAGTACTCCACTTTCCACCTTTTCGGACTTTTCGCAACTTTCATTTTTTTAGATTATATCTTAGAAATTACGAAGCCAAGCTGTGAGATTGATGCCATAATCCTTGTTTCGGTAGTATTTCATGATGCAATTGTCACGATAAGAGTATCATTACGCTTACTTCACTTGAACCAAATTATCACTTCTGTTACTTTGCAAATGGCTTAATTGTTAGTAGTTTCTGTTACTAGAACCGTTATGTTTTGCACACCAGAAATAGTCATTCATAATTAATTAAAACTAGGTTTATTTCAAATGTTTTCGCCAATCTCGAGTTGCCTCATCAAATCGTTACGAGAGGGAAACTGAACAACGCTATAAAAAGACGGACTAAGCAGCACACATTTTCCATTACGAACTTTTGAAATATAAACAACTATTGAACCGTATTTTGCAGCAACTATTGAAACCTGACCTGCCAAATACGAAACGCTTTGATAAATGAAACAGAAAACAATTTCAAAACTTAAGCCTTCTCTGCCTTAACGAGGTGCTATTGAAAAACAATCTCCACACATTACTGAAAACAATGACCATTCCTACTATACAATTTTGATAAGGGCATAAAAAGACACACAATTCACTTGAATTTTCGTTGGCAACGAATCCACGCTTACAAAATACTGTGGGCCCCGCCAGGGTTTTTCATAAGGTTTAACCTTGCTGACTCCACGATATTTTGAGGGACCGCAACTGTTTTATCTGCATATCAAGATGATTGTAAAGCAAGGTTTTGTTGTACTTTGATGGTGGTAGTAAAGCGAGTTTATACTGTATTTTGAGAGACCGTTGAAAAAAAAACTGAGAACCGTTTTGGCCTCTTAAAGCACCTCAAAAACACTGAGTTCCGCACTACACACAATTAAGCAGCTTCGATAGAAAGTGTAAGTTTGCGTTGGTTACGAGTAGCGCGGGGCCCGACGAAATCGGTCAAATCGGCTTAAAACGGGCCCTGGCGGTATACTGTTAAGGTCATTGTCTTGAAACAATGCGAGTTTTACAGTTGCACGTGTGGGAGACCACAGTACAACCATCATGTTTCGTGCAGAAATGTAACTGGGTTTGCTGTAACGTAGGTTGCCACGTATTCAGAAACAGACAGCGTGAAATTCAATGATGCTAGTTTATGTAATGTTGGAAAGTTACAGTTTTAGGCAATTCTCTGCGAAGTTTTTTCCGAAGACAAAAGGAAGCACTATTGTGGAGACTTAGTTTTAGGATGGGCAGTTTTGCAAAAGACTATCTTCAACCTTTAGTAAACAGGGTTTCAGTCAAAGCATTCGATAATTTTCCTAGCTATATATTGACCTATAGCTCAAAACGTAGGGACTTGACTAGGAATTAAAGATAAAATATACATTTATCCTCGCTTCTTGTAATGTCGCAACTCACGACAGTGGTGACCAACAAATCCAAAATATGTTTATTCCGTGCCTCTTACACTTTGCGACTTTGTACCTGTGCTGAATACATTGGTTCGTAAGCATAGTGGTGTAGTGGGGTGGGAATGCCGTTCCCACACTTTTTTTTGCACTGTAGTAACGTTACTTGAAGATTTAGATTTTTCATTTCAATGTCTACTTGTAACGGATTGCGAGAATAAAAGGAGCTATTTGCATGTGAGGGCATCTGAGCAATATTTGGTGTTGGAGTTCGGTTTTAAACTAAATCAGGGTGTGTTGGGTGGGAACGGCGTTCCCAAAGCTCTTTTTTCAGCACTACACTCCTGTTCTTAAGTCATCTGATTTACCTGAGTTTAACCAAACCCACAATGCAGCAATATTTTTATTCAAGTGCGAAACATTTGCTTGTTTTACAGGTACGTGACACCTATAGTTTTGCTGGACTTTCTTTTAGTGTTAATGCTTGTGAAACTTGATACTTTTTGGCAATTCACTGTTGTGCATTTTGAGTTCTGTTTAATCTCAAATATATTTTTGTTTCGTTATACAAGTATAACTCTTAAAATGAAACTTTTGACATTAATTTCATCTATTAAAATCTGATGATAAACCTGAAATTTTGTTTGTGAAAAGACTGAGCTAAGTGGCACCACTGACAGAAGTAACAAGGCAANAGTCACCAGACGAATAGGTATGCAGCAATTACATTAAGGGCTAGATGGGTATGTGGGTATGCATGCANGGGTCGATAAGTGGAGATTGAATAATACATTCTCCACGCACCAGCAGTAAAAACAGATGGAAATCATTTTGTGAAGTAGGCTACGCTAATTTTTTACCAAACGTTTTTTCTAGTGGTAAGAAAATATCAGTGGAGATTTGAGTAGGGGTGGGGCTGCATGCATGATGCCCTGTAGCATTAAAAAGATTTGTAGGTTTTTCAAAACGCGGAAATGTGCAAGAAAAAGATTTATCGTCTTTGTAACGTTGAGCAACATGAACAAGACATCAAATCGCGCTGTAACCACACTTCTTATAAGATGCATGAAAATCGATGTGTTCTACTTAAGAATGATAAGCACGTGCGACCAATGCGATTCAGCATTTTGTGCACTCCAACTGACAGCTCTGATAAAACCCAATTGGTGTATTCTACTATATTACTGTGCTTGTTTGTACACAAATACGATATTAGTGCAGGCAGGCTGAACTACAGTACCTTGTCCAGAAACCAATTTAAGTACATTAACTTGTAAATTATCTGTAAGGATAAAGCAAAGCGTGATCACTGTTGCTTTCAAACACCTCTAGAAACAAGAGTGGGAATCTGTATTTACAAAACTTCACTTCTGCATCAACCCGATGACTATATTGATTTCACACCAAGCTGCCCCCCTCACATTTTACAACAAAATTGGGCCCATGTTCAAAATGCGAAATGCACTCATCCACCGAAGAATCGTTGTCACCCTAGATGTCTTAGACGGTCTTAAGCTGGGCAGGAGACTCAGAAACAAATTTAATGCACAAAAGTAAGACCAAAGATTACAAACCTTATATACTGTTTTATAAAACAGAGGCTTGAATTTAGACGTGTCTTTCTAAACCTCTTACCTCCCTTGATAACAGGACTGATCCGACGCAGTTCCTATGATCGACAGTCTTTTTAAAAATTGAATAAATATTCTGTACCGCAGCATAGCTAAATATGAAAAGATTTTTCGCTGACTTGCAGTAATGGGCACAAGTCATAGATATGAGTCTTCAGCTAATTTTAGTGGAAATGTTCACATAAAAACAAGTTTGATGAAATAATTCCAAATAGTAATAGTCTCCCATGAACAATTGACAAAAACACATTGAATATTCCAACAAAAATTAGTGCAGAATTTATTTTTCTTGTCTACTTATAACATAATGAAATAATCGTGTTAAAAACACGCACGTCTAACATGAATCAAAACGATACAAACTAACAACAAAACGCTTAATTTGATCATAGATCCTGGCAAATTGGTAGTGTTGCGGGCCTCGTTGTAATGTAAATAAAACAGCAGAAATTGTTGGCAACCAAAGCCTTAATTTCTGGCAAGAGCTGTGATTTGATTGGATGTACCACTACCATCACACTGCGAAGTGGTAACAATTTACAATTGTCCTTTGCATCCTCTATCAATATTTATCCCAATACTGCATATCTGCAATCTGTTTTTTTGGTTTTGTACACACATATTTGCCTTTTTCAGAAGTGGGGTAAGATCAAGTCTTGATAGTACCTCATATCTTTTAAACGCGTATTTTTCCTTCAGTTGACACACTGAGAAGACTGAAGCGAAGCAACTGGCGTCTTATTTCCAAAACAACGCTTATTTAGGTGTGCAAATCGTCAGGTAAATTACAAACTCGATTGCTGAAGTGAATTTTGTTCAGACGATGAAAAACTTACCTTCGAAAACGTATTTTGAAGTTTCTGTGAGCATCAAGTCCTTTAGTCGTTGAGTGATGTCGGATCCACCAATATTCAAATAGCGAACACCTTCTCTGAGAACATTTCCTGAAAAGCGACGTGCTCGTACCAAGTGAAAGTTGTCAGCTAAACTTAACCGAACAGCGGCTAATCGCCCTTCTGCCTCTGTAGCGTATATCATGAAATTTCATATTCCCGAGTGACATCACTATGTCTGAAGCTTTTTGAAATATAATTTTCGCACCAACAATATCACACTTGGTACAGTTGCTTATTAAATCTACTTGGAACAAGATCTTGTGCTTAAAAGGGTGCAGTATTCCTCTAAAGGCGTTTCCTAAACATCAGCATCTAAAATTTATCTGAAAACGTTAATCTGATTTACATACCGTGGTAGACGGGAACGCAAGATGTTACGTCATGACCGATGTTGACAACCAAACCAGAACTCATTCCAAATGCGTGAAGAGCCATGGGTGCACTGCTTCCAAGGTAAAGACTGGACACCCCAATTTTGTCAAACATCATCTGACATATGTAAAGTTATGTTTTTTGATATACTACCTTTTTGATTGAATCAAGGGTTCAACCAATGCTGAGGTAATTGCAAACGTTCACATGTTTAGCCGAGAGCAGAAAAGTGTGCAGTTTTGGAAAATACTCAATATTTTAGGTTGAGGCCAGTAAGGAACCAATGGGCTGATAAGCTTTTTTGCAAGAAAGACTGAAGAACGTAGTGCATACTCTAAAGTTAATAAAAAATCCTTTATTTCATCAAAAGGACATCTGCTAAAAATATAATGTGGTTTACGGAGGACCTTGGGGTATTTTAGAAATTTCGCGGAGAATCTGTAGTTCGTTAGGGAAATTGTTATCACTGGTCACCCATTCAAGATATAACATCACAGATTTGAGAAGAATGTAAATTACATTAAAACATCATAAAACATTTTTAGAATGCTATGAAAAAGTTAGAATTTTGTACATATTCCTGAAGACGTTGTAGAAAATCTTAACATCTTCCTTAACGCGACATTACCTCTGGGAAAAGATACTCCGCATGAGCTGGCGTTGAATGAGAAATTTTGCTAGTTTAAGTTGACCCCTGTTTTTCATTTGTTCTGCATTTGCCTAATTATTATGTCAATCAGTTATTTATTTACTTTCTTGAATATTTAATCACATACCTTCACTAGTTTTTCCCGCTCTTCGCGATTTGCCACCGAAACTGGCAAAACAACAGAAATGTCTTGCTCGTCAATTTGTAGTTCCATTCTNAGAATGTGTTCGACAATGGCTTGCAATTCCTCCCAGTTGACCACTTCTCCTTTTTTCACAGGCCTCTGCNAAGGTGTTGATTTTAGATAAATTCAAGAACACTAACTCGCAAACGTGTGAACAGCGCTGCTCCGCAACATTTGCTCCCCCAAGCACACCAAATGCATAACAAACTCGTGATTTATCAAACACTTTATTCTGAGCGATTGAAATAAAAACTTACACAACTGAAGTCGGATTTGTTAAATAAGTGTTATCAGTAGTTCTCGAAATTGAACTGTGTACACGAAGTTGGAATAAAAGTGGATTCTAGTAACACTATCATGTTAAAGATGTACTTGGCTGCACTGCTTCCGGCCTTTGGTACACAATTTAAGCGTTAATGACTTGTTGAAGTGGTTTGACGAAAACTGTTGCATGAATATTCTCGACTTTCATCAGCAGAGTTTCTTACACGTACTGTACGTTATGAACCCAGGCTGAAAATTGCAAAATGTTTCATAGCTTATTTCTCAGAAACATGTTAAATTCGGTTTCTGTTAGTTAGAAGGGAAAAATGTTAACCGAACAAAAAATTTGGTCTGNAGTTTCATTGAAGGCCCNGTGTGCTGTGGAAGGTTTACATTTTGACAGTCTCTTGTGTCGATGGAGCGACATGTCCTTTTCTCTAATNACCTGCTGTTACCTCCATTAAAAAGTCCCGCATAAGATTTTTCCGTAACGTTTTCCGCCGATGCGAAACATACTACGCGGGACGCCGGAACAGCGGTTAAAGGGCAGGGGGGAAGTAAAATTATAGCATTATAGAAAACTAGCAATTATAGAAAACCAGTGTGGAGTTTCTGAATGCGGGAACATGTGCAATAAATTTGTCTCAAATAGCTCTTGATAAACCATGAAACTACCTATGATAATTTTACAAAACGCACTTCCTCCCCCGTTGACCCTCTTACGAAAGAGAATGGGGGGCAATGCCCACGTCATGCACCCGCTCTCCGGCGTTCCTGAATACTACTTCAAAAGTATAAACTAACGTGAGGAAGAAAACAACGGCGATAGAGAAAAATAGCACAGCTACGAAAAAGATAGCATAGTTCACTGTTTCGGAAAGCACGCTTAACCATTCTGTTTCCAGAATATTAACTTGACAGGCGAGCTAATGAAGAAAACTGACATTTACGTCTTGACGCTCAGCAGTAAAACAAGTGCGTGTTGGACACACTCATGCATCGCAAAAGTGTTTAAACTCTTCTGGTACCCTACCGCTGCCAATACAACTTAGGTCACTGGCACTTATGCCCACGTATCCGCAGATCGAGGTAGAAAATAGGAGAGAAAATTCAAAATTTGAAAGATTGCTCTGACATTCTCTTTCAATTTAGGGAAAACAAGAAGACTTTTCCTGCTGGAAATCGTTTTCATGAGTACGATGTTTTGATAAAATGGTTTGCTCTGGATAGATTAATGTACTGGATATTGTTTTTTACAGGTGAACTTTCTCGGAGTCTCTGATATGACTGCATATCAAGGCAAAGTCTTCTGCATATTCTGAAGCCGAAGAGCATCAAACATTTTACTAAAAACTGTAAGAAAACGGTAACCATATTTTATTGAAGCATTACAAAAAAACGCAAAAGTTTACAANAATACACAACTTACCGAAAAATTGAGCGAATCTTTTCTGAGTTTGGCGTCTTTTCCAACAAACATTGTATTTGCAGAAACACCAGGGAGAGCTTCAACTGAGCGAGGTCTTCCTACCACAGTAGGAAATACAACGGATGGCATGTCATCGTTGGCGAAACCAGCTTTGCAGAAACCGCTTCCGATGTTAAGGACAACTACATTACTTTTTGGGCTGAAAGGTGAAGATCTTTCTTCGCTGTTCAGACGATTTATTGTCTCCAAACTTGGTGAATCTGAACGTTTGATTTAAATCTTGGTTGAAAACATTATCCTGTTGCATTAACATTCTAATTCAATTTTTATGATACATTTGCGCCTTGCGAGTAACGTTTACAACATGTTGGTTTTGTTTGAACCAGAATATTATAGACGCGAGACCTTCGGTTTTCGACTGTTTTCAAGTAGATACAGGTATTTATCAAAATCTGGATTTTAATTTAGGGGTCGACTTAGATTTCGTGCATATTTACGCTCGTCACGCACCGATGTGCAAAACATAAGCATTAGCTAATTTTAATCCAGCGCTATAGAAAAGGTTGAAAACCTAGCGCTGAAAAAATACAAGAAAGTTCTACTTTGCTTCGCTGCTCGTTTCACTGCGATAGATGTAGTTTTTGGTCTCAGCGGAAGTTTTTGACTGGTTGATGTCCCTCATTGTGGTCCCTGTGTAAAGTACTGCGTCAGTTTTTTGAGCTGGTAAATGTTGTTTGGCACTGTGCTGACATTAGTTTGCTTCTTTTGTTAACGCGTTTGCAGTGGTCGATTACAGCAAGGCAGTGGCGTACCTAGGGTTTCCCGCGCCCGGGGGCAAACTCGGTTTTGGCGCCCCCCCCAGCCCGTTCATAGCAGCACAGATGCGAAGAATGAGTTGGGAATAAAGAGGCATCGAAAGCTGACTTGGGCACTGCAATCGCCTGCATACAGTTGTTTCTAAACACGTCTGAAAACTTCCTGTGATTGTGACGTCACAGAAATGACGTCAAGACCTTTGAATCTTAGAAATCATTAACTACCGTAGAGTTAAGAATCTAATCGTTTCGTGTGAAGCTATTCCCTCTGAAATTTTGGTCACGATTGAACATTCAAACTATTTTATTACGACACTCCAAACTGCAGTAATACATTCTCGAATTGTAGCAACTAGTGAAATAAAATGCAAAAGCTAACCAAAAAGTTCCCTGTTCATCTGTATAAGTATGTATGAATTTTAATGACAAATTTTTGGACATAAAAATCTTCTGATAAAACTGGCCAGAGTTGCACCTTGTTNTCCAAACTCCGGGTTTGTCAGAGCCTTTTGAAGATGCCGAATCCAGCGCGCCCGCTTTTCCACTCCCTGGTCAGATCTGGTTACAATCACCGCTGTGCGAGCTGTAGGGGCTGGGTTTCTAGAGCATGCACTCTTAGAGTTTTAAGTAATAAAACATCATAAAGGACTGACTGAGAGTGAGACTCACGAGTCACGAATACATACAAGAGAAGAACAGACAGAAGGATGGATATGGAAAACTGAAGCCCAATGATTTTATACAAAACTGCTAGACAAATGTAAAATTGCAAAATCCCGAAGCATTTTCTTGGATAGAGGCTAACACCGTGAAAAGTTGAGAGAAAATAAAAGAATGCTGCGATTTAATGCTTTACCTGTAATTATCTAACTTCAAAGAAGTTTTGTTTTACCTTCACAGTTAATTTGTCGATTGTTTCTTCAAAAAACTGCTATAAATGAGACGTGTCACGGCATCTACCAATGCAATATCTAAGGTCAGTGACGCTCCGTGCGAAGTTCCAGGTCAGCAATTGTGTGACCTGAATTTCGACAATCATGTCCATGGAAATGCTCAGTTTCTAGGCCAAAGTGATATAAAGCACATCTAGCAGTAACTGAAAAG
>JGI24159J19872_10013454_pt1 | contig 10633 bp, 10 predicted proteins | sample Ectturendosymbi4_FD_19872 | JGI IMG/M metagenome (IMG submission 19872)
AAAGATGAGCAAACATATAGTTTGGTTTGAAGCAATTTAAAACATGCATGGATATTGGTTTAATTCTTTGGGGCAGCAAGAACATGCATTGTTAGGCAAGTTCATTGCATTTCATCAAAATAGTTTGGTTAACCTAAGTCTTTGCCAACATTCGTAGGGTGCCCCAGTGGGTTCAATTTGCAGGATGCAGCGATCTAGTGATGTAGTAGTTTCACCTGATATTTTGAGATTGTTTTGATGGTTTCCTTATTGAATTAAGTTAAATGGCCTAACATGGAAAATTATGACTTTATAACTTTTGTTATAGACTTTTTAGGGGTGCGATTTTGTGTTGATATTCGTTCAGAGCTTCCTGAAGCACAGAAAAAATATGACTTTTATGACTTTGAATGGCCCTAGTGATCACAGCTAAACACACTTTACCAACCTCTTTCGTTGATCAAAATATTCCGAACTCGCATTGCTTCCAATCAACAGCTGGTGTCATGTGTGACGAGAGATTCATTGAAGAAAGATTCGTTTCGCGGTGCCCTCAACACATTTTCAGATTCCGTTTCGTAAAACCGTCATTTTTTATTGTTGTTTGCTTTTTTTGCAGTCTTATGCAGCAACCCGCATACGGCGAACCGAAACATCCGAACCAGAAAAACGGTAATTTTCGCGACGTTTCCACTCGCCCGTCGACTTCACCTGACACGTCACGACATTCCACGGTCGCATTCGAGCCGGAAAGACCTTCACCTGACCGTCACGAGAAAAATACGCGATTTGATTGGCCGAAGCAAGCGGGAAGTGCGCACGTATCACCTGATGACCTGTCGCATGGCTACGTTGCCGCTTCGCCCGGGCTGTACCGCGGATCTTTCCATGCATCGACCGTGACTGGGAGTAGAGCAGTCAATGAAGTGTTTGGGGCGAACAGCACGTTGCCCGAATTGTTGCCGTATGCGTTCAGTCACGGAAACGCGCGTGTCGGAAGCCGTTTTACAACGGAAGCAGGTGCACACCAACCAGCACTGCCGGGTTGTGTTTCCACCACACTGTGCAATCAGACCGGACACGGTGCAGCTGAAGAGCTGGTCGACGTTGTTGGCGATGCTCCGTCGACATCCGAAACACGCTACGCAAACAAGCTGTCCGCTTTGTCCGACGTCGCTAGCCAGATACTGATTAGCGATCGTGGAGCATCGCTGCCGTTTGTGCGAGCGACATCGTGCTCTGTTTTCCCAAAACGACCCGAAAATAGCCGTTCCCCAGTCAGCGAGAGCAAACGCGAAAATTTCGAGTCCGCGATGTGTGCCGGTTCTGGTGATGAGAAGCACTTTCGTCAGGATACTGATTGCCGGAATCAATCGCAAATCACGGAATTAACCTTGGCACTGCAACGGGAAAAGATTAGCCAGTCGAACAGTCCACCAACCGTGCACCGACGATTGTCTCTCGAGCGCCACCCAGCGAGCAGCGCAATGATGGATGACAGGCGCGTGAAGTCGCTGAAAGAAGCCGTGCGTCACACTGACTGCTGTGACCCGAGCATGCACAGTAATGTCTTGCCATTCCGGTGCACGGACGGTACTTGGAAGATGGTGCGCACAAAGAGGATCGGAGGCGCGTGGCTCATCCAAATGCCTGGCAGAGAAACAGCCTCAGTAGTAATTCCTCCCGCGGAGGTTATGAAAGCAGCCATGAAGCAATCAGCAGCCCATCCCGGTAATGCGAACGTGATGTCTGTCAGCAACCTATTGACTGGGCATGCTTGCAAGCGTTCGCTAACGTCGGCGCCTTATCCTGGTTTGGGTCAAGCGGGCTTTAACATGCCATCAGGCAGTGCCTTGAAATCACTGCTGTTGCAAAAGAGCTGATGATCTGTATAGCGAAAGTAGGGAGGTTTATTCACGCATTTTTAGTGAAACTTGACCGAAAACTTAGCAGCACGTTGTAGAAACATGTGACAGCGTGGTGCAGTTACAAATGGCTGTGATTATATCTTCCAATGTTCGCCTGTTGCGGTTCGTGGCGGCAAAAATCGCAGCAGCGGCGCTACAACAACGCAGAATGTTTTTCGTATATACCAGTGCAACGCCCTTTTTGGCACACTGAAGATGCTTCCTGCTTCACCTTATCTATTCTGTGTGTGTGTGTGTAATGAATTTATCATTATTATCTGGCCTCGCTGAAGGGTATCGTTAGTTGTTCCTAAAGATATTTTCACGATTGCTGCAGACGCTATTTTTCATATTCGACTTTGAAACTCGTTTGTTACTGGATTTTTCTTTTCGCTGAGACATTTCGGTCATTTGTCCGAAATGGCTTAAAAACTGTCATTTTTTCGTTTTCGGATATTTTTACGACTGAAAGAAGCATGATGACCGAACTGACCTAATTTTTTCCGTCTTTACAAAAGAAATTCGGTCAATGACCGAAAAAACGGATTTGTTGCGCCTGCAAGTGGTCGCATGCAGTATTACAAGTGCTCGATGTTTACGTCTCAACCCAACTTTGCCGAATTATTTTACTGCGTTGTCAAAACTTCCAGACTGTTTGTTAAATGACGTTGGAGACACTGGACCTGCGTTGCTNGGATGCGATAAGTGGACATGCATCACCACGATACTTCTCATCGATTTCAAAATTTCTGCGATCTTAATGTTTTTTTGGGTCTNTCTAATCTACGTTTGCTAAGAGAAAAGTTCTTAAATTCCGTATTTTCCTAGTGTACGAGGACTAACATAACCGGTGATTCTTTAACGCTATGTGGTTGTTTTTGCTGTTCCTAGACATCTTCCGAAGTGCAATTGCTGCATGCATGCATGCATGTTGTTTTGCACGTGATCACACCTACGCCACTGTATCGCTCCGTACAGGCCCAACCGTCTTGTTGAAACACGTTCACGACGCCGTTTCATCCATTATTTGTCATAATTGTACACTTATGCGGCTTGACTAGCACAGCTTTTAGGTATATCATTATATGCTGGAATGATAGTTCTCACCTTACCAGCAAGTCGTTGGATATTACGTTTTCTTAAAACTGCGATTGATCGCAGTTTTAGATAAACTCGTTTACAAAAGCCGAAATAATTGGCGAACCTCACGTAACCCTTCGCAAAACACGTAATTAAAATACGAGGTTGAAACTATTTTTTGCCAAAGGTGATTATATCGATACGGCAACCTGCCATTATCAGTTTTTCTGCTAGACATTAATTTTTTGCTAAGTACTTAGTAGAATCATCGAAAATACTTGTTGTTTTTTGCAAAAGCATCGATGAAGTCGTTTTTTGTGTTAGCTTACATGGAGATGCACTGTTTTTCTCTTGACGCTTTTAATGGTGGCTGGCTTGCTTGGTTGCGCTATGCCGTTCAAATGTACTTCAAGTAGTCGTTGAACCCGGTGTCAGAGCGTGTGAATAGTGTTTATTCGAGCGTGGAGAAGTCTTACTGCTGCAATGCACCCATTTTAACCATATTACAACTGCAAGAAAACTTGACTTTTTTCATACTTGAAGACTACACTTTCGCGTGCCGCAGACGAGAGATGAAGAAGCTTTTCGGAATCACCTCGGCTTTTGTTGTCGCCCTACAAATCTCCGACGCTGTGAATTGGGTCTGATTAATGTTAGGTTCTCTGCAATGACAGTTCAAAACCCTTTCAAAGAGCTTCTTAATCCCGTTTCACAGATTTTTTAGTATTCACAAACTTTATTTGGACGTGTTATCTTCACTGTGTTGCGAGGAACGTCTGCTCGATATTTAATCGCAGAATGGACACTGAGGTTGGTAGCTGCCGTGAGGTGTAAGCAGCTGTTAACCTACATTCGGCGTTGGTTTACTACACTTGTCACACTTCTCGGTTTTCCGAGATTTTGCGCTTGATTTCGACAAAATCTGCCCAGTTACGAGTTTGACTGAGTTGATTGTGAAGTTACTTGGACAATTCGGAAGTAACTTTTGCCGCTGATTCTGTCCAAACAAGAAGGGTTCAATTGGTTCGGATTCCTGATACCACTTCAGTGCAAGACGGCCATTAAGGCTTTATCCCCCCAAAACTCAAGTTCATGCCTCCGTTTTACAAATCGTTATTTCGGTTAATGTATTCCCTCGATCAGCATCATTTGTCGCGACAAGCTAACAACACTTCTCACAGCGACATTAAGGTCGTGCAACCTTTTACAAAACCTGGTAAACATACTGCTGCATAAAGATCGTGTGATACGCATCAGTAGTTTTAAATTAGCATTACCCAGAGCTAGACCAATATACCATTCAATGATGATGTTAATTTGTTCAATGGTTTGTATAAGAAGAGTTGTTTGCTTTTGATCCAAGCAATGGCGATACTAAAATGGAAAAACTGCGGGGGCACTGAGGCGAAGGAAAAAAGTATGGGGCCAACGTAAGTGTCTCTCCTGCATGGTGATTTTCCGTTGTAATGAGGATTGGTTTGCTATGATTAACCATATCAAGCCCAACATAGGCTTGTGAATATCGTCAGAACTGACGCCAGAAAGTCTTCAAATCATTTAAAATTTTGCTGGCTGAAAGTTATCTGCTGTATATGTCGATCACACAAACTTCAACGTGAAATTAAGCACAAAACTGGGGGGGCAGCCAAAAATCTGGAGGGGCAATGGCCTGCCCAGACCCCCTTAGAATCGCCACTGGTTCCAAGCAAACTTTCCTTTACCGCACTTTTATATTTCCATGATTAAGTACATTTTTTGACAAAACATAAGAAAAACATGTAAGTTAAAAAGGCAGTTGGCGATGAAAACTGAAAAGAATCGGTACCTGGTGAGACAAGTGGGAGAAAGCCAGTGGTTTTACAGTGAAACTTACTGTTTTTCTAGTAACTTAGAAAAGCGGAGAAAACGTTGGAACAGAGTGAGACTCGGAATTTTTGCAAAGTGGGCGACGAAAAAATCTAACAACAACGAATGATTTGAAGGAAATTGTGATGCTTCCAGAAACAAATATTTCCACCATCAGCAAAATTTGTTGCATGAAGCATTAAATCACAAAACGCGCAGTCGCTGCTTTTACCATAAAAAGAAAACTTCTTTAGAATTAACTTATCTTTCAAATCAAGGCTAAACACTTTCTCCAGCCAAATATACAGGAAGTGCTCATGAAAAGCAGCGAGTGATCGAGTCTCATCCACAAAATGGAGATGCAAGATGTTTAAGTACACTATTCGTATTTAGTCACTCACGACAAGCGATGCGACATCCGTTATTTGTAAAAATTGGTTCTGAGTAAAAAACTGTATTACTATTCGTGTTTGAATTTTGAAAGTAGGTGATTTTGGGGAGATTGCACATGTCATCATCCGAATTGCTTACGCAGAAGTATGTGAATTATAGAAACGTATGCGCTAAAAGCAAACAAATATAAATTTCAAAACCAATGAGTAGTCAGAAAACTCGCATATACTGTAAATGCAAGTTAAAACAACATGAAGGAATCAAATCTAGGCCAGTGGTTCTTGACCTTCTTTGTCTCATTTACCCTTTAACAAAATCAAAAAATTGATTTTACCCCCAACAATGTTTGTTGTGTCAAGGCACAACTTTTCTGGAAAGGGTCCGGAGCAGATTATCCTGGAAAAACGTTGTAAACTTGCAATCAGATACATGAATTTTTGTGTTTACTGGAACCAATTTTAGGGTGATGCTTGTATGAAACGTATCAGTATCTGAGATGAAACTCTACGAAAATTTTCTTACAAGCAAGCATGAATACTTTTAGGAAGTGGTTCGCTGATGTTGAAATTCTAAAAGCAGTTTCATACGAATTGGCATATCACTGAATCAAGGGGCAAAACATTTGGAAGTAGGAATGCATAGCGATATTCAAATTTTTCTTTCGCTGAAAATTGACAAACAATTTCCACCAGCCAATCACTCATTGGGACTTTTTAAATTTGTTTTGTACACACAATATCTGAGATTCTGGGAACGGTGGTTGATAGAGATACTCTCAAGTCAACTTTGGGAATCAATTGAGATCGATGTTTTGTTTCATGGTCATCACTGAGAAAAACCCTGCCTCACATACAAGCATTTTGAAAAGATATAATAATTTCAAATGCGCGCTTTAACAGCGTTGGAAACTCTTTATCCAATCCACCCCAAATTTGGATGGTCACAGTTGCAAGATGAGATTGTAATAAAAGCACTGTTTAACATTGAAGATCAATTAAATCATCTTTATAAAGCACTTTGAAAAGACAAGCCCGTGCCCTGATAAAATTTACAAGTTCAGTTGCATGTTTCAAAACTATTTTCAAATATTCTAGAAGGGCTTTACTCGCCAGTGCATGTCGATGAAGAACACAAGGGGTAGAAATGATGTGCAATGCCTGTTAATTCACCAGAGTTGTAAAACCTGACTTTTCTGTGCATACCGAGCCAACGTGATTCCACGAGTTTATTTTGTTGATGGAATTTATTCATTTTGTCCTGATCTTCAGTCACTTCGCTAGTCGTCTCTAGACTTTCGCACATCAAGAACTCAACCTTTCATTTCAGCTGCACGTGTATATCAACAGTAACCCAACAAATGTGCATTTCGACACGTCAGTTGACTCACCTAGCCAAAGGGTGACTCTTGCCTTTAGCTACATTATTCAAAATTTCGCAAGACATAACACTTGTACAACAACGCACTGTATAGTTTGATAAATAAATTTTCTTAAGTTTCTTGTTTCGTTCTGTTTTCAGTTATATCCATAGTGTTTGCCTCTCATCAATCTATGAAGAAAACACTGTCAGATGTACTTTTGTGTTTTGTCCTGTAACCAACTAGTTTAATAATCCAGGATATCACATTTTCTAAAAATTTATAAAAATGTACGTTTGTTACAATTTATGATTCAATAAATTTACCCCCTGGAAGGTTAAAATTTACCACTGGGGGTAAATTTACCCCAGGTTAAGAACCACTGATCTAGGGAAATTAAGATCAAAGTAGCAAAAGGAGATTTCACGTCCTTTTTACCAAAAAACAGGGAGCTTATGTAAAAGCAGATTGCAAATTGTCATTGCCGCAAAAATTTCACTCTAAGCTTTCCGTTTCAGAAACGTTGCGAAATGCAAACAGATTTGTAGTAACGGCCTTTCTAGGAAGCACACAAACAAGCCAAGTGACATTAAATTCCTATAGCTCCGAGCCGGAAACAGAAATTAGGTCCGCAAAAGTACCACAGGTCTTCCACTGATGAAATGACTTTCTAACCAATAAACTGTTTAGTTCAATTAGTGAAACACATTGCGCATCGGTCGTCGCGCGCGTGACCAAGGACAGCACCCGGGCTTTAGGAAGACATTCGAAAAATTCGTTCCAGTATCGCTCACCAGCTGTCTACAGCTGGAGACCCCATGATGCGCCAGCTATGCACCTGCGGAGAGAATTGGGCAGTGCAGTGTTTTTCTTCTCTTGAGGCTTCTACGCCACACCTAAGCGGCAATCTTGCAATAAGGTAGTAATTGGGAACTGGAATATCACATCACTCACAGGAAAAGAGCACGGGTCGAGGAAGACAAACGATATTCCCTAGATGTTGTTGGTATCTCTTCGACTAACTGTCGTGGTTCTAACACTGCGGAACTGGACGATGGGTGGACACTCTTCTACTCTGGCGTTGAGCCAGCAAAGTTTGCCCAGACTGGGTGGAAATACTCGCAAGCCCTCAGGTGGCAAGTTATGTTGATGAATTGATGCCACTTGTAGAGAGTGCATGTTGAAGTTAAACCTTTTCCTGTACTTGATACAGGTTTACCCCCCAAACTCAAGTGAATTGTACTTGTAGCTGGAATGCGTGGACGAAATTGATGATGCCCTCCGTCTGTTACTGGCAGGGCTGGATTAACCATCTGGGCCTCGCGCTTGAATATCAAAATACTCCTTTACTGGTTTTTCATGTTTTTAGGCTGATAATCACGGGTCAAAATTGTAGAGCTTCTTGATGACTGCGTTATAAGGAAACTGACAGCTTTGGCATTTGTCGTTTTTGAGTGACTTAAAAGAATTGAACCAAACAGCACCACGCTCTCTAGCGTATGGGTTCCTATTCAGTGGTTTCAAATAATACCAGATTGCACCCCAAAAAATCCATTCGTACAATAAAAATCCAGAAAGCTTGTGTTACGAACAAAAACAAGTGAGTGTGCTTATTTGAATTGAAACGATAATTAATCGAATACTGATTTAATCGTAATTCCTCGTCCAAATTTTATTCTGCAGCGCAAACATTAACATTTGGACAACCTTTTTGTTGTTCAAGATGTTTTTCATAACGCTGTTAACATACTCCGTTGATGGTATTTCTCACTGATTGTAGTAGGCTACATTTGTTATTAAAAATAGTAAATTTTGTACTATCTTGAACTGCGGCGTGATCTAAAATCCTAAAAATATATAATCCCAATGCCTTCTAGAATTATGTTTTTTAATTTGTATGCATAAGGAAGGATCGAAATTTAAACAATCAATCCTAACCCTTGTTTCACCAGTTTCTTCAAGTGGCATTAGAGTTGGCATAACATTACATATATAATCCCGAAAATGATCTTATATGAGGATATGAAACCGTTTGAACTCATTCTGCTTCATCCGATATGGATACGTTCTCACGTGATGTGCGCATGCAAACACTGTAATATAAAGTTATCTTTATATTATTGAACACATTGAAGTTGCTGATGAATTTATCACTTCAAAAAACCCAGATTTAACGCGATTTTTCATAATTAACCTAGACACCCAGGTCTACTAAAAAAGGCAGATCTGGGTGGAGAAAACCCCGCTATGGGAGCCCTGGTCACATACGGCAAAACGCCTACTACCGTAACTTGAAGTGAACGTTTGAAGATTTATTGCGGTGTTATTATTACGCAATAAAGATCAACAGTAGAACAATCCGTTAGCAAGTTTCGCAACCTGCCTCTGCAGGCTAAGGTGCTGACATGAGCGAACAATCTCATCATTGTATGACACCTAAACAGTGAACCTGGCTCTTGTGTAGTGTCATACTGGCAAATAGTTATTGCAACAATCAAATGAATTAATCAGAACTTACCTGCTAACTTCAGGTTTTCTATAAATTTTTGGTTCTTAGTCCCAATTTCCAGGGAGGGGGCATATGGTCGTTTTGCCTAAGCGTTTAGAGGGCCTCGCGGTAGCGACTTTGCCCGGGGCCTCGCGTTCATTTGATCCGGCCCTGGTTACTGGCTGTCAAGTCATCGTATATTCCTGCTCAGAAGTATGTGTCTGTGTCGGGGGAGGCGAGAGTCACTCAAGAGCCCATAAGTAGCTGGTATTCATGTGGTTTAAAGGAAAACGGGTGAATTGTTTTTTTACAAGCCTTTAAGTGTATATTGGGACCACCTCGTGACGTCACACTGCTCCACAAAACTCAAAAGTCCTCACTTTTTTGAGTCTGCTGCTGCTTCGATTAACTCTCTGGCACTCCCGGCAGGCGAGTTATGGTCGAAAAACGCGAGCCACTAGTGCAGGGTCTCAAACACGCGGCCCGCGAGAGCGTTTTGTGTGACCCGCGTTGCTTTAGTGGAATTTTCAAATAATCAACATTTACGTTATTTAGTTATTCAATGGTGTTTAAAAGTTCTCGGCTAGCGAGTGAAGAAGTTCCTATAAACGAACGGAGAGACGGCTGGAAATGATTTGCCTATAACTCATAATACCTTTCGCAGAAGATAAGATGTAATAGCTGTTTCTGGTAAGGCTCAAGTACCGCCACTGTAGCGTCATAATGCGGTCCTCGGGTTACTTTATTAGTCCTCATTTGGCCCACGGAGAAATTTGAGTTTGAGACCCCTGCACTAGTGGCTTTCACGATCCTTACGGGTTAAAGAGTGGACCCACTCAACAACCACGTCTGCTAGCAGTGTGGTGAGCGACATTAACAATTTTGCATTTCTAGAATAAAGAAAACAACTTACAAATACAGTTGCTGGGAATATGATAACAATACTGCTCGAAGTTATGCTACAAAAGTTTCCTGAGTTAAGCCTAAAGCTGTCCTTCTCTGAAGACATATGTGGCATGTATCATATTATCACTGTGCAACTGCACATATAAGCAACTAACTGTATGGCGAAATGTGTAGTTAAAATTGAAAACAAGAGCTTTTCTGTACTTGCCTGGCTTGGACTCTGCTAATATAGAGTGCAGTACACCTCAGTTAAACCGTTCTTCGACAAAACGGGATAAAAATAGTGGGTAAGAATGATTTCTAACGTTTTCCTTTATAAAAAGTTTATACGGATTTATAAATCCAAACAGGCGTGCAACCAGGGGGCATTTGCCCCCCCTCCAAAATTTTCAAAACATTGCATAGGAATTTTTACATTTGCAGAAATTTTCAAAAATAAAGATGAAATTTTATATTCTAAAGAAGTCTTATTGGAATTTTTCTTTATCCTACTGGTAAATTATCTCCTTACAAGATTTATCTTGAGACAAGTTATCCGATCGAAAATTTCGTAAATGATTGGTAGTTAACCACAAATATGCAGGAAGTGTCAAAACTTGGGAGATAGTTTAAAATGTTGGTATTTCTAAGGCATTTTTTATCTGTTTGTTCGTGTACTATTTTTTCTTAGACAGGCCT
>JGI24159J19872_10013455_pt1 | contig 10632 bp, 8 predicted proteins | sample Ectturendosymbi4_FD_19872 | JGI IMG/M metagenome (IMG submission 19872)
TTAAAATTAACAAGTAACTGCAGTGCAGGACGCAAGTGCTTATAGTGCACCGCGAAGGTGTGCTGTGCATTTTGCTGATTGTTAAACTTGCGCCGCACAAGCTGATACAAGGTCGAATCAAATGTGAGTTTAGGATTAAGAGTACATAACCAGAAATCCGAAGATTTCGAAACCACACAGGAGAAACTAACCACTTACAGTATTTCCACAATACTTTAAAGCAGTGGTCGCCCCCCTTGTAGCCCGTGTGGCTTGTGTGTGAATTATTTCCAAATGTTTGTATTATCTTGAGAATATTCTTGACAATTCCAGCTACAGTAGAATCTGCTGAAAGATTTTTCAGCAACCTTAAACTTGTAAAAAAAAGTTTGCGGTCTGCTATGTTACAAACTCGACTTGTTGACCTAGCAAGATTAAACATTTAGTCTAGCATTACCAGACAAATTGATTTTGATAGTGGTATTAGAAATTTTGCGAATAATACCAGAAAATCGCTTATATAATAGTTGAAATGATTTTTTAAAATTTTTTCCTTGATTACATTTGACTATGAACATTTAACAATCATGCTTAAAAAATGGTAATATGGTCACATTTCTTGAATACCGTTATGGCTTAACGTAATGTTTCATATAATCAATAAACGAGCACTTCTTGTTGAAGTATGATGCACATTAATTAGCCTCAATTTTTTTTTATTTCAAAATAATTTTGCAAGTCTTAGGGGCCCCAAATGGGTTTTGTTCCGCCTAAAAATATTTCCCTTGGAGGTCTTATACTGGCTCACTGCACCACGTAAGTATCCATCTGTCATATTCTGCTCTCAAGACTAACAAGAGTTAACACCAGCTTTCACACAAAATCATCATGACTGTTTGCCACTAGTAATGGTTTGCTTGCTAATGATTTTTTATATTTGCTCTCTGAAACTCTAAGAAATGTGGTATTAACAAAGTCAGCGTGCTGCCCTGACAGTGACTTGCTGTAAATTTCAAAATTGAGACCCTATATCACTACATTGGCATCGCATACCCACTAGCCACAATGCCAACCGTGCTGAGAAACACTGCGTTGTTGCATAACACTCCATTGCATGGTGCGCTTGGGGTTGATCATGTCTTGACCAAGCATGTTTCTATTTGGTTCGGCAATACTTCATGCAAATAATCCTATAAAAAATGTCTCATCTGAATTTGTACTCCTTTGCAAGAAAGCTGCGCCCTTCCATTTCATTCAAGCTACACCTAAGCTCGTGGTGTCCGCATTAATTGACAACTTTGCTTACAAAGTTGCATGCTTTAGTCCAGTGGTTCCCAAACTGTGGTACGCGTACCAGTAGTGGTACGTGAAAGCCTTCAAGCTGGCACACGAATAGACCTACTTTCTTCTGTTTTTCTTCACAAAAAATATATATTCACAGCCGTAAGTTTTACCTGTCGGGTTTTGTTAATAAATTTCTTAATTTTTGTGTAGCCTACTTCAATTGTTGGTTTCTAAAAATGACCATAATACTTTCTCATAGCCAATGGTTTTCCAAACTTCTGATCGAATTATATTTGGCACATTAACTTTTCCGGGAAGATGGTGGTACGTGTTAACAGCGCGGGACCCACAAATGGTACGCAAACATAAAAAGTTTGGGAACCACTGCTTTAGTCGTATAGCTTCGCACCCAATCGCAAAAAGTCACGTTACGCCTTGGTCAGTGAGAGAACACGACGCTGCATGAGTCCGACTGTTTCTTCTGTTTGTTTTCCAATAATTGAGATTGATATAAAACACCAGCGAAAAATCTTAACAAGTTTTTTTCGGGGGAGGCCATGGCCTCTTCGGCCTCATTCTGGCTGCGCCTCTGCCTGAGCCGTTTAGAGAAATTCCTGGCCAGGGGACACACTTGATTCTCGGGCCTCTGTTGATTTATCCTCGTCAGGAGACAAAAGGTGAAAGACGTATCAGCTGAGCTAATGCTACGCTCGATTGTCATAGCTTTACGTTCAACAGTATGTATGTGTTTCACTTGAAGTGACGGACGGGGACTGCACAAATTGCCAGTTTCAAAGCATGACACCGCGTATTTACGAAACCTTCTGAAAAGTGTAATGACGTGCAGTATTTCTATTAAGGGTTTTAAACAAAAACTGGGAAAAAGAGCACATGAAACGACGAACTGTATACGCCACAAAAGATACAGGCTCGATTTGTGATTAATCCCGGTTGCTTCACGCATACTTAATTCACGAGATTTTCCTTTTCCCTTTCCCGCAATGCACGATACCGAACGCTTATTCTGAATCTGCGACTAATAGATCGTGGGCCTAAGCTTCACTTTTTGCATACGTTTCACAATGAAAGTGAACTGCTGATGCAAGTACACTACATTACAAATTAGATGTCACTGACGTAAAAACAAGGCGCGTTGTTATTGCTACTACGACGTCGTGAAAGCATGTCGCATGAGCTTTAGTGCTTGCACGTGCACAGTATGCATCAACGTAACCATCTATTTAATTTTCAAAAGCCCCTCAACACCTAACAATTCAGTTTGATAAACAAACGTTATATCTATTGACGTCATTAGTTCACGCGCAGTCTTTGCAAATTGACAACATAATAAACTCGCCAACCTGCACTGTGCGTCACTTACCACCAAACTGTGCTGTGAAAACCGCGGAGGCAGGTTGAGCATGGTTACGTCACAAGCGATTCACAATGACAGCATCGCTCTGTCATGTTCTGTCAACATTTACTAGTTTTAGAGTAGCAACCTCAGTGGCATGCACAAGTTTACTTACTCCTGGAGATACCAGTGTGATTGCAACTGGGGTATGCATACCACAAACTAGAATATATATCGGCCGATACGGCGATGTTGCCGATATATTCCGCCGATTCCTTACGGCGCGCAGCCCTCCCACTACTTCAAGTAATGCGTCATATACAAACGGCTGCGCAATCTCTGTGACGTAACATTCTCTCGCAAGCTTTTCTAGTTGGCCTTGCTTTTGCGCGGTAAGCAGATGACTGCCTGCGAACAAATCAATGTAAATGTACGTGGTGGTTAACTTTTTTAGTGACCCAGGTTTGTGCATAATTCGATGTTGTACGGTTCTTCATTGCACTGAAGCGATGGTTTCATCGCGCAGTGTTGCTTACCCACTCACAAGGGAGTACTTTTTCTGTTTCGAGCACCCATAGTGACATGCTGCAACGCTGTTTATCTTTAACTTTACTGTTGTTTGTACAATATGCCATCTTCATTTTATGTCATATAATGGCATTTATGTAACGCCATCTTTACAATTACTCTTTGGTTTCAGGCTTGTGTCATTTGTAGATTTTATTGCTTATTTGTGGCATGTTCCAAACTTGTCACACTCTTTCATTTGTAACTTGTGTAATTTCTGTTTGTGGCCTACTGAAGAAAAAATGTGCTGTAATGTTTTTTAACTGTGTTCGGAGTAATGCAAAAATATCGGCATCGGTTATCGACAATGAAAAACATGGGCATCGGCATAAAATAACCTATCTACTGCAGACACATTAATCTCTTCAAATAACTGCTGAAGGTGAAGATATATTGCATACTTTCTGAATCTCGAGCTACACTTTTAGCTTTCGTTTCCTTGTCAATTTTTATGCGAAATAACCTCGTTTTCTACATATTACTCGGTGCTATTTTACTTGAAATTTTGCTCCTACAATTACTCGGAGTTTAACGCAACGCGTAAAATATCCACATTTCCACTTAATGGATCAAAAGAAGGTTTGAGCGAACACTCGAGTCGTCCTAACATGTGGACCCTAAGCCCCAGGGCCTCACGAACCATGCACTTAACTTAAGTGACTTTTATAAATATATACTGTTGTACTATACTTGTCGTACAGGCACCAGCAGACTGATTTGCCCGGGGGGGGGAAGGTGCTGTGAAGGCTGCCTGCAACGTTTCAGCAAATCGGGTAGTAACGCAGCTATGGTGGAAGTACAGTAGTGCGTTTGGTTGTTGAGGTCAGGGAGTTTTACAATCGATTGGGACCAGTGAAGGGCCCATTGCGAGTTAAATCCGGACCTGGAAAGCATCAGTGATGAGAACATGGTCCAGATTGAGGCCTGGAACAGCCCGACACAAAAAAATTCACTTCTTCAGTAACGATGCAAAAGCCGATGATCCCTCTTCGACATATTGAGCGTTCCACGGAAGTTCTACCATGTTTCAGCTCCTCCTCACTTTACGAACCCTCAAACGATCCCGATTGTCCTGACCCAAGTTGCCCCCTCTTTCGGGGACGACTGCCAACCACGCGCACGCGCGTAAACAACAACCCACTGTGACGTGTGACATTGCCACAAACGCGTCAGGAAGCAGAGGAGCGGAAGAACAGGTGTAGTAAGCGCTGTTACGCAGACAATAACCGCTGTTACGTAAACAATGACTGGCAGAAGGCAGGAAGATTTATGCATAGTTGTGATCAATCAAGCGTAGCCCAAAGCGCGTCTACGCCAGACCTTATCATTCCTGCTCTAGAATTTCCAGGGGCAAGAGCCTCTTCTGAAAAACTAGTGTGTAAAATTGCTGGAAACCGTCAAAATTGATGCAGATCTTGTCAGGCGCTTGCGGAAATTTGGCAGGGCGTTGGCTTTTCACGAAGCTAGATAAAAGGACTGTCCGGGCTAACAACGGACGGTTTGCCATTCGGCGTACGACACTATTAATAGCGCGCGTTCACGGATGGTTGCTCGACCGCACGACGCATGCGCTTGTCGTTGCAGCTAACCAACGAGCGGCCGCGAAAGAGAAATCCGATAGCTGCAAACGCAATCGCCGGTCGATTTTCATATTTCGTTTTTTAAACTTGCGCAGTTCAAAGCAATGAAGTCACAAGATCGGCCCAGCACGACAGGTTTGCGAAGAACCCGTAACTTCGCGCACGATTTTCCACTTCGGAGCGTTGCCATCGCGTTATTGCGTCATAATCGCAGGTCGACGCGTCAGAAATTCCGGTTGTTTGTCAAAATACACACACGGGCGCGGTCTATTTTTGAACACACGGGGCGCGCACAAAACACATTGTGCTGGACTGCGATAACATCATCCTCACTCAGGCTCGTTCAGGCTTCAATGACCATTGCTTGATGCCGCACCTTCACGCTATTATAAGAACGGATAGGATCGCAAAAGCTGAAATACGTCACGCATCAGTAACAAGCAACTGTTACAACTGTATCGCCACCGTGTCGAAGCCATGAATGTCGGGATGGGTTTTTTTCAGGGGGGGGTCAACGGGGGTGAAATTTCATTTTACCCATTCGAAACTAAGAGAACAAACTTGTTTTGCTAAAGCAGGGGTCTCCAAACTACGGCCCGTGAAGCCATTTGGTCCGAACCGCGAAACCATTTTGTCAATGATGAAAAAAAAAATAATGTATTTACCAAAAATTTGTTGACTTGGTGGTAGAATATACGAAACTTACCGAGAAAATCACTAGATTTAACGTATCCCGAAACAATCACATCACGTAACACATCCGGCCCTCGGTACCTTCTGTAATAGCTTTGGGGACCTCGGGCAAAAAAGTTTGGTGACCCATGTGCTGAAGAATTAGTGGGAAAATATTAAAATTTAAAGTCTAGGGAGACTTGGCTTTCCCTGCACCCCCCTCCCGATGCCCATGGCCAAAGCAGTACCGTTTCGTCGGCCACCAGCACTGTCAACAACACCCGCAATACGTTGCACTACAGCGAAACACTGTAGAACTCACCAGGCTTAGTCGTCCGAGTCGACGTTGCTGTCCCAGCCAAACCTCCCCCACGAGTCGACCGAAAAGTTATCTTCGTCACTGGACAGGCTGTCGTCGCCGATCAGGTATATGAGGTCGAAAAGGTCCAGGTCGTCGTCGTACAAGGTCGACAGGTCTCCAGGCTGGCCCCGGCCTTCCATGAAGTCCCACAAGGTCTGATGGTCGATGGTCTGGCGTCAAGCACACATGCATCCGTTATCGTATGAAAACTAGAGTAGAACCAAATAGGGATCTGGCGCACACATATTTCCAGTCATGGGATTGTTTGCTTTCTGACCTTCCCGGACTCGAAATAACGCTGATGTTGCTTGAAGTCAGGCCCGCAGCCACGGGAGGGGGGCAATGCTCCCCCAAATTTTGTTGTGCCCAGACGAATTTTTATTAAAAAATTGAAGTCAAATAATCTTCTTGAAGTCAAATAATCTTTTTTGACATATTACATACGCCGTATCTTCTTCTGCACATTACATACGCCGTACAACACAACTATTATCATCATCGTAACCTTTCCCTGTAGTTTCACGTCGACGACATAAAAAAGCCGCAATCGTCTTTGCCTACCCGCGGCTGCCTAGCTTGCCCCAGTGATAACGTCCTGCCTGAACAACGGCAAACAGGAAAGCCAAGCCCCTTACTGGAAACGCAGCGAACCGACGGAAACATTAAATAAAAATGCTGCTAGACACGCCACTACAAACATTACGCACGACGAAGTCAGGAAAGGTGACTTTGCCAAAAGACAAGCTTCGGTCGTTGATCAACGCGACGTAACCATGACGACCACTCACCCGGCGTCCGTTTCTGCCAGTGACGTGTCTTTTCTGGATCTTGCTTTTGTCCTGCTTAGTGCCGTCGGGGTAGGCGTGGAGGTAAAAACAGTTGGCACCAAAGGGGCACTTTCCCCTACCCTGGGCGAAGTACTTGCACGCTTTGGCGCTGTAGAAAAAAATTGAAAAAAGGTACAAGTTGATGAGAAGTTTGGAGCACCTTTACTTACGCCAAGGGGTACGCGTAACCCTATTTGAAAACCACCGTTCCAGTGTTACGTCACACATACCAATATATCGCATTGTCACGTTGCTGCGGCAGAGACAACGACATGCAAGGTTTACCCAGACGACGCTAAACGTTGCGGTAAATCGGTTGCCAAGCAACAATCGCAAACGGTGCTTGATTGCTTCTTAGCGAAAATAGCGAGTGCCACCACCAGCGTTTGAATGAAAACAAAAGCAAGGTCCCGACGAGTGTCAGACGCAATTCATGTGCTCGGGCCCCTTTCGCTGCGCGCTGAGCAATCAAAAACGGATTGCGAGATAATCCCAGTTCACACCCGCGGTCCATTGGGTGCACTGACGTCACTGCTTTCATCGATTTGAAAGCATCACATGCAATAAAGCACAGTGGTTCTGATGCAAGCAACGGCAGGCTCCGACCTGAGGTGAGACTTGTAGCCTTCAATTAATTTCTGCTTCTCCTCTTTGTCTTCGACCCAGGTTTCGCTCGGAGTGACGAAAGACGACGCAACCCTGCACTCGGGACAGGCTCTGGTGACGCAGATAAATGTTGTTATGACGCAGATAAAGGTTATTTTATCTGCAAGGAGAGACTGTTCGAGAAGACAGTTTTTTTAACAATCAAAACCAAAAAGCATTTCCCACTTCTCGAAGATGTACAGTAATGGCAACCAACAAACCTTACCAAGTCTAGTCATGTTTGCGCTGCAAGTAGGCAATAAATACCATTTCAAATGACAACACTTTAACAGACAGCACAGTCAAGAACTTGAGGCACACTACAATAAGTGTGTTATTACGCGAGCAAATAGTAAGTGAGAAACGTTTCATAGCGAAGCAAAAACTGATGATGTTCCCAGTTGAAAATACATTAATTTTCCTAACTAGAGCCTGTATCTGATTTCTGCGTAAACGCCTTTACCATATAGTGACAGTGCAGCAGGCCACGTAGATAAAAAAGAACTGTACGAAATCTATACGACACTCAGTGAGGTTCTTCCTACTGACCAGCAGGTCATTTTTATATGCAAGGCAAATGAATAAAATGTAAAGAGCTCGTTTGCGGCACCAAACTGCCAGGAATGGATTCCTGATGACAGCAGTCGGTAGATGGGGAGGATAAGCAAGTTCTTGGGAAGAGCAAGGCAATTCTATACGTATTTAACGATAAATACAAACTTTGTGTCCTTTTGTCAGCGTGAAGCTGTTATCAACTAATTGAGCGAACTCATTCATTTAATTACGTTGAGAGTCATTCATTTAATTACGGTGAGAGTCATTAAAAACTTTCTACATAAGCGAAGAAATGACGCACCCAATTTTGCAAAGAACCTAAATTTCTAGCACTAACCACGATGATGCCATGAACAACAACAACAGAATTCCCACTTCCGTGGGCATCAACGAACAAAATCAACATCACACTCGCCCCTCAGTTCGTTTGTATTTCATAAGAAAGCTGATGTAACGCAGCGTATGTTAAAGTGAGAGAGCACGCAACAACAACTGTGCAGAAACTACCACGCAAAGCAAGTTCTTCACAATAATATTCACGCATTTCCTTCGCTCACCAACGCAACCGCGCATCAGCAGAAAAAAACAATGACCCAGTTTTACTATTGAACAGAAGGAACGAAGCTACACTACTTTCAGTCAGCTGAAAGTAAATGTGTTTGGTTGACTCAGGCGGGCGCAGGAGAGTCGTGAGCAGCGCAATTGTATCGGGCTATTGAACAGAACAAGACCATCGCTAGAAAGTCTTCAATAAGGGGGGATTGACATTCCAATATTTCACAAGAACTCCACTGATTTATAGAGTTTCATATTTCAATTTTTTGGGGCTTGGAGCTTTGTTTGGGTGGCTAAGCTCACCAAAACCCCAGGGGCGACGGAACAGAGGCTGCTTATTTCACCACTGTGTTGTTGAAAGCAACTTACTTCACCACTGTGTTGTTGAAAGACTTCGCACTGCGCCATTTTCGAATGCAATTCAAGCAGAAGGCGTGGTTGCAGTTTTCCAAGATGCCGAATCGTCTGTCTTTTATTTCCGGCTTCTCCCACACCTGAACAAGGCACAGCCAAGAAATAAGCATTTCTTCACGTAATGCAGGGTTTCTACCGAGTTGTAAGTCGGTTTCGGGCTTAGGTTTGTCAAAGTATTGCGGGCCTCCAAAAAGTTTAAAAAAATACTATTCAGAGTAACGATTTTTTCGTTTGTGACGTAAATATGGTGCTAGCCGCAATGACTTCTGTGAGTGACTTGATTGTGGTGTTTCTTCAGCTAATTTTGGAATTGCAAATACAGCTGCGTTGTTTTGTTCTCTGCTCGAGTTAGTCCTGGACTAAGGCCTCCTAGATAACTGTTTACCGGGGAGGCCATGGTTAGTCTCACACGCTTCTTGAGAAGCGGTGAAGAAATTAGCACGATCAATCACTTACGGGATTCTTGCCTTGCTTTAAAAAACGATTTCGCTAGATTTTGTACAAGGCAAGGCAAGAATTATGTTCTTTGAAGTGCTAAAATGACTAATGTTTTGACGTCGACAATCGTTGTGTTTGGATACTGCTTGTGCGTAATACAAACGAATATTCTCTTCCAGAGAAGTATCAGAAAACCTTGCTGGTTTTCGCAGCGTTGTCTTGTCCGTGCCGGTCCACTGAAAAATGCCTTTCCTCCCTGCGGGAACTAAACAAACTTTGCAGCGCACAAAATCAGGTCGAATCCCTTCCCAACGGAGATTACGGCACAGTTAAAGATTATGACAGGTTAAAGATCAGCAACCAAAGTTGAAAATGAGTCATGCGCATCGGATAGGCTTCTGATCGCATCCAATTCCCCCATGTGCGGCAGCCACGATGCTTGCTTGGACATCAAACATGTCCTATTTGTTTTGCCCAAAAACATAGTGGCTATTTTAGGTGACATTATGAAACCGTGCACCTGCAGCTATATCTGTACACTACGATTTTTAAATAAAAGGTTCTGGAACTTTGTTTGAACGTAAGTTGTATTTGTGGCACTCTAGCAAATGCTATAAAAAATGCACAGCAATTAACCAGTGAACTGCAACGAAACCCTGAGAGATTTTGTTTCTTGCACCTGGACATGCGGAGTTTTCGAAAAGTATGAGCGTTGTGGCTCGGTGCTTTGAACACAAATTTGGCTTTCGGGCCTAAATCGGGCTTCAAAATAAATGCTGGGGTCGGGCTTCAAACTAAGGCCCGTTTACAACTCTGGTTTCTACGACTGGGTCTTCACCTCGTGCTGCACACACAAACAGCAGCGGAAGAAATAGCATTAAGGAAAGCCTTTCGGCAAACAGGAATAGAACTCAATGATGAAGGGGAAGCGACCAGAAACGAGCGATGCGCAGAGCTGTGACGCAGCTTCTTCCGCGAACGTGACGCGAAACGTAAGAGGTTGACTTGGATGGTACATTAGAATTTGTCTAAAACGTAAGAGGTTGACTTGGATGGTACATTAGAATTTGTCTAAAACGTAAGAGGTTGACTTGGATGGTAAGAGGTTGACTTGGATGGTACATTAGAATTTGTCTCATTCGCCACTTTTTCGTCGGTCCCGGCAGAATTCCTATCTTTTGTGTACATTTCTGTTCGTCTAATTCGCCGTCGCCTAATTCAGGCCTGCACAACTCAGAAAGCTCGAAGGGCCAAATTGATCAACATATACTCGCCGCGGGCCGCAAAAGTCTATTTCGTAGTAGTGTGGAAGAAATTCTGAAAGGACAAGTAATTATCCGAAGTCGGGCTTTTGCAACATTTTCTGCAACTGAGTTCTCGCGGGCCGCAAGAAAAGATCTC
>JGI24159J19872_10013456_pt1 | contig 10632 bp, 8 predicted proteins | sample Ectturendosymbi4_FD_19872 | JGI IMG/M metagenome (IMG submission 19872)
GGCCCTGGGCGCCAACCGTTAGGTGGCAGTATTTCGCTGAAGTTTTTACTGGAAACTAGGCTACAATCCGAGTCTTTTGATACTTTGGATGACCTGCTGGGGTTTTGGGTTCAAAAGTTGTGATGTAAGTTAGTAAAAATATTTGACTAATTAGCTAATTAGATAATTAATTAATTTGTTTATTTTAGATCATAACTTTTGAACCAGAAACGTTAGAAAGTCGATCAAAGGCTGAAAAGACTCGGACTTGAGCCTAGTTTCCAATGAAAACTTCAGCGAAACACTTTGCCCTAGCGGTTGGGCCCTAAGCCAGGCAACTTGAGCCAAAATGACCCTAAAACTACTTCACTTATGACGTCAGTCAAAAAAAATCCGCACCCCCAACCAAAAAATTTTTTTTCGAGTGCAATCTACTAGACTGGTCGATACGTTTGAGCCCTTGAACAGCTCTCTAGCGTAATCGGCGGAGGAGTTAGGGCGTTGGTAAGGCAACCGAAAACTGCTGTTTGTTAGGCCGAAATCGAAGTACGAATATATCGTAGACCACTGCTGTAGAACAAACTTTTCTTGAAATGGATTTGTGTTTGAAAAATTTTATGCAGTTATCAAAATACTCAGAAAAACTGAAAAAAATGCAGTAAGGAAATGTCACATACTCTTTGGAATCATTCCAAAAACGCTTTTTTGGCCGAGGTTAGCCTGAAAATTAAATGTAATGCGTCAGATAGCTTTATTATTGAAAGCACAAATATGAAGCCATTTATTTGCAAAAACGTGGATAAAGTTTAATTTACGCTTACAAGACCTGAAAATGAACAAAATACTGCGATATTTAAACTGAAAACCTGTGTTCATCTGAAATCAAGTTGAAACTTTAAATGCGCCTTCTAGCGTACTTCAGGGAAGGCGAATTTTCCAGGAATTTATATGGAATTAAACTCATATCTTGAGAGACGGGTTTGTATATGCCGAACGGTATTTCAGCACATACTTTTGATCAGGTAGTGAACGTGGAAAAACAACTTTCAAAAAGGCATTTAATGTGTTTTACTACAGCTTTGATTGCAAAGGTTAGGTGGAGCAGTGGATGGCTTTTCAGTTCTTGCTTTGCAGGATTCCACATAGAGTAAAGTTACGATATCGGTTGCTATTCAAAAGAGTGTGCGGTTCAAGAGAAACTTCCAGAAAGTTCTCGGCAAATACGAACAGATACTCAGTTATTGGATCGCAGGCGAAGGATAGTGTTTTTTGCAGAAGCTTTGTTGCCAGCCTTGGTTTGATAGCTCAGCTTTCGTTAGTGGTACGCTGAGGTGCCTTGCACTTTTAGCTTAGATATGGTTAATTATGTGTGGCTTACCCACAGTTCCTAGGGATAGAAATCGAAGAGTACAAACATCCCCAAAGACGCTCTTTTACATTGGGAGCCAATGATAAGGTCCTCGTGCTGTCTACTGTAATCCAGCAAACAACGAGCAACCCGCTGACAATAGGCTTTGTACCGCAACAAACAAGTAACCAGTGTTTTATTGTTCAGAGCTCTAAATCACATAAGCGTAGAAGGCGCGTTGAATGCGATCTCTGTTTATGTTTGGGTGATTTAAATTCGTCAGATCGTTGACGTTTACCCAGCGTGTTGTCAGTGAAAAGCAACACCGTGATACGGCGTGCGACAAGCTGGGGTACAAGCATTCCGCTCTGTTTCATCTCGTGTAGTCAACAAACGGAATGATGTCGACATTTCATATCACCGATCCGACAAGTTGCGATATTTGACGTTCCACAAGTAAAACCACCCTTTGATATTGCGACGAAGCCAAACTCGAACTTTCGTGCGAAAACATATTCAAACATTGCTTTCCTGTGGCGGTCGGTGTGTTTTCAAACTGTAACTGTAACGAAACTGTAACGATTACATTGAAATTGTTTCGTTTTCATCTCTCACAAACCTGGTAGCTAAGTATTACAAGAAAATGAATAAAAGCAACTTGATGACGCAGCTGAAAGAAACGTTATGAGGTGACAGGGTCTCACAATTTTTGATCTACAAGTAAACCTTGAATGTGCATCTGAAGTGCAAGTGACAATAAGGAGGCTATGTATATGCTCATAGTTCAGAGGGCCCCAAATTTTCTCTGATCATGTGCCCCTTTAGCATTTCGACAGATGAGCATGTGCCCCTACATTTTCTTTCTATGGCATAGATCGACTTTGTCCCAAATATTTTGTTATGACTAATTATAGATATATTTAACAATAAGCATATATTGATATTCTAAAATACAATTATTCTCTGATATGTGTATAAATATTTGGAGATAAAACTTCATAAATATAATTTTCCCTTATATTACTACTTCAAATGTACTCCTTCAGACAGGCGAATGTAGGCTACCCCTAGGGATAAATGTGCCCCAAGTTGGGATCCCCTGTCATCGTCCAAGATAGATAAAAATGTGAGAAACAGCAAAAATATTAAGACTTTTTACGTTTTGTAGCAAGACACAAGATGATCCATTGCTTTGTTTTTCTTGAACAAAATGAGATTCTCATAAAACCTTTGTTCAAATAGCAGCTCGAAAAGGCCTTAGGCAAGACGGCCGTTGTGAAAAGACTAAAAAAAGTATAGCAATAAGCAAAAGCCCTGTTTTGTATGAAAAGCGGTAGGCAAAGATTTACTGGGACTCCCCTATAGTTTGAAAGGCTTCAAGTGGCTCTTTCATTGACAAGAGTAAGTGGCATCTTAGCTGACTCCCGGCATGAGAACTGCTGTTCGATGACTTCCCCTTCGTTCTTGGACTCCTTGACATAGTTTCAAAAATCGCCTGATACACTTTTGGTGCATCACGACATACAGGGCCGGCCTTAAGCCGATACAACCAATGCAGCTGCATTGGGCCCCGCGCCTCTGGGGCCCCGCGCCATGGTGTTTGGGTAGATTGTCCATTGTTGCCAGATACACCTTGTACTTGAGAATTCAGTAGAAACGCCATATAAATTTCACTGTTAACAAAAAACGCTCTGGTCAGAACTAGCGAATTTCCTTTCGAACGTTAGCAAAGGTGCTCAATTCTCGTGTTAGTGCTTTACTGTATATCTGCCTTCTACCACGATCGTTACACGGTTGACTGAACACGATGACGTCATAAAACCACTACTCAGAGAAGCCCCGCGCCCAGGTCTTGCATTGGACCCCGCATCTGCTAGGGCCGGCCCTGACGACATATTACTGATGTGAAGCAAAGCACGGATAACGACTTTGCAAGAATTAGTCCCGTGCTATCCCTGGGTGACAGGTTGAGTGCCCCTAAACTTCCCCCTTGTTTCCCAACAGGACGTTGGATTAACGTAATAATTGGTGCACATTCCTGCGCATGAGGCGTTCACACAATAGGTTTGCTGTTCGTGGTTGGCTGATTGGCAGGGTCATTCGTGTAATTACTGATCTTCGAAAGTTTGCCGATGCGCACAAACTACTTGAACACTCATGCTGTGTTGCTGTAACACAGCTTTTACTTTATCACGTTCAAGAGTGCTGCGTTGCTGTAGCACATACCAGTGTGCTTCAGCGAAGACGTCTTGTTCAGCACGAACGTTTCAGCTCGGGCGAGTTTACTTAAATTGATTAAAGTTTTATAAAAGGCGAAAACAAGGAAAATCGTTTGAAATTTGACAACAATGATTATATCATTGTTTCCCTGCCGAGAAATAATTGGAATCGAAGAAGACATTTCTTCGTCACGTCTTCGAATTTAAGCGCGAAAGAAAGAAAACAACAGATATCATGGTATAGTTTCTGCGCAAGCGGTGAAACTAAAAACTTTCGTTTTGTCATAAAAATAGCCACCATACGTCCACAAACGGTGGAACTATGCAGTGGTTCTTCCGAGTATGACTAGCGCTTCTTGTCGCTGATGGAAACACAATGCGTAGACTTAAAGAAGCTTTTGAGACTGAAATGCAACTGACAAACACTTAATAACTGCTTGACATCATCCTTTTGTTCTTGTTTTGGTCGAGTAGGTTTTGTTAGGTTTATTCAGAGTAAAGGGATTTGAAGACCTATGAACAAAATCCTTGAGAAATTTGTGGATGAAGAACAAAGAGGACTTCAAAATCAACGCGTAAACGTTGTCACTTATCCCAAAGTACCTTTTCATGGAAACCGGTTTTTATTAGAAAACGTTTTTATCAGGTTTTTATCAGAAAACGTGGCTTTCGCCGAATGAGAAAAAACTTTTGACGATTTGTTTTGTTGCTAATTGCATGGATTTTAAGAAGCAGCTAAACTAATAGGATGATATAATTGCATTCGTGCTAGTCCATTTTACATGAAATTCCCAAAGTTAGAAAATATCAAACAAGAAAAAGTAAATTGCTCTAATATTGGCAGATGATTTTGTAAGATAAAAGTGCACTGACGTTTGTAGTATATCTTAACTTCTCAAATACCTCATCGGTAGAAATCTTTCGGCTGGCTTGTGACGTCACACATCGTGATGACGTTGTGCGTTGTGATTCGTTTCCGGCAGGATAGGAACTGGCAACACTGTGAGCACGCTGATCGATCTGGTTACGTAATTGCGGAGAAGGACGTCCAAACGACCAATCAACTGATTCAGCTCCATCACGTGATTTCCTGGTGCAAACGAAGTTGTAAAAATATATTTGACTGCTTAGTACAAAGCTGTTTCCAGAGAGATTTCGACGACAATCAGCAAAATTATCACACAAATCTTTGTTACAGAAGAACCCATATCTGAACTTGGAACGCAAGCAAGGTTCGACTGAGCCTGTCAACATCTTTTCCTTCTTCTTTAACTTCGCTTAAAGAAATCAGAAACTTACTGAATACGTCAGCAATCAAGAACGCGGTTGTTTTATTTTTTATGATAGGAAAGTTGATGTATGTGATGCGGTACAAAAATGTTTGGTTTCAAAATAGGGTTGCCAGGTGCGTTTTGTAAAAATACCGGCCATTTTGCTAACAGTACCAGATCTAAGCTGTGTCGTAATTCGTAAGCGGCACAGGGAAAACAGAGAGGCAATGAGTATTGTTCAGCCACAATTAATAATTTGCCCGTAATTTTGCTGGCTCGTTACATTTCGATGTGTGTAAGTGACGTGGCAGTCGCACCAAGGATTGCGTCAACAGCAGAAAATAACGTTCGCTGAAGGAACTATCCTGACAAAATTCACTACTTGAGTTGTATATTTTAAGAAATTCGACGTCAGTTCTTTTTAAAGTTACGGCAAAATATTTATTTTCAAAATAGCGGCTTCGGGCACTGATTTTCAAAATGCCGGCCTTTTACTGGCCTCTGCTAAATTAGCAATAACATACCGGCCAGGCCGGTGAAATACCGGACATCTGGCAACCCTACTTCAAAACTTTTAGCGTTTTACTTGTGCAGAAAATGTTGACTTACAACATTTATATAAGTCATTAGATGCTAAAAATTAGAATTGCTGTACTGGGGAGCTTTTTTGGTACGGATCCATTATGTCAAAATTTTGTGTATCAGTGAATCAAAAGTTTGTGTTCATTTGACAAGTAATGGTCGAGAAGGTCAATGACGAAAATCACTTTAATTACGACAAATGATAAGTGTGATTCAACTAGCGACTGCAAAAACACCGTGCTATGCATTTGTCTACATCCAAATACTCGGACGCCCATACTCACCCGCTGACAGACAATGAGTCTCTGCTCCCCAGTCTTGAGAGAGGGTGAGAAATTGTGGGAAACTTGTGGGCAGGGTTGGGGGCCATTTAACGGCATTTATATACCACAACCTAAGGAAATTAAATACAATTACGCACAACCTGCCACACTTTTTCTACAATCTGCAGATTGTTAAAATTTTTCATCGATTAGAAATATCACGACAAAGTTTATTGGACCGGATCCTCACGTGGAATCGCTTGTTCTGCATTCAAAACATCTCCCAGCTCAATAAAAAATTTTCCAGGGTTACAACCATCTGTGATGTAAAGATTATCGCAGAAAAATATCTATCCTTCATTGCAAGCGATGTAAGAGCTGCTTTTGATGAATGTATTATTTTCAATGAAAAAATGGGTGTTGTGAAAACATTATTTGGGTGAAACTTTTTTTTGCAGCAAACCATCAAAAGAAGAGTTTTACACTATTTTGTTACGAAAATAAGAGTTTTCAAAACTATCTGCTCATGGTTAAAATCACGTTTTGGTGAATTTAGTCGATGATCAAAGAAAGCCTTTGAGAAGCAATCGAATGAAGGTTACAAAATTAGCTTGGTATGTTTTCGGCATAGAGTCTATGTGCGATTTGTTACAGATTAGACGCCAGTGGTTTAGTCAAAATCCATCGAAAACAACTTGTGCTGTTTTCATTTGTTCTATGCTGCAAAAAAGAGTGTTCAGACGTTGTACATTTTACATACATGCACATTCTTCTGGCCTCGATTAATGAAATATTAGACTCTAGATCACATGAAAGTTTGATGCAATGCTGCTCAGCAAGCATTTACGCTCACAGTTAACCTTACCCAGGTTGGCCCAGGAGCTAAACTTAGCGATAAGCTCTGTTAATACACTAATTTTTCTCATCTTTTCAAACTTCATAAAAAACTAAGTGTGAAAACAGCTCTTATCCACACTATGAAAAAAGACCGTTCAAACGGCTAGTTAAACTGATCCTATACGAAAAAGAAAAAGTTTCTTCGTTATCAAACAACGCGCGATAGCAGTGGCCGCAGGGGGCTTGGGGGAAAAATTCATTTTTAGGGTGGCGAGATTTTTGTTTTTAATATACGTTTGAAACCAATTTTCTGCGCACAAAAAATTTCGGGGGGCACAAAAAAGTTGGGGTGCACTGCTCCCGAACGCTTTCGCGTGGCTATGGTCCTGCCGCAGGCGCCCCGAGAAAAATATCCATGCGGTAAAAATTTCAGGATTCTGTGAGAAGATGCAAACTGTAAAATTACGAGTTCCGCAAAATCGTGTTTGTTTTCGTTTCTCATCTTTTCTCAGGTCTTTTCCTCGTTATAAGAGAAGGCTGCTGCTACGCTGCATGCCTCCACTGCTTCTCTGCCACCGCGCAATGCTGATTGCAAGTACCTCTAGGATTTTTCGTTGCACTGACACCATATTATTCGGAAAGCGAAGAAAATTAGTTTTTTTCCCTTACGTGACGCTGCAACNGNGTTTATGTCTTGGCAAAGCTATAAAATGCTGGCGATCGATACACGCNCATGGGTAGAGTCTACTATAATAGCTTGTTTTGACAAAGTTTTAAAGATTTTATAAGGATTTTTAAGCGAACTTAATTCCTTCGCGATATCTTCATCAAAAATGATAGTTTCTGAACGATATCGTTTCACGTCAAGCGATCAGTAAAATAGCGATTGTTAGAAAAGCTTTGTTTAAACAGCATGTTTGCTCAAAGATACAAGTGGTTTCTAACCAAGAAGATGACGCTAACCTAGACTTGAACTGTTTAACAGACTGTCGAGCTTACATTATGCCTGTCGCTTTTTTTAACGTTTTAGATCCAATTACATGGAATACGTTTAATCAAGCAGAACAAAATGCACCAAAACTTCAATTTTTAAATATAAAGAAGTTATTGGAAATAAGACTCTTATTGTATGTGACAATTGTAGCATAAGCTGCGAAATGCCTGTTATGAGTTGGTAAACCAAAGCCTTTTGATAAATAATAAATGTACAAATGTGCAGTAAGCAGAATGCATAAGCATGATATTACTTCAAACACTGAGACGAACTATACAGCAAATATCACAGCTATGTGCGCCTGAACAGGAAGTAAGGTGGAAGCTTGGCTATTGAACTGATTATTTCTGAATACTCCAATCTATCCAATGACTAAATGCCACAGATTAGCTATCTACTGCAAACTCGAGCATTGTCAATTTGCCATCAAAATTATCCTGAAAACTTTTGTGTTCTTTTTTTCAAGCCTGCTGAAAAGAAACGAACAATGCCTCCCTGTTGCTTAATGTAAACCGAGAAACACTGATTTCGTTCATTCTCTGTCTGACTATAGCAAGATTTCAGCGTTCGAATGCTCACGAAGAACGCGTTAAGGAATGAAATCAAAGCTGTGGTTGACACTTACCTGATTCTACCTTGCTTTCTATTCATATAATCTGCTGAAACGTCCGCTGACTATTAAAGGTCATTACAGGCGGGAAACGAGTTCGGGCATCTCAGTAAAACAAAGGGCTTCTCGAAATTGGATGTGCTTAACGACACTTGTCCTCAACACCATCCCTTTGTTCGAGACGTCACAATGCCGGTTCGCGCGTTCGATGTTTCTACCACAATAAGTCAGGTTTTAAATGGAACTGGCCCATCCATCAGTCATTACGTCCTAAATGATCATATTTTTTGGTGTGAACGTTCTCTTGTATTTCGCAAGTAATTGCACCACTTGCTACATACAAACAAAAACAGTTATTTTCAAGTACAAACAAAAGTTATTTGCAACTACAGAGCTTTTCGGCAATGGAAATCAAGCTTGCTGGCACAAAAAAGTGAAACCTGGAAATCACTGCAGTTGAAGTTATACATTCCAGCGTTCAACACGTTTTCAAATCTCTCGCAAGCCGCACCGAAAAATTTTTTTGTTTCCTCTTAATGTTGGCGGATTTTGCCATGGTACCACGAAACAACCTTTTGTATGCGAACTGAGCGATAGGGTAACGTCTATAAGGTATAAAGAACACTCAGCCGGCTGGATTTCCAGCCACTTGACTCTCCGTTTTTGGGGCAAGGCACTCGCGGTTGTGTGCGCAGCAGTGATAAAGTACTTGTGCAAGTCAGGTTAAGATAAATTAACCTGGCCAGATTTTGGCCGCTGAAAAACGTAGAGGCCGTAACTTTTTTTTCTGATTACCTAGATTGTTGTAAATAAAGGTTGTAGTGCATTTTGGCGGTGGTCGTAAAGCAACGTACTGCAGTGACACCAGCACGCTGGAAACGCTCCGTCTTCGCTGGGAACGTCATTTGCAGAGACAAGATGGCCGTCTGCCTAAAGATCTCCTATGCAGCGCTTTGGCAAATGGCATTGGTCCCGTCGGATGCGCTAGACACCAATTTAAAGATGTAGACAAACATAGACGACGAGTTGCAGTCATTTGCATGCAACAGGGATAACTGTCCTGCTGGTCTTTTATATGTAGTATACAAAGTCTCTCAAGAACATCTTTCTGTTACGGAGTCACCAGGATTTCAGCAAACAGTACTTTGCTAGGCTCTACTGGCGGTAAAACATAAAGCGATTGAAACTCTGACCAATTTTTCAACCTGCGTTTATGCTTGCGTTCATTAATTGTATTAGTAGGTTCCGTTTCTGATCCAACTACAGACGTTAAGTCCGCCACGCCGTGCATTTGAACATTACTGGTGTGCTGCAGTGCAAGGCAGGGAGGAGCTGTTTGAGGCGGAAAGACAAAGAGGGGCGATCGCAGACACCTAAGGCAGAATGCTTGAGACTGTTGTATTGAAAATAAGGTTCTACATCACCCCTTGAGAACACATCACTTTCGTATGAGGCTCGTCGTAATATCATCTTCACTTATTTTGTGTGATAAAAATTGGTGTCGTGCTATTCGTAGATTGGCAAATTTTACTTATCAAACTCAACACTTTGGTACACCAAAAGCGGAAGTGCTAAATTGACTCATAATCAAAATCACGGCCAATGAAAACATATCAATGACATATTGAAAACGTTTGCAATATGTCATTGATATCGTTTTCATTGGCCGTGATTTGCATTACGAAACTCAACACTTATCCGAACAGTGGAGCTTGACCAGTTTTACATAAAGCTAAAGTTTGGTGCATTGTTAGTTTTGCCTAAGCATGGCCTATTTATTGAGCGTAAGCATAACGCAATTTCAGGCTAATAACAGTGATTTCCCGTGTGATTGATCAGTTTGAAGCGCTCATATGCGCATAGCCTTTTCCAAGTTATAATATTGGAGCATAAATCTTTTTCTATTGCAAGATGGTAAAGATGCGAGAGCGGTGCGGCCATCTCAATCAAACAAAGAAGCACGACATAATGTTGGGGTCTTCTTAGTAAGGATATCGGTTTACTGCTGTTATTTTGACGAAAGAACGTTTCGGCTTCATCTAAAGCAGTACAAGGCAGGTCGGTCGTCAATTTCATCAAAATGAACAACCATGCAAAGCAAGTTGTTTTGACTTGCACTAAACGCGCTCCCTGCCCAATGCCGCATGGTTTCGTCACTCCTGAAAAAGCAGTTCCTCAAAATTAATTTGATAGCTTCGCCACACCCTGTGCAGCTGCGATTGTGTCCGCCACAAATGCAATTATTGCGACCTGTATGAAACTTTATCTTTCGGATAGTTGGTCTCTATCTCTGCAGCATTTCGCCAGCCGTGAAAGACTTTGCCACGCTAGACTGCTATTCTTCACATATCAAACAGCAGCACGGGCGCATCTAGCTCCGCTCAACCAAACACAAGCTTGACGTTTGCCTCTGATGTCTGTGGCACCTCTACGAACAGCTCGAACACTTTCAATTTGCTTTGATCACTGCTGCACATGTCATTTATTGTTACGTGCTTCCATTTCCTGATTCAAGCGCTGTTTGAACGA
>JGI24159J19872_10013458_pt1 | contig 10630 bp, 5 predicted proteins | sample Ectturendosymbi4_FD_19872 | JGI IMG/M metagenome (IMG submission 19872)
TAGCTCCGCGAAAAATTGCGGCTTTGCTCAGCTTGACATACTCTTCAAAAAACTTTTGCGGGCGAGGAGCGTTGTCGACCTTTGAAGAGATGGAGACAACGTTATATATTCAGTGGGGGTAACTAAGGGGGGCAGGGAGGCGAGTCACCGCCCTGGCAAGCTAAATGCAAAAACTGGGCCCCCCTTAGCTGACATTTTGATATTTAGTATTCTTTTTGTTTTCGGTAGGTTGTTGCTTTTTTGCGTTATTCGTGGAGGTTTTGTTTTTTTAGCTACAGTAGTATAGACATCCACGACATCCGGATTCACTATCATTTTTTAACTTTTTTTCTTAGTGTTGGCTCTTTGACCCCTTACCGTGGCCAGTGGAACCCCTTCAAGAAACTTTTGCTCCACTTGGCTCAAACCTCTAGTTACGCCACTGTGCATATTCATTTTGAATTTGCAAACATTTTTCACGAATGGTTTGTGAAATTTAGCAAAAATTAAGAAATAAATCAACTCTCCATCAATGAACCTATATATGGAATGTTTGTATGAACGATGCTACCAAACAGAGCTGTGCCCTGAAACAAAATAAGTATCTTTTTTTCTGGTACATACTAGGAACTCGTCACTGTCCACACCTGATGACCGATCTCATCCTCATGAATTCTGATGACCTACTAGCAATTATCCATCGATCTGCGTCTTCATCAGGCTTATTCATGAAAAGACGAACAAGGCTATGCCTTGCAACCTGAAGATAGTTGTGTAAGCCAATGATGCATTGGTGTTAGCGCGGTTTTCACGCGTGGGTGTACGAAAGAGTGTAAGTTAGATTTTTCTGAATCTGGAGACCATCTGGATTCGCAATTAGATAGAGTGCAGAAACATATCTGTTTAAAAATAAGATTGATAAGCACCAAATTTTCATGATAAATGTGTTTTGATTGCACACTGAAGAAATAAACGGTTATTATAGGCAAAAACCACAACTGGAAGGATTGGAGTAGAGTTTATTATGGAGACAAAACATCATTTATTCCGTGTTGTAACTTGAAGCTTGGGAATACTTTCAGCTACTGTATATATTGCCTTTGTTTTCATTGCTTCCAACCCGGGATTTTGCGATAATTCAAATTTTCTTCGAACAGAAAACGTTTTACTCAAGTACTGAACAATTAACCTCGACGTATGAATTTGAACATGCTTGTAGAATATTTTTGTTTCGACGACCTTGGTCTTACTCTCAACCTGCAAGGAAACTTCAACAACTCCGATTAAAACGAGATGTAAATGAAAAATAACCCGATGTGAACGCGAAACATATACAGCAATTAAATGATTCACCGAAACATACTTACATTTTACAAAAAGTAGAAAGTCAATGAAAATTTGTACCAAATACAGTCTCTAAGCCGTTCGCACGCTTTCTACTTCTGGGCAAAGAAAGTCTTTCGTTGTTGTGTGCTTGCAGTTTTAATCCGTAGAAACCACTGACTATCCGTTGAAGACAGGAAAGCCACTGCAGTGGTGTTGAATGATATTTTTTGGTCTTATCTCAAGAACGAAAGGCGATAGATCAAATGCTGAGGAGAAGGATCAGATTAATAGACATTGTTGGAAAATATATTGCACAGCACATCTCATGCTGCTATGTTCGCGCATGTGTGACGTTAATGTGACCTAAGAAAACCCGATTTTTAAGTCCAGAAAAATGTAATTACGTTTCCAAAACTTTGAGTGAACAACAGTACGTATGTTCGTTGGATGAAATTGTTTATGCACAAGAAATGTCATTGAAACTGTCATCTCTGCAAAAACAATTAGCTTCACCTCTTTTATTTCCGACTGTAGTCTGGGGGGGGGTCAAACGTGCAACAATTAAGGGGGAAAAACATTTAAGCTGCAGTAGATAGCAAACGGCAACCGCCAAGTAAAGAGCGCTATAGCAAATAAAACATGCACTGGAATTGGAAGACGAGTGACACTGCTAAAACCCCGAAGTGTTGCGGATATAAATGAATTCAGAAAAAGCAGTTTTACCGATTAAGTCCCCGGATCTTTTTCGCAATGTATATAAAGCTCTTAATAGCATTCGATGCGTAGTTTAAGCTTTTTAAATTTTTTTGAGAATGCTTTCTTTTTAACCGAATTTATGATTAACGGCAGATTTCGGTTGGTTTTCATTCACCTTCCTACCATGGCTCGCAGCGTTTGTTGCACCGTTTGTTATCTTTCTTCCTCGCGGCACCGTCATGCTCCTGTTCTCATCGCTACGTCACATTAATTGCGTGTTCCTTCTTCTTCTCATTACAGTGTACACAACTGACTTCACCTCTACACGTCATTGCCCTGCCCGTGATTCAGTGGTAAGTGCGTCCGNTTCGGTGCTGGTAGGTCGAGAGTTCGACTCTCGGCCGGGTCTTACCAAAACTTTGTAAATTGGTATTGCAGCCTTCTTACGCGGAAGAGCTGCAGCGAACACAGAACAAACAGAGTCAAATGCAAACTGACACTGTACAAAAACTCAGCCGTGGCGCTGCAAGACCACTGTAGTTATAAAGCGCCAAATTAAAACCTATAAAAACATAAAACAAAAACGTCATTGCCCTGATGTAGGTCTGCTGAGCATCAGGCAGGAAGGTCGGCATCGTTTTTTCAAATGCAACAGTTCAACAAAAAGATATAATTTCGCATTTATACTTAATGTATCCATGTTTGAGAGATCACCTTTGCGCAGTGCTTCTGCATTTATATCTTTGTTTAATGGATTGCGCAGTATCGACTTGACGCATGATATTTGCATCATGACGCGGCAAGGAGCTCTGATTGAACTCGTAATCGATATTTTTGTTTGCACTACAAATTTAGAACATGTAAGATGTTTTTCAGCAGGTTTTCTAGATTTGAATGATGGTCAAATCTAATCGATACACAACTGATATACTTGTACATAAGAGGGTTCGATATTCAACTTTTGGTTTTGAATGTTTTTTTGAATGTTTAAATGAGTTGGAAAAGAAACAAAGACGTGTTTAAAGTGTAGCTGCAAGACACCTCAACAATGGCTTTGTCGACTTTTGAGGGTACAGCTATTGGGAGCAGGGAATTTTCAGTTCAATTCACAAACGTTCAGGCATTTGGGCTCATCGCTAGACTTACCATAATTTCTTAGACTTAAACCGGGGATAATTCAAAACCATCAATGAAATAACCTGACGAGAGGCAGAAGGCCTGAACTTGGCAAATTTTATACCTTATTTATTTGTTTTAAGATTGTCTGAGAACACTGAAGACTCTGGAAAATGACGCAGCAATAAGCCCCCAATTTTACGAATGGGCATTGAGCGGAATTATTTCATAATAATGCATCATCAGGCTGGAGTTAATTTTTGAAAATTTCACTGAAGTGAAATTCCGGGACATTTTGCTAACCGGGACGGGACACCGGGACAGCGTTTAATCCGGGACAGTCCGGGCCAAACTGGAACGTATGGTAGGTCTACTCATCGCAGGAATAATATCGGCAACCACCGAACAAAACCTCACTAAACCTGAGTGGTATATCGGCATGGTGGTATAGTCGATGCTACAGACTGCAGACAAGTTGCATCCTAAACCAAAACATGAAACGCTGCTACGGCAAGATTGTACTTTCGTGATGCTTTATTGACCACGTAAGTCGCACCGCAGGGACGAGCAATTTATAATCTCAAGTCGCGTGATCACGGCGCGCCTGCGGTACCTGCATGTTATAAAGGTGTGGAATTTGCTAGTGGCGCAGCAGTTGAAGTGATGACCAGCCCGTGGTCTAGGGGTACGTGCGTCCGCTTCGGTGCTGGTAGATCGAGAGTTCGACTCTTGGCCAGGTCGTACCAAAACCTTGCAAATTGTCTTCTTACCAGGCGCACGGTGTGCAGAAAGAGCTGCAGGGAAACATCCAGAACACAAGAAACAAACGGAGCCAAATGAAACCAGACATTGTCAGTCGTGGCGTTACAAGATCACTGTAGTTATAAATTGCCGTCAACAAACACCATATAAATAATAAAAAGTTGAAGTGATCTACCAGCCCGTGGCCTGGTGGTAAGTGCGTCTATGTCGGTGCTGGTAGGTCTGGAGTTCAACTCTTGGGTTTTTCCAAGATCTTGTAAATTGGTTATGTTACCGTCTTACCAGGAGCACGTTGTGTGGAAGAGCTTCAGAGACTATGTCATCCCGAACGCAAAAACAAAACACAATCAAATGATACCAGACTTTGAACAAACTCAGTCGCGGCGCTACAAGACCGCTGTAGTCATAAAGCGCCATCAAAACACCTATAGGCGTTCGGGAAGACATTTTACTGGGGGTGGGGGGGGCGGAAAACATTTGCCCTAAAAATAAACAATTTGCCCTGAAACTAACTTTTTTGTTTAAACCGAATGGGGCCTGAAACCTCTTGTAAATCTGTTCTATACAGCTGAATTCGTTTATAACGACTTCCTCTGTAACGTCAGTTCGCCTATAACGTTAGATTTTGTTTGGTCCCGATAGCATCATTTACATGGATTTCAATTCCTGCATTTCAATTTGCTTATAACATCATTTCGGCCATAACATTCTTTATCCAATCCCCTAGAGGTGCCGTTTTAGGGAAATTCTGTAATTACCCTCCTTGTTAACTCAAGGGGATGAAGTTCCCTTTGTGTTATGTTCTCCCAGACAAGAAATTTTACGGCAAGTGCCTTTACTGATGCAAATATGTACGCGACTTCGATGGCGCAACACAATGGTTGAAAGCAACGGTTCCAGATCGACGGATCTGACTCCCTACACCTGCCTGTGTGGACGTTGCTGTGCGCTTGAGCAAGGCACGCATCAAAGGGGCCAAGCAATCTGCTCGTCCGCGCGGCCCGCTTCTACTGAAGATTGCACCTCGGGAAATGAAACACGCACTCAAAATGCATGTGCCTGGGCTTGGTCCAGAACAAAGTCATTATTACCAGTCACGACGTTGGTCCAGATTAGACACTGCACTATCCCAAATAACACGGATCACCCCCAATTGGATATACACAGAATATACTGTATTGAAAAATTTTTCACCATTCAGGATTTTTGAGAAACTTGCACTTGCCCTGAAAAACAGAGTTGCCCTGAAAATTTTCACTGTATTGAATATATTTTTTATCATTCAGGATTCTTGAACAACTTTGCGCTTTACCTGAAAAACAGAGTTTACCCTCAAAATTTTCACTGTTTTGAATATACTTTTTACATTCAAAATTTTTGAGCAATTTGCGCTTGCCCTGAAGAGAGAGTGTTCCCTGAATTCACTGTATTGAATATACAGTATATGTGTTTTATCATTCAGGAATTTTGAGAAACTTGCGCTTGCCCTGAAAAACAGAGTTTGACTGGAAATTTTTCACTGTATTGAAAATTTTTTCACCGTTCAGGATTTTTGAGCGACTTTGCGTTTGCCCTGAAAAACAGAGTTTGCCCTGAAAATTTTCGCTGTATTCAGTATACTTTTTACATTCAGGATTTTTGAGCAACTTGTGCTTGCCCTGAAAAACAGTTTGCCCTGAATACGCTGAATTGAATATATATATTTTTTATCATTCAGGAATTTTTGATCAACTTGCGCTTGCCCTGAAAACAGAGTGTGCCCTGAATTCACTGTGTTGAATATATATTTTTTATCATTCAGGACTTTTCAGCAACTTGAGCTTGCCCTGAAAAACAGAGTTGCCCTGAAATTTTTCACTGGATTGAAATATTTTTTATCATTCAGGATTTTTGAGCACCTTTCACGTGCCCTGAATTTACTGTATTGAATATACATTTTTTATCATTCAGAATTTTTGAGCAACTTGCCCTTGCCCCGAAAACAGAGTTTGCCCTGAAATTTTTCAAGCTAGGGGTGCTGTCGACCCCCGCCTCGTACGCCTATGAAAACACCTTTTCTTTGAACAATACAATCGCATTTTACTCTGTGAATGAGTGAACGAACCTTGCAGTATCTGTTTGATTGATGGCGTGTCATGTCGCAGTGCATTCGCATTTTACCTGGACTCGACCAATTTAGGAATTGGCGCCCTATTCCGCAGTAGTGTTGTAACAAAGGTTACGTGTTAGCTAACATTAGTGTTAACAATGTGTCTGCAACCCTGTGGTTCTGTCTTCAATACAGTTGCAAAAAGTCTCTGTAACCCTGTGATTCCACAGGCTCCAATGCCTTGTAAAACGTTCTGTTTTGTCTGTTTTTATCGACCCGCGTTCCGCAGAGTGTGGGTGTTTATACTATGGACTTCGTGTCTGGTCGCAAACAAATAAATTAAATTAAATTCAATCAAAAAGTTGAAGTGATCGTGACGTCGGTTTTCGTGTTGCAAACGTTGATTGTTGCGGCTAGGTTGGTAGTGGCGAAATAGGTTTTTACCGACAATTCTGTTTTTAGAACGATGAGATCTGTAGAGCTTTCTGTGATCCAACCTGCAGAAGTGAGACGGTGTTAAAATGTCTATTGAGTGAACTGATCAGGCGCGAGTGCGCAGTTGCTCGAGTGAGCTAATTGTCAGTGGACACTGATTTGGGTGCGAGTGCTTATTAGCTCGTTGAACATTGTTTCCTTTGTTATTAAATTGATTGCATTAAAACCTTCTTTGCAAATTGTGTTACTTGCTGCAACAAACGCTTTATCCAATACGTACCGTGAACTCGTCGATGTCAACACTTGGTGGTCGATGCCCTCCCAGTGGTTTCAGATGACCCACTGGTAATTCAGAAGCAGCCTGTGCCTGAATCAGGCATGTCCATAAAACCACAACGAACAAACCTACGTCTTGCAACTTCATCGCGACTGCATGAGAAGCAAATGGTCAGTTTGTAATTCGAAAGCAATAGTGTAGTAGCAAAACAAGCAGTAAGCATGGGAGAAAGTTGACATCAGACCACGATTATCTCGCACTAAGCTACAACTGTATTTTGCTGGTTCCGTGCACAAGGCTTGATGACTTAACGCTGTTTGTATTAGACTGATAAATTTACAGGCAGAACGCGGAGGCTGTGCTGCTGCAAATTACTTTTAATTTAAATGAACACCAGGCTTTATCTCTGTTCTGCACGCTCTATGTGCAAGCCACCTGATGTGTCCGCAACCAGAGCGTGGCGTAAAAAGTTTGTATTGCAACAAAGGATTTGAGGTAAATTAGATTTTTTAAGGAAAATTAGGTACCCGGTATGGACCTGTAGGGACCCGATTTCTGTGATTTTACGGACCCGATTTTCTCCGATTCTAGGGACCCGATGATAATTTTCTCTGATTCTAGGGACCCAATTTTCGATTCTAGGGACCCGAATCGGGTTCCTTAAATACCTTAAAAAACCCTGGGTAAATACGCGTGACCCATTGTGAGCGCTACAAGTAGCGTAGCCTATTAGGAAGAGAAACGTCTTTCATAAGCAGTGGCCTACGCAGAAAATTTTCATGGGGGGATTCGTTCAGGGTCATGTGGTGTTCATTTGTATTTGGTGTGCGCTGTTTGTGACGTCACAATCTGACGTCATTTGCATGTTTCCAAACCAACGTTTTGGCGAAGTTTGTTGACATAATATGTATATTTTTCTACATTCACTCCCCTTATTTTATGTGTCATTGCACTATAAACTATCAGCGCTCCAAGTCGAGAAAAACAAACTCAACGCTGCGACACAGCCATTCGTAACTGTAAAAATATCAGGTTGCACGTCAAAAAGGGGCGTAAAACACACTCATCAAGGCGTCAGAGCAATTTACAATTGCAAAGTGAGGCTGCGCTAATGTCTTGTTGAATTCGAGCAGTCGAGCATAGAAAAAGTGCGGCTGGCCTGGCTGACGCACACTCTGGTTTGCAAGATCGAATCTTGCTAAGCTACACAAGAATTGAAAATACGCATAAAGTACGCAAGTAAACTTTCGATTTTTTGTTATTTATGGAAGTCCAGCACACTTCTAGTTTTCCTTTTTCTCTGCTGAGACATTATCAAATGCCTGAATGTTTCTATGTTAACAACTGCGGTTTTTAAACTCGTGCAACAGTTCTATCATGCTACAGAAATTGGTAATGCAGCCAATGCGGTCAGCACTTGTGCTGATCAGCCTTAGCAGACAAAATAAAGGCAATTGTTTCGGATAAAGTGAACTATCAGCACAACCCTAAACACGCGTAGTGGTCGAAAGGTGTGCAAAAAGTGGTGAGGTGCTTTCTGGACGCAGACGATAACGCAGATTCCCCCCGAAATCTAATTATTACTTTTTGGCCCATTTACAATGTTCCTTGAAATTTACATGCAAATTCATTCCGTGGTATTTGCATGAAGGCGACAAATTAACAAGCAAAATGTATGCGAAAACAACTATTTTTCTTTGCGCAGGTAATAAAGTTTTTGTAAAATATCAAGCTCAAGGGGGAGGTGTTTAACCCCCAAACACCCCCCTTGCGTACGCCCTTATTCATAAAAACAATTGAAAGTCACATGTTTACATTACATACGTCGGGTCAATTCAGGGAACTGAATTATGAGTGGGGTTTGCAGCATCGTGCGATTGCTTCAACGATATCAGCATTACTAGCAACCAATGTTTTCTGAGGTGTTTTGAGGGACCGAAACGGTCTCTCATATTTTTCCAATGGTCTTTCAAAATACACCACACCTTTTCTTTACCATCACCACCAATAAAACACACTAAAACCTTGCCTTCGCTTTGACCATATCCAGTGCCGTAACTAGAGGTTTGAGCCAGGCAGAATCTTAGCTGAATGAACTCATTAGCCACAGTAGGGGGCTCACTAGTCAAAACGCAGATAAAATGAGAAATGATGGTGAATCTGGACGTGGTTGGCTATACTAGAACCCTAAATCATCGGAAAAGACTCCGAAAAACGCAAAAAAGCAACAAGTTACTGGAAACCAAAAGAATACTCAAACCAAAATATAAGCTATGTGGGTGCTGGGTGTTTACATTCAGCTTTTCAGTGGGCGATTCGCCCTTCTGCAACCTCGACAGTCAGGCTACGCCACTGACCATTTTGGTATTCATATGAAATAGTTACTGTCTCTAAAAATGTCTTAACGAAGGCCAAGGTCAAACCTTAAATAAAAACTTTCTAGTAACAATTGTGACATAAGAAACGAATTTCGTTTGCTATGTCTGAGATTTTCTTTTCAGGTATACCTTTTCCTAACTGCGAAGGGTGAGAGATTTCCTTTGAGGGAAGTTTGTCATCATTTTTCCCCATTGCTACCTTATTTTCAAAAAAACTGCCTGTAATGTTTAATTTTATAACAATATTGAAAAAAATAAGTGTAGCATTCCAAAAATGAATCGACAAGACATAAATATTTTGTATTGGTCACTAAATGTCTTACCAAAATATACCCTGGAGCTCACGTCGACCTAGGAAAGCACTGCTGTTCAGTGAGAGTAATCGAAAGTCGCGTATGATGGGGAAGATGCATAAAATTAGACAGAGATGTTGAGGGATGCGGCTACATTGGAATGGACTGTGTGATATGGACATATTCTTGAGTGGAATCTCCACTTCGCTAAAATTGCACGCGCTGCGGTTGGTATTAATCTACCTGCAGATGTTTCAGAAAAATCCCTTGGTCCCTCTGCATATGAGCTTGAACAGCAAATCCTCAAACCTGTATTGTGGTCGGGAAGGTCTGGTGACGTTACAATGATGTTACAAGCAGCAATAGAGATCATTTGCCATGATCACTCTACTACTGTTTGGGTCGGCCGTTCTTATATACTTCTGAGGTATCTTGTCTTTGTATTTGTGGTTCGTTTTCTCTTTATTAGGTGATTCCCTTGCATACGGCATAGCATCATTTTCTGGGGATTTCCGCATGTGATGGTACGTGTACCATTACATCACTCCCTCCTTTTTAAGATCTTTTTCCACACAGCACACAGCGTTCAATTTCACGGCTTTCCCCACTGTGTGGGATCGCTAGGCCTCTTATGTGTTACGCCGCAACTCCATTTGTAATGCCCGGAAGTTATCAATTTGATTGCTTGACATGCGACGCAACGACACACGTTGGGCGACAATTTTGTGGTCGGGAAGGTTTGGTGACGTTACAAGCAACAATAGAGATCAGATGCCATGATCACGCTACCACTGCTTGGGTCGGCCGTTCTTATATACTTCTGAGGTATCTTGTCTTTGTATTTGTGGTTTGTTTTCTCTTTATCAGGTGATTCTCTTGCATACAGCATAGCATCATTTTCTGGGGATTTCCGCATGTGATGGTACGTGCACCATTGCACCTGTTCGCCAGATTTGAGTCATGGCGAGCGCAGAAAGTTCCCGAGGCAAGAAGAAACTCATAGATGATGGATTCATGTTCACTTTTCACGCTTTTTCAGCTGATAGTACGAAGACGTTTTGGAGATGTGTGATACGCAGTTGTCCGTGCCGACTCCATACGGATGTAAACGACATCGTAAACCGACTCGGTCACCACACCCACGGAAGCGACGCAGCCGGTGTGGAAGTTGCAAAAATTAAAGCAAACATGAAACGTCGATCCATGGATACAATGGAACTGCCGTCGCAGATTCACAATCAAGCCGTCAGATTCACTGGTCAGTCCGTTCAAGGACAAA
>JGI24159J19872_10013462_pt1 | contig 10629 bp, 2 predicted proteins | sample Ectturendosymbi4_FD_19872 | JGI IMG/M metagenome (IMG submission 19872)
CTCGAGTCCGAGTCTTTTGAGCCTTTGATTGACTTTCTAGCATTTCTGGTTCAAAAGTTATGATCTAAAATAAACAAATTAATTAATTATCTAATTAACCAATTAGTCAAATATTTTTACTGACTTAGATCATAACTTTTGAACCAAAACCCCAGCAGGTCATCCAAAGTATGAAAAGACTTGGTTTGTAGCCTAGTTTCCAATAAAAACTTCAGCAAAATACTACCATCTAACGGTTGGTGCCCAGAGCCAGGTGAAGTTGGCCAAGGTGGCCAAAAAGTCCTCCACTTGTGACGTCACTCACAAAAAACCCGCCCCCAACCAAAAAAATTTGTTTTGAGTGCAAACTACAAGACTTGCCGCTTGTTTTGACACTTCGACCAGGTCCTTTTGTTTCGGCTGTGAAGGCCGACACATGCTCCATGGTTCATCTTGTCTGCTTATTTATGAAAACGCACGTGCTAGCGTTGTTGCAACATAACTGTTTTGACTTGGTTAGTTGTGTGTTCTTGCACAAGTTGTCTGCAATCTGCATGCGTTAGAAATAAAACAGCATTTTCTCAACACCTACGGAGGCTGATAAAATTGGCTGTTTTGGCTGATACTGACGTATTGGTAAAACCCAAATATCGCCCTGATATATCGCTCTATCTCTAATTTATAATCAACAACTAGCTTTTATTTGTGAGTAACATCATTGTGGAATGTTTTTGGGCCACTTTGGCCCACTTCATCTGGCCCTGGGCCCAAACCAGTAGATGTTAGTATTTCGCTCACTTTCTTTTGGAAACTAGGCTAAAATCAGAGTCTTTTGGTACTTTGATGACCTTCTGGGGTTTCAGGTTCAAAAGTCATGATCTAAAGTGAACGAAATAATTGATTAATCCCATAATTAGACAATTTTTTGTTTTAGAAGATAACATTTGAACCAGAAATGCTAGAAAGGTGATCAAAGGCTCAAAAAACTTGGATTCTGACCTAGTTTTCAATGAAAACTAAATCAAAATACTTTAGTTTAATGGTTGGGCCCTAAGCCAGGCAACATGAGCCAAAATGACCAAAAACCTACCTCACTCATGATGTCACTCACAAAAAAAGCAAAACCCAAAAGCAAATATTTTTTTTAATTGCGGACGAGAAGACTTGCTGAATCTTTTGACGGTTTGAACAGCTCTCTAGTGCAATCAGTGGAAGAGGAATGATGTTGGGGAGGCAACCGAAAACTGCTGGTTTTAGGCCGATTTCCAGGTACAATTATATCGTACCCCAGCAGACAAAGTGTTGAAAAGGAATTTAGTTTTTGTGTAAAAAATCAAACACATTGACAAGAAAGTATGACATATTAACATTTAAACCACTTTTTTGAAATATATAAATATGTTCATGCTATCCTAGCAAAAACTACTACAAGCTTGTAAGGAAGAATAGATTGCAGTTAATGATTGATTATTCTTCTTGTGACACATATATTTGAACAAACCTGTTTTCTTCTATAATCCATTGCAAAAGAAAACAAAAAGCCAAAGGAGAGAAATAAATAGAGCAGTTTCCTGTCATTAACACTTTCGCGGCTGGCCGCTTTTGGCAAATATTCACGCCAGAACAACCGGATCGCATGTGGTTTTGCGCAGAAATATCTCCTGTCTGGTAAGTGCTACAGACCTGGTCAAAGGCTCAAAAGACTCAGCAAGTCTTGTAGTTAGCAATGAAAAAAATTTTTTTGGTTGGGGGTGCGGATTTTTTGTGAGTGACATCATAAGTGGAGGACTTTTAGGCTACCTTGGCCCACTTCACCTGACACTGGGCCCAAACCGTTAGACGGTAGTATTTCGCTGAAGTTTTTATTGGAAACTAGGCTACAATTCGAGTGCTTGGATACTTTGGATGACCTGCTGGGGTTTCGGGTTCAAAAGTTATGATCTAACGCAATGAAAATATTTGACTAATTAGATAATCAATTAATTTGTTTATTTTAGATCATAACTTTTGAACCAGAAACACTAGAAAGTCAATCAAACGCTCAAAAGACTCGGAGTCAAGCCTAGTTTCCAATGAAAACTTAAAGCGAAATACTTTGGCCTAACAGTTGGGCCCTAGGCCAGGTAACATGAGCCAAAATGGCCCAAAAACTACTTCACTTATGACGTCACTCACAAAAAATCCACAACATTGCTACAATGCGAACTACATGGCACACAGTCAAATCACCTCTGGTAACTCAGCAGGAAAGTAGGTTTCCAAGCTGTATTCAAAATATTAAATCTGGTGATGGGCTTGCCAACGGTGAGCATCACAGATACTTAAACATATAAAGTTGACTATTGCCAGAGTAAGTGTTGCAGAGATAGAAGGCAAAGTGCCTATTACACCCAAATCATGATTGTTACACCACAACAAAAATATATCCCCAATGTGGCCTGCTGCCTAGAGCCTTCAGTCAGCCTGTCACAAGAGACAGCAAAGCATAAATGTAACCAACCTGTTGTTAATGTAATTTTGCTCTACTTTCAGGAATGCTGATTGAAAAATGCTGAATCATGTTCAGTCAGCAGAAAACCAGATGTGGTTGACCATTTCCACCTGTTGGTCACCTCTAACCTACAGGGTTACAGATGACACTTGCAGTTGTAGGTTATTTTCCTGAGAAAACAAGGAGCATACTGGACTGTTCAAGAATTTCTATATTTTTGCAGGTTTCTTGAAACGCCTTGTAATCGAACCCAAAACAAGTGTTTTATTTATTAAATCTGTTATTTGTCTTCATAGTTTTATATTTAAGTGCATGAACTTTAAAGAAAAAAAAATGTAGCCATTACCCAATAGAAGCCAAATCCATATTTGAAAATTGCTTGTTTTTTGCTCTGAAAAACCAGTACCTACAGAAACTTAAACTGGAGCTAAAATTGTTAAGCTTGTTGGTGTTGATCCACAGTAGAGCTCCAGCATATAACCTTAATTAAAAAAAGAAGCCCTTAGAAATTGCATGAAAGCAGTGATTTTTCAAACATGGTATATTTAGCAAAACAATGCAAAAATGTGACAGACCTTCACATTTCTCGTTGTAACTACAGTTGACTAAAATATAAATGCCCATAGTTTATGTAAAGACATCTTGAATTTTTGCAGACAATATACTGGAATTAATTATGCAATCAGGAGTAGTTTCCAGTTCTTGCTTGCAAAAAGTTAATTCTGATAAAGATTAAGTTTGTTCTTAATTTCTTTGCACGTTTTTTCCTGTGGCACCCACATCACTTGCGCTAATCATTATGCTTGCGGTTTTATCACAATTCTGCATGCAAGTGTCACTTTCTCTTTTTACATTTTTTAGACGATACTAAAGTTCCAGTTGAAAAGGTCCATGGGACTAGAGCTAGCAAACGTTACACTAGTGACAATTACAATTACCTTAAGTGAAACCAATCTTTTTAAATCCAACTAATGCTATCTTAACAACAATTCAAGTAGAAATTTAAGAAACTTATCCTTTTTTATGTAGAACCATTTTTTATATGTTCACACTCTGAAAATTGTTTTTTGCACTGATTCTTTCTTCAGAGATTCCAAGTCTGAGACATATTTGTGTGTGTTCCAGTATCTGTTCTGTAAAAACCCACGGTGTCAGCCAGAACTGAAAGTGTTAAGACCTCCGTCTGTCCCGTGACACTCTTTGGAGAGGGAAAGTGAAGAGTTGTTGCGAACAAAATGTCCTTTAAAATCATGTTACATTACCAAGAGTGGTCTGATTTTAGGAGAAATACGTTAGAAGTAATAAAGCAAGTAGAACAATTCGAAAGTTGGCCAAACTATTTTTTGAGCAGAGCTGAAAATAAATGCTAATTCCAGTTCATCCGTAGTACACAAGAGATTTTATGACAACCCCACTCCGAGTTTTATGGTTGTTGGATTCTGAAAATGATCGTAACTCCCTATTGTTTCACTAACAATTGAAAGGAATGCTTCCTCAGAAATGAATCAGATACTAAGATATTATCGAGTATGTATTTTGCCTACTAGGTAGGCCTCGTCAGCTCTTATTCAAATAGAATATTTCAACTACTAGACCCCGTACTTTCCTTACATAAATGCAAACTTGCCACATGACTTCATGCATGTTACAGCGATCAAGTCAAATGTTTCTAAGGAAATGTCATTAAGGAAAACCTAGACTTTACTGTGCCTCACATAACGTATTTTGAAGTGGCATCTGAATAAAGTTTTCCTGTAGGTGGCATGTCATTTCAAGTAAGCATTGTGCTAACTTAGTTGATGTGTTTCACTTTTTATGAATGTACCATACTGAAAGCTCAGCTTTAGTAGAATCTTTCGATGAAGAACCTGATTGTATTGCCATAGACTGATAAACTGGGTGCTACCATGTGAACCTCAAACGATCACCAACCACATGTTTTTCGTCACCTTATATTTTTCAGAACATAATCCTTATTGCCTCTGTTGCGATCGGAAAAGCCCGAGCGGCATGTGCGCAAAGCTTTCGCTCTGTGGCAGCGAGCAACAACAGAGATCATGCGCCGCAATCACTCTATTATTGCTTGTTCGCGCCACGTATATATATTGTTGTTCTTCGCGCAACTCCCGTTCGTGGTGAATCACACGTTCAACGCAACGCCTCTTGGCCAGTGCTCGGACAGTTATTCTCCTGTCCTGATATGCTTCCATCAAGTAGTGAATATTAGATATCTTCGGAAAAAACTTTGGTGCTATGCTTTTAATGAACCACATAATTGCTGTACTCGCATGTGTGCCTTGAAATTTTTTATGGTTCATATGCATGCCTATCTTGCACTATGTAAAATTGAAATCTGTCATTTTAGGGAATAAACAGTATGCTCAGGAAGGTTCTTTCAATGTTTTGCCTGAAGGGGCACATTTTTAATGTATATCACATCAACTCAAATTTAGCATTTGTATATTTGTACTTTTTTCAGTATTTTAGAAGTTTATTTGCCTGCCACTGTTTCATCCCCTATTTACTCTTACATAGCTTGTTTGTTTTTCCTGTTCAGACTCAGATGCAAAGCATTCGTTCTGTTCATTATCACGGACTACATGATGCTTTCACAACGATCGTCCACAAAGAAGGTGTGCGACGTTTATTGAGGGGAATGAGTGCTATGGTTTTGGGAGCTGGTCCAGCCCATGCTATGTATTTTGCCTGTTATGAAAAAACCAAGCAAATTTTCACTGTGAAAATCAATGGTCACAAGTTCCAGAACTCCAGTTTGGCCAACGGTAGGTTTACTTATTAGAGAAATGTGTTTTTACTGTTAGTCAGCATAGTTTGCCTCATGCTTGCAAAGTCATTCGATGCACATATATACTTGTATATGTTAATTCGTGCAGTTTGGAGAGACTTAATTTTGATGAATGCCATTGTCACCTGGCTAAAGCGTGTATCTGCTTTATGCCAAAGTGGCCTTGGGTTAAAGCTATTACTAAAAAGGTCTGTTACAAGCCACTCACTGATGTAGATCCTGACATATAGTAGTTGAAAGATGGCCACAGTGCCATATAGCTGGTGCAACTCGCAACGTCTCCAAGGACTTTTTTCAAGTAAAGCTAATAAACTTGTCAAGAGTAGTGTAGTGCTTCTGTAATGCTTCTAAAGACTTTGGTACGTTTTTCAGAACCCAAAACTGTTTTTTTTGCTCTTTCTGACTACCCAGAACTCGTGTTTTAAATTTCGCTAATCTGGATTATTCGGAAAAATATGGAAAACGCGTTGCATTAAAAGATAAAACGATCTGTCTTAAATGATATTCATAGTATTCACTCACTGTTTCGTCAATATCGTTTCATGTCATTACAAATAGCGTGTTCTCTGAAAAAAAAAAAAATCGAAGTCACGCTTTGATTTTCATGCAGCGCTATACTGAAAGGATCAATGAGAAACTGCTTTAGCAATAAAAACGCATATAATTAAACTGTTTGTTTTCGTTGTCCCTGTAATCTTTTGCCGAACAGAGTGGTTTTTGTTGTTCTAATATATGCGTCTAACTTGATGTGCATTTTTGTTATGTTTTACAAACTTCACATTGCTTTGTGCATTTGGTTGTTCGCGTTTTACAATATTTAGTAACAGCCCACTGTCCACTGCATAGATCGGTTGCCAGTTGAATCTGAAGACCGTATTCGCCATATACTCCGTGTGAAGTGTTTCGCGCTAATTTCAACGATGAAGCGGATTGTTGGCTACTACTAAATATTGAAAGTTCAAAGTAATATTCAATGCTAATAATTGTTCAAAATCGCCTTTTTCTCAAAACACGAAAAACCTTGGTTTTTCTGTCAAGTACCCAAAACCCGAATTATAAACAGGAGAGTTTGAAACCGTTGCAAAAATGCCAAACGCTTTTCTTGTTCAGTTTATGTAATCAGTAGGGCCGTGACAGCAACTAAATCCCAACGCTAGTTCATTTCATAGGCGCTCGAAATTCGTGTCTTAGAAAGGAAAACAGGAATTGCTTGGCGACTACATGCAAAACACAGGCTTCGCACTGGATATGGGCATTGCAATCCGTAACGAAAATCAATGGTCGACAACTGCGCGATCGGTTCTTAAAACTTGTTTGTGGCACTTTTCGTCGCGACATCCTGGGTTTTGAGTAAGCATTTTCAAACTTGACCTAGGTTTTTCTTCCTCTTTTATGGAAACACCTTGACTTTTTTCGTGCTGTCGATTGACGTGAATTTGCGGTCAGAATCTCTGTGGAGCTTGGCCATTGTGTAGTCATTCTATGTCGAGTGTGTTTCATGTGAAATCGTCAATTCGTATTTCCCTTTGATAGTCTTACCCACTCAGCTTTTGATTCGTGCAGTACGGGTAGCATATTACAGCGAAAGCATGATAATTATTAGCAATGCGATAAATCGCCTACCACAAACAAACAAGCGGTATTCAACCTTTTTCAGGAAGAGCCCCATTTTGCAACCCCATTTAACCCAACAACCCCCTTCCGAAAATTTCCAGTCAGGCATATGAAATGCAGTTGTGTTTACACAATAGAAAATCACAATGACTAAAAAATGACGTTCGATATGTTGAACAAAGACTCATTTATTCATGCACATGGCAGCATCAGTGAAAGAGACCTGTGCCATATACAAATCACTCCACAATACAACTCATTGAAAACTAGAATAACTCCCAAGATAGGTACCGCATTCAGATATCTAAATTGCAAACACAGTGCATTCTTACGTCACGAAGTTATTCGTGCGTTGCCAAAAGCAACAGTACTGTCATGGTTATAATCACAGTCAAAACTTTGTAATGGTCATAATCACACTTAAAACAATTTTGATTGAAAAAGTGTTGACAGGTGATCCCATCATTTTAGCAACAACAACGACAAAAAGTGGTTCTATATACGAAATGTAAAATCTAGAAGTAATTACCGTATGAATTAAGCAGATAAATTAGATCTGGCGGTTTTTATTATTAGCCGACGTTTCGCCCACCTATTCAAGTGGGCTTCCTCAGGGCAATATTTTTCTCAGCTCTCGCGACCCTTAGAAAAATGACAAACGACCCCCAGGTTGAAAACCACAAGTCTAATTAGAAATTTTGACTAAGAAATCTGTTTTGCCATGACCCATAAGCACGGGATCAGACTACAATGCCCATTGAGTCGTTTCACCAGGCCCGCAACCGGGGAGGGGGCAATTTGTCCTCCAGAAATTATCAAAGACATGTTTATTTGTTAGGTACAACAAGAAGTTGCAATCATTCACCCCCGAAAATAGTACAACAACAAGTGACGATCATTTTGACCCTCCCCGAAAATATCAGCTGGATGTGCGCCCCTGCGTTTCACCAAACCAAATTTGAAACCAGGTCCAAACCAACCCCAGTAATCAAAGAAACTTGCAACGACCGCCCTTCAGTTGGTTGCAAACTGGTATGAAACCATGTGAAAATATATTAGATGAACTCTGGGTGAATTACCATGGTAAGACTACTAATTTCCCCCTAATTTCCACTGTCTAGTACTTTATATACCCTTGAAATAGTCAAAGCAATTGCAGCTCATTATATGAACAAGAAAAGTACCTGATTCGGGTTCGTTCGTATCTTGTCGTGACATATCACACTTACTAGCTGGAGAAGAGTTTTTGCTGTATTGGTCTTGTACTTGAGAGTTGCACCCAGTTGTACTGTATTGCGTCAGGTTGCTTGCATTGCGTCTGACTTTTGTTGTGAGATCGCCCTTTTGTCTCGTAAAGCGTTTTTTTCGTAACGTCCGAAACAGATTTCATAAAACCTCCCAGAAAAGCGAAATTTCGGCAGAAGTCTACTTCGCAATTTTAGCCAATCACCACCGTGTTTCAAAGCTTTCTGGCTTACAATCAAGTGCACAGTTAAACGTGGAAGCTTTCATAAAAATTATTGGTCATTCCGGTGTTTAATGCACGCAGCCACCTATAGTCGCAGCACACAGTGGAAACGATAAGTTGCTGCGTCTGAATTCATGCCTAGTCACTTCCTGATCTGACTCCTGAAAAACGTGTTCTTTTTCAGGTGCAGCCGGCGCCGTATCTACCTTGTTTCATGACATTGTTATGAATCCTGCTGACGGTGAGTGATCGAACCGAGCTGACTGGGTCGTGGCGAGCAAATGCGTCATTTTGCCAGAGCAGCAAAATGCACGATTTGCTGTTCTTTCCGCATCCCTGTCGCATTGACGCAAACTGGATCGTGCGCTTGTTTGCTTCGCAACGAGGCCTTTTGTTGCTTTTTAGCATTTGGTAAACGGCTTTGCGTCAATTCCCATTACGCTTTGAGGTGAATACCTGATTGAACGTCTTGGTATTTGGAAATACCGAACGACTTAATGATAGGTACACTGATTTTCCGGCTGTAATGTGTTTAACGGAAAGCAGACTTTCAAGCATTTCAATTCTGAAGAATTTTTGTGCGAATCGACCTCAGTTTTTTTTGAATGACCGAAAACAATCAGCCTATTCGGTCATAATGACCGAAAAGGTAGGCTAGTGAATACTGTCAAGGCGAGTTTTACAATCACGGAACAAATGACTGAAATGTCTCAGCGAAAAAAAGCAGGCCCCAAGATACCGAATCGCGGTTGCGTCTTGACGTTGGCGAAACGTGTGGATCCGATATAAAACCGGCACTGACGAATTACTCCATAGTGAGCGATCGTAACTCTTTAGTGAGGCGCGCTCTGTAGAAATGCTCGCGTGCGTCATTCCTCTAGTTTAATGGTCGGCAAACTGTAGGCTTCGGCCCAATTGTGTGCCGTTTAGTACTTTTTATTGGACCGTGTAAAACTTTCTGTTGTGGGCGCGTAATATGTAAGAGCTACTGTCCTGCGCCAGATGCTTGGGCTGAAACACAGGCTGCTGTAACAAATATGGAACATTGATTGTTTGGCGTTAACAAACCATTGTTTTTGTCATAATGAAGTTTATGACATCAACATGGCATTGTTATGTAACAGGCATATGAATGCAACGTAAGTTTGAAATTGTGCCCTCAGAAATAAACATGGACCTTTAATTACGATTGAAAAGGCGTTTTGGGCCACCATAACCAGGGTTGCGGAGTCGGAGGTAAAATGTCCGACTCCGACCTTTCCAAAATTTCCGACTCCGACTCCTCAACGTAACGCGAATGAAGTTTGGCTGTCAACAATTTGGTAGAAACTAGCAATCAATGGAAATCGTGGTACACAGCAAGAATTCTCTGTGACTGTTTCAAATAAAAGTTTCAAAAGAAATTGTACCATTTCAACAGGCAAGAGATAGGGTTCCTTACATGGAGTGCGATGTAAAAAATGGTTCAGTTGGACTTCCGGAGTTGGATAAAAAATCCGACACCGACTCCGACTCCAAATGTTGTTAGGAATCCGGCTCCTTGCGACTCGGACATCGACTCCGCAACCCTGACCATAACGAAAGTTTGCCGATCATTGCTCTAGTGCAGTGCTTCCCGAACTTTTTCTGGTCGCGTACCATTTGTGGGTCCCGTACCGCGCCGCCTTGTTCCAGGAAAATTCAATCTGCCAAAAATTATTCGATCAAAAGTTTGGAAAACCAGCATTGATGCAAACGCGACATGAACGAAATTGCTATGATGAATAGCAATTTTTGAAAAACGATAAGGGACGTGCACAAAATACAGAAATTTATTAGCAGAACTTAGTAAGTGAGAAATGTAACTGTGAATATACATTATTTGTGAAAAAAAAAATCAGAAAGTAGGCCTATTCGCGTACCGTCCAGAAGGCCTTCGTTTATCACTAATGGCACGCGAACCACAGTTTGAGAGCAACCACTCTAGTGAAAACAGTTTGGTTTCGCCTCGTGTCGTATCGTTCGCTTTAAAACTTGGATCTGCAGCGAAAGTTGCATTTTGCGTCCTGCACGCAAAAGCGTTGTTGTCCCTGTCATTGCGGTAAAAGTTGTGATGAATCGCAGGGGATTTCCGCTCACGAGCGCGCTGAATGCTGTTTGTTCTATGGTGTTTGTTCTATGGCCTCAGACCGCGGATGTTGCGACTGTCACGACGCGTAAATGCTCGCTCTTTTGTCGCCGTGCTGGAGTGGCGGAAATTGTGGTTTGAAGCCGATCTCCAACCTATTTCGA
>JGI24159J19872_10013463_pt1 | contig 10629 bp, 4 predicted proteins | sample Ectturendosymbi4_FD_19872 | JGI IMG/M metagenome (IMG submission 19872)
CCCCCTTTTTTCAGAGATGTCGCGGGGCCCCTCTTTGAGACTTTCGCACTTAGTTTTTGCATTGTTTTGTTTAAAAGCTGATGAACCACTCTGGAGCTGCAAGCTCTGGAGCAAGTCATATGTTTTTCAAAACAACGCAAAAATATGTGCCAAAGGGGTCCCTTTAACAAATGTGTGGACAAAGAACAATGTAAAATCAAATAACTTCAAACAATTTACAATGTGAAATGGACTTTCACGCAGAAGCAAATTTCCAGACAAAATGAAAATTTTAAATTGCTTTCAGCAAGTAAAATTTTTGTGTAGCAAGTGCAAAATGTAGGAGCCCTTTTTTGGTGTAACATGAACAAACATAAGGGCCACGGGCCCTTTTTCAAGGCCATATATTGTGCAAATGACATATGACAAATTGTACAATGTTTTGGGGCGGCTTTCTGCGATTTTGACTCGGGCCCTAAAGTCTAATACCCACTCCTGGTTGAGAGTTGAACATGTTGGAATTTATGTGATTTTTAATGGCAGATGTCATACCTAGGAAGCAGAGTTGCATTGTTACGCTTTCGTAACGCTGAAACTGTACCCAAACAACCACTGCAAAAGGTATGCTAAGACGAGGTTTGATTTACAGAAGGATTTCCTGCATGCTGCGTTTACAGAAGTTGAAGTACAGTGTGACGCCGCCCACCGGAGGCTGGTGGAAAAGCTAAGAATGTGCAAAAAATAGCCTTAATATTGGACTGTAGAAAACCGGAAAAAGTGCTGTTTTAAGATGAAAGTCATTTTTTCCAGGGAAACACGGCAGATTCACTAGGATCAGGAATCGTGAGCAATTAAGTCCTGCCCATTGCAATGAGCTAGTAAAGGAAGCCAAAAAGATGTTCTGGGGAAGTTTCAGTTTTTCAGTAGTAGCTTCATGGTGCATTTATACAAATACATTGATGTAATTGAGAAAAAATCCATTCCAGATATGAGAAAGGCATTTCCTGATGGTGGAAGGAAATTCCCATAAGATATTGTCCCGTGTCTTTCATCTGAAACAGTGAAGACGATTTTCAGGAAGCAAAATTAAATGTGATAGATTGGACTGGAAACTCGCCAGATCTTAAACCCATTGAGAATTTGTGATCAGTAAGAAAATCCCAGTTACAAAATTCCATTGCACCACCATGACCAAGCTAACAGAGGCCATCATTCAAGTATGGCATCCAGGGTTGCGGAGTCGGAGGTGAAATGTCTGACTCCAACTCCGACCTTTCCAAAATTTCCGACTCCTTAACATAAAGTGAATGAAATTTGGCGGCCAAGAATTTTGTAGCAACTAACACTGAGTAGAAATCGTGGTACACGGCAAGAATTCTCTGTTTCAACAAAAGTTTTATCAGAAATTGTACCAATTCAACAGGAATTCCCAACTTATGAGTGTGGTGTAAAAGCGATCCAGTTGGACTTCCGGAGTCGGACAAAATATCCGACACCGACCCCTAGTGTCGTTAGGAATCCGTCTCCACCAAAAAGCCTCCGATTCCTTGCCGCTCCGCCACCCTGAATTGGCATCGCGACAGTAAATCAAACACAATTTTGAAAAACTTAGAATCCATGATAAAGCGAGTACGGAAATTCTACATCCTATTGCTGTATTAGGTTTAAAGAAGTATTAAATTTGCTTTGCTAATGAATTACTATAGCCTACTGTTAACGTTAACTTTGATGTATAATTGTGAAATTCGTAAAGCAACTGTGTGTTATGTGCATTATTTGAGATCAGCCTGAATTTAGTTATAACATTGGTGAATGTTTATGATGTAAAATACCAAATGAAGCACATCATTTTTTGTCATAGTTTTGCAAAGCTACTGAAGATCTTAATTAGTTATAATTTATAAGGGGACCCAAAACAGCTCCCGCATCAGCACATTTTATTCCTCTCAAGGGCCCAGTTCCTGCTGTATTCCTTTCAAGAGGATTTCAGTTGGCAGACGAAGTATCGTATCTATAATTAAAACAATAGCATCATTAATTAAATATATCCTGACAATAGTCTTTTGTATCTGACAGCTTCACCACTCGCAGTATGTTCTGCAGAAATTATCTCACAGCAAATATATTCAAATGAAGTTTCAAAAATCTTGATAAACGATTTGACGAAATTTCTAAAACAAGACGAAAAGTTAGGCAAGTTTACCAGTAGCCTATACATCTGACACAATAAAGCCATGACTGCACTAGTTAAATGTGGAACCAGGCGTTGTATTAGGCTACTAATTTTTACTCTGTCCTGATCGTTCAGTCTGCATCTTGATTAAAAGCAGGCCCGTAACCAGCTTGGGACACCAGAGGGGGCGAAGAGTTTTCTGGGAGGGGCCCAAATTTTTAAACTTTGTCCAGCACATTTTTCCAAGGGGGCAAAAATATTTTTAGTGTTAATTTCGCTTCGCCCTTCTAGTTACGGGCCTGATTAAGACTAATAAGTTCTCATTTTCGGAAATGTTGCGAAAAGAACATATTTGTGACCGTTTGCGAAAAATTTGTACCACACTTGAATAAGCACGATGACGTCATCGAGTGAAAGTTCATGAAAATTGCCCCCCCCCGAATGAAGAGCTAGTTACGTCCCTGACGTCAGCTTATGCAATGCCATGCTACGTTTGTCCAAGAATTTAAAAACTATCTCAGAAATATTTTGTTGTGTGTAGAATGCGACATAATGACACGCTGCTTTCCTGTTTAGTTTTGGCTTTTGCTTTTTTCATTATATCCTTGGATTTTTTCATCCTTGGATACAGCAATTTTGTTAAATCTAAACTAACACCGGTCGTACACAGAAAAATATTGGAAAAATCAGGCAATTTAGGAAAGTAAACAATAGAACCAAGATACAAGATAGATTTACCTTCAAGCAAGTGGTTACCAATGATAATATCGTGGTTAGACGTGTTTTCGCCCAGAGTTCTTATCAGAATGGGGGAAATGAGCGCGAGCCAGAACCGTCACCCGAGAGTTTTCCATAGGGGGCTTTGCGTTTCTGGGGGGGGCTTAGGGTTTGAGCGGGGGGGCTTGACACTCTAAAAATTGACAAAAACTCAACCAATTTATAGTGCTTCATGTTTCAATTTGGGGGGCTTGGAGCTTTGTTTGGGCGGCTAAGCCCCCAAAAGCCCCCCGTAGCGACGGGGGTGGCACGAGCCTCTGTTTTCGCCTTATATCGCGAATATTGTTTTCCGAATCGTACAAAATTATGGTGAATAAAGTTTCTTTTGCGGATTTTGGGGGAGCAGTCGCCCCCTGGATCCACCCCTGCCTTCAAGATGGTACGCGAATAGGCCTACATTCTGTTTTTCTTCCCAAAAAAGACACTCACAGCTATAGTTTATACTTACCGGGTTTAGTAAATTCCTGAATTTTTGTGTACTTACCTTGTTCGTTTTAAAAAATAGCCGTTATAATTTCTCACAGCCAATTTGCTCTTGTCAAATTTGTGTCAATTTTGGTTTTCCAAACTTTTGATCGAATGATATTTGGAAGACTGAGTTTTCCTGGAANAAGGCGGTACGCGGTGACAGCACGGGCGCCCCAAATGGAACGCGATCAGAAAAAGTTTGGGAACCACTGGTCTCCTGTATGAGGACACTTAGTAGAAACACGGTCAAACAGACGTGTGGAAGCAGGCTAGCCGGTGTGTGGAAGCATAACAGAAGCAATTCAAAAAAAACTTGAATTCACTGTCTGCCGTAATTCATCAAGATAAACGGTTGTGGCGTACATGGGCGTCGGAAGGGGGGAGCGGGGTGGGCTTGGATCCCCTGGATTTTGAAAGTATTAGCAAAAAAAAGTTGTTTTTTCAATTTCGAGGGGTAAAAACCCAATTTTCCCACTTTTGGCCCCCCTGGAAAAANTTTTGGGAAAATCCCCCTACTGACCTCCCATGGAAAAAATCCCTCCGACGCCCATGGTGGCGNAATGCGCCCGACATTAAGGATACGGTTGTGTACCCCTGGTGTATGGCATACCGTCCACGTGTTCTGTAGTCTAACGTTCCGCATTTTGCATTTTGTTTATCATGACTCAAAAATGTTTTTGTAACTTTCCTTGTCAGATGCCATCAGTTTTGCAGCTATTGGGCTGCACAGTGCTTACTCTATTCCTTTCCAGTCTGTTCACACCTCCCGTGCGAAAGTGACATTCAGCACACGTGCACTTCTTTGAAAATCCTGCTCAAAGTATTTGCAATAACTACTTATGCACTCGTAACTATGCAAATAAATTTATCCTATCACTCAAGAAACCAATTACTTAAAGTTAGCACGAAGTAATGAATTTCAATGAGAGCGCTTAGTCTTTAGTGCAGCGAAATCTCACCGTTGCATGGTGTGGCTTCCACAACTCAAATTCGGTGCACTTCGAAAATTGTCTATCTCGTGTTTTTTAAGGTGTTTTACGAGACCGAAACGGTCTCTCAAAATAGGTCTCTCAAAATAGAACAGAACTTCGCTTTACGACCACCATCAAATTACACTGAAACCTCGCTTTACGACCATTTTGGTATTTTGAAAAAAATGTTGCAGACTCCCAAAATGTCTTAGTGGTCACCAAGGTCAAACCTAAAAAAAACCTGCGTCTACCTATCATTTTAAACAAACAGCTGATGTACTGGGCGAAGTGATGGCAGCAGTGACGTAAACAGCGGAAGTTACGTAGCTTTGTGCGGGCGATGCTATAGGCATGCAAAAGCAGTGGGTGCGTCCGTTAAATGCTGCAAAAACTGCACAGCCTACTACGTCATCGATTCAGCTGTTTTCGGGGAGGCAACCCACGGTCAAAATGCTCTCTCAGCGCGTGTCATCCGATCTCCACCCGTGGTTGAGCGGATGCCGGAAAACATGAGTTGTTGACTGTGCTGCCGCAACTTGCAAAACAATTTGCGACAGTGTAGGTTTGTTGGATTACGAGTTGTTCAAAACATCCGGACCAGCACAACACTTAACCACATACGGCGTAGAGAAGCTAAGCCTCAGAAATTCCTCGAAAGTCAGCACTAAACTGCGTTGTGAGAGCAACTTGGAGGACAGGAGCACTCGCGTTAAAGGACTGTGTAGCAGGCTTTGAACTAAAAACGGTTGTCATCTAAAAGCTGTCCGTCTTTTTTCTCGGTGATTGCAATTGCTCGTCGAGTTATTAATGTGTATCATTGGGAAACTTTAGAGCTATGTCATCGTTTATATACTTTCCACGTAATTATTTTCCGCAGAGTTCTCGCAGCAGAATCAATCAGTAAGTTTTTATAGGAAATCGGTTCCACTTAAAAATACGCATTCTCAGTCCTGAAATCTGTAAGCAAAAAGTTATGAGTGAAATGCTGAAAAACTGATGCAAGAGAAAGCAAGGAAACTGTAGACCGGTGGTTTTCAACCTTTGTTGGTCCATGGACCATCTTTAAAAAAATATCTGACAGACCACTTTGCTATAGTGTCACCTCACAAACAACTAGTCGAAAGTGTACTTGATATAGGTCAGTGAACTCAAGGGCATTTTCAGTCTTAGTCCTGGAACTCTCTGTGGCCATTCGAAATTCNAGGTGGACCACCGGTGGTCCATGTTGAGAATCACTGCTCTAGACTAAATCAAATCAAAACATAAGCTGCAACAAACAACAACTACAACATTTTAATGCGTTAGGGCACTGGAAAATAGGCCTTTCTCATTAACTGGTTTCGCCAAAGATAAAAACTATCTTTATGGATCAACGAAAGCAGCTTTGAGCAACGTGACTGTGACTCATTGCAGCAGTGAGACGCATAAGCAGAAAGGTCGTCTTGAGGTCGTAAGATTGACTGACGTACTCAGGGAAGACTTGTAAATGGTAATCCTTGAAAAGGGAAGCACACAATTCGGCTAAAAGTGTAGGTCTGTGATAAGACAGAGGATCAAACAATTGTTCATAGCGAAATAACGAAAGAATAAATGGAACATCGCAAATTGACAGAGGAAAAAACAAAAATCATTTCACACGAGAGGATCATGCTTTGAATGTTAATTTGTGAATTTAGTTAAGTAATCCATTTATCTTCACAGGTATCCAGATAGTCAAAGATGGGTTGTTCTACAAAATTGGCAGTGAAAGAGTCATAGATTGTTGGTTTATTAAGAATACCACGACGTACATGATAGTGCAGCGGTAAGGCCTCTTGGTCGCTGTCATCACTCGTATCTGCTAGTTTGTTCCCAGTGACTCGGTGCGCTGTCCATCTCTTGGAAAATTTGTTTACTGTTTTGTAACGTCTTTACTCCCACAAGTAAGGCGCTGCAGGGACCATGGATTTTTTGTATTTTTAATGCCAACCACAAAATGATCAGTGCTTTCAAGACACTGGCGAACCTTCGGTTTATTTTTTAGTCTTATTTAGAGTAGGTTATTTAATTGCGGCTTTTCATGGGAGATCCGAACCCGCAACGGCAGGAACACCATTTCCTGCAGTGCAACGGGCAAGCAGTAATAGAGATTACCCCTCGGCCAGATTCACTGTATTGTTGCTTGTGCGTACCTGCCATTATGAAGCGCTTCCTGTGTGCTCTACCTCTAGGCATGTGACGCAATGCGACGTCACAGGTGCTTGTAGCCGGCTAGTTTTTGTCCACGCACGCGTGGTAGACCTTTTGTAGATAATCATTTCCTTAGTATTTAAGTGTTACTGTTTTTCTTTCTTTCATAGAAATACAGTAGCAGGTTGGGAAATGATATAGCCCAAACCTTTGGGTCATCTTTCCTGTCACATTTTGATGGACGCACTCTTTCTTCCCATTTTTATGCCATTGCTAACATGTCATTTATTACGTCCGAAAAAATCTGAGGCTTTTCGGTTTAGGTGGCTTAGGCCTGTGAGGTAATCTTCTTTGCTTTTGTTGAGTCGTCTCAATATTCTTGCCTCACCGAATGCGTTTGACTTGAATATCGCATTTGTTTGGTGTGATTTTCCGTTAATGAACTCCCTTCCTTGCACTGTGGGTTTTACAAAGTCTTTAGTAACTTCCCCGTCCGAACTAACAGCTTCATTTGAAAGCATTTGATAAGAAACAGCTTCTGTCGTGACTTCATGGTCTGATCGAAAAATTCTTACTAAGTTTGGTAATGCTTAAAAGTTGGTTTGATTGTCAAGATGAAACCTGACCTTTTTCGTGAAGACATTGAACTTCCCAGTAAAAAGAAGTCCCTAGATTGAATATAGATTCCATTTTATTTCTGTTGCTGTATCACCACATGTTGGTGGTAGGCAGAGGCTGGTGAGGTTATCAATTCGTGCCAAAACTGGTTGGTATGAGAACTTTCTATATTTTACTCACCCAATGTACAGCTGGTGTATGGTGACCCATACCATGATCATAGTGATGTTTTTCAAAAACTAAACCAGTGCTTAACCTTTTTTACATATTTTACCCTTTTATCAAACAAGGTTACCAGATTTACCCCCAATACACTCAGTGGTGATTATTTATTCAAAATACAAAAGTAACAAACTCTTTCAGTTTAGAATGATTTATATAAATTTGCATTTGCTGCAATTTATGTTGTTTCAGTAAATTTACACCCTCGGAGGATGAAATTTACCCCCAGGGATAAATTCACTCCAGGTTAAGAACAACTGAACTAAGCTATACATTTCAATTTGAGTCGTCTGCAAATAATGGAAAATATCGAAGAACAGTAAAACGTATCGTACACAAAAGCGCAACTAACGATTTTTCGATAGGTTTTTATCGAAGCAGTTTAGTTCATATTTGCCGAAGTCTGAGTATTTTACCTGTGGATCAGATGGAATCGACAGCAAGTAGTGCTGACTGTAATTATAGTTGGTTTAATGTAACTGCGTGCGTGTACTTGCAAACTCCCATGCGATGGTAAAGCCGAAAAGAAAAATTCTAGTTGAAACATTTTAGTAAGTTTTTGCATTCAATGAAAATTTCATTTTTCCCCAGTAGCATTTTAGCTGCTAGCACCAGTTTGAGTTTTCAAGATACTAAGATGTTTCGAGTGAAAGAGATCAAAGGTTTGGAGAGACAAAAAGTGGTTGTTTGGAGAAATGCATAACAGCTCCTGGTTTTTACTTTTATCTTTTTTCGATGGCAACCCATTCATATCACGCATTTTCAACTGCAAATAAGCATGGTGACAAATGATAGAATTGCAGTGAAGTTTAAAAAAACACGGAAGAATATTTGTGTATTTTAAGTTATTTTACTGTTTTAAACACGTCAGGATTTAACAGGTAACTGCAAAGGTGTTACTGTTCAAAATATTCCAAGCAATTAATGTCTGACTTTTTGTCGAAAAACAAAGGCGGTTTACTTCGCCGTCGTGGAAAAACCCAATTCTCACCGGAAACGCCAATCATTGTAGGAGCTGTCACAATAGGAATATTTCTTGGATGCTTCATGTACCACATCATTTGCAAGAAAACGTGCTGCAGACCTTCCTCTGTGCATCACCGCGGTCATGGAAGAGGTGAAAGTGTCCGGAGATGTGATGCCACTGAGTGGCGGCAATATCCTCGAGGACGGGCTGATAGAATTGTTGTTGAAAGTGCATTCTCGTACCTATTCTATAGTTTGAAAGCTTTTTCCACCCAAAATAATTTGAAGTTATCACTTTGATCACTTGAACGAAATTTGGTGAAAAATGTCAAAACGTTACTGTGCGTATTCGCCAAGTTGCGTAGCTGTCCATATACGGGATTTTCTCAGTTGAAAATGATAACTGCGCCATTGTCTGTTTTTGCTAAAAGTAGATTGTGCATCTCCCAAAGAACTCTTGAAAATGATTTGTAACTATGAAGAGCTTTTGAGAATCTGAAAGCAGAAGCAATAATGATTGCATTAGTTTCCAGGTGTTCCAGCGAGCATAGAGTTACCTAAGTTACTAGAAAATATTGAGGGAATTGGATATATAAAGGAAAAGTAAAATAACATACATTTCGTTGATACCTCGTTTTCTCGAAATTTCAATTAGGTCGAACGTTTTTAGTTTTGTAGTGGTGATTTGAGAACTTCGGAGTAAAAAAATACGTTGTTGTGCAAAATATTTTAAAGCAACATTTGATTCTTTCAGTACAAGCAGGGCGAAATCTATCATGTAACTTGCGGAATTCGCGCGCCTTAACTTGATTAACTTGCTAGTGCAGTTAATTTTCTTAAATTGTTTGAAGTAAGGTGTAGAAGTTGGAATTCTACCACTTACGTTATTTGAAAACTTTGGAAAAATCAAATCAGTTGCAATGTCAGATTAAGTGCTTGTTTTAAAAAAGATAAAATTGCAATACTTCCTGTTCTCTCCTTGTCATTTTTTGGTTTTGAAGCTACCTTCTAATTTTTCGACGACAGATCCTGCAAACAGTGGAAATCGTCGGAAGTACAACCGAGCATATAATTATTTGATTCCTATCAAATCATACTGAATACAGTTCACGAAGCGCTTGTAAAGACTGAGCTCATAGATTTGTCTTGATTTTCGACGTCAGTTGCGGACATTCGCAGGAATTCCGGACCAGAACGACTGTGGGAGTAGAGGCAGTCTTCCAGACTACGACGACCTCCCTCCAAATTATTTGCTCGCCTTTTCCAGAATATCGAGGCAATCGTCGATCGATAGCCAGGTATAGATCAAATATACTGTGTTGTGAGTTTGGATCAGTGTTGCCACTTCTGATGTTTTAACATCAGATCTGATGTTTTGAGAGAAACTTCTGATGCCTGATGTTTTGGCAACAAATCTGATGTTGACTGAGTTGTTGTTTTTTTCCCAAATGTTTTATACTTTTAGGATGAAATTGAGTTAGATTCATGATTTTTAAGTGTCTTTCGTCAATTTCTCACCCTTTAATATATGTGTGGTAATCCTTCCAAACTGAAGAAACTCTCTTCATAACGTTGGGAATAACATACAAACGTTGCGCATAAATAACCGAATTTTCCATTTAATGATGTTATTTCTCTCTGTTTTGGATTCAGCGTAGGTTATCACCCTTTGTCAGGTATTGGTAATAGAAGAATTTAGCTTATATTAAACGGCAATGCAAAAATCTGATGTTGAAAAGGCATCAATATGATGTCAACGCGACGGATCCTAGTGGAAACACCGGTTTGGATAAAAGCCTTAATTGTAGATCTGCAGGATGCGGGGTTTGAATTTATTTGAGAAATCGTTATTTTCTTTTTTTGAGCTTATATACAGCGATAATTCAAGCGCATGCGAAAGTGTTTCGGTTTATTTGTACTTGCATGTTGACACGTTTCGGATTACATCAACAGTGCGTAATGCAACGCATTGTTGTTTGATTTGTGAAAAGCGAAAACTGTAAGATTTCACGTTTGGTTGGGGATAGTTCGAGGATCTAATGCACATTTGCCAATTATTCCGATCGTCTTCAACTACATATTCAATCTTCAGGTTATCTGTTCTGGTTTGTAAAGGCAAAATTGCTAACGATGGTATCTATCATGTATTAGTAATTAGTATTTGTTTAAAGTTGTTTTTTTTCAGTCATTGGATTATCTTCAACCCCCACCTGCATATGAAGATAAAAAAACTGGATCAATGCAGACTACTGTTGTGTGAATGTTTTGGGCAACAAAAAGCACATG
>JGI24159J19872_10013465_pt1 | contig 10627 bp, 5 predicted proteins | sample Ectturendosymbi4_FD_19872 | JGI IMG/M metagenome (IMG submission 19872)
TGCTGTTAGGGTTAATGTTACAGTTAGTATTTAGGACATTGCAGAAGGTCAAATTAATATGGCAAAAGTGTTTTCCCATGGTGAAATGACAATGTTAAAAGGTTATGTACCCAATTGAATGCATGTTACCTGCACTATTGCAATATGAAATATGTCTTTTAAGTTATATGAGGTTGTTAACATGTCTGTATCGGTGAGTAAGTTTACTTTTTAAACTGATGTCAACCCCTGTAACCAGAAAAACATACCACTAAGCAAAACATGTCACTGGTAAGAGAGGAAGATATCAAAATGTTGGCATTGCAAAGTAAAATTGTGGTGTATCAAAATAATTTGTTTCCATCATGTTTTGTGCATTGTGTAATGTCTTCACTCCCACACTCCCCGCAAAATTTTAAAACCTGGGTTTCGGGTAGCTGAGAAAAGAAACCTGGGAAAGTCCTTTTTTGTTTTTTTTTTGAAATGAATGTGATTTTGAGTGATAAAAACTCAATATCATTGTGAAATTACTACTGTTGGCACTGTGTGATTTAGTAGAGAATTATTAATTAAGTTAAGCACAGTTTTTCAACGATGTTCATAATACTGACGCATGACAATCAAAGCACACTTTCATCATTCGGTCTGTTTCTGAGTTTGTGACAAATAGTCCTGTGGCTGATAAAGCCCACTCTGATTCCACTTTGGGCTTGACTGTAATTAATGCATGGTGCAGCTATTCAAGGGTATTTGACCTCTTTTTTTGTAGCCTTGAAAAGACTCATTTCCTTTATCATAATTTGTGATCGGATCTCTTCCTGTGCCGGAATAGTTTTGTGGTCTTCACTTTCATGGATTACATGGATTCTGTGCTTTGATTTCAAATGGCTGATCAAACTCTTGGTTTTTGAACCACCTCCTTTTGTATAAAGAGTACAAATTGCACTGTGGTGTTGGTTGAGCCTTATTGTAAAAGCAGTGGCTCTAAGCTTAGAATTTTCTTTAAATACTAATGTCTTTAAACTGAATGTGTATGTTTAAAAATCTACTTAAAGTCGCTTCCAAAGGAAAGCCAAATATTTTGTAGAAAGTTACTGCAGACAGAAAAAGAACGAATCTATTTTGCAAAGAATCACAGCTTGCATGTGAACTAACACAGGGGTCAGCAGCCTTTCGCAGTCACAAAAACAAACGCTGCAAGGTATGACGAGCCATACTAAATTTTCATCAACAATTCCGTTCTCTTTGCTGTTGTTACGTCTTGTGAACTTATGGAATTTTAATCAGATTAACTCCTGATTTCCATATTTCACAACGAAAGCCCAAAATGCAACATACAGTACATTACAGCACAGTGTGCTTTCTCATAAGTATGCAAAACAAGATGTTGCAAGGAAGGCAGATTCATAAAACATAACACCACTGGGTGGACCATATAGTTAATACAATTTGTTAAAGGGACTGCAGCCAGATAATTTTGCTTGGCGGGCGAGCCGTAGGTTGCCGACCACTGAACTAACACAACAGCATATAAATGAACTAACTAATAACTATGAAACTACGGCATACCTTTGAAGAACTACGTCACGTGGTTGTTATTTAATTAGGTTGGCGAAAAGACTAAAGTTCGCGGAGACTCTTATTATGTGCAGAATGACATCCCGATCCATCTAAATAGGTCAATTGAACGAAATATAAACAGACCAACAACGAACATATGATGATCACCGAGGAAACCTGCACCTTGTGCCTCATGATAATAGTTGACAATTCAAACATGCTAATTTGGCCGTTACACGCGCTAATCTGCAACTTCAGCGTGACCAGAATTACTAAAAATTGAATGCAACAGCTTCCATTTTTTTTAATTACCCAGGTTTGGTAGTTATAAAAAAACGGGTTTCAGGTAGTAGAAAATAGCCAAAAAACCTGGGCTTCGGGTTCAGGAAAACCTGGGTTGGAAACACTACTTCCAAGTGTAATTCCTTGTGAAAAACACTCAGCACANGTGCGGTTNGACTAAGGAAATGAAAGATATTCCAAGTGCTGCACAAACTAGAAGGTCTACTGAACCAGATGCTAGAATGTTGCTTGAGTTCTTCTACCATTTTTCANGCATATATAAATAGTTTTGGTCAAGTGTTCCCACCAGGTATGTGTGGGAAATATGTGNATATGGCAGCTTCTTTGTTCATTTGCAGGCTTGTCTATGAATCAGGCAGATTTGGAACATAGAAGATCTGTGTTTGGATCTAATCTCATTCCTCCAAAGAAGCCCAAGACATTCCTAGAACTTGTGTGGGAGGCTGTACAGGATGTCACGTTAATAGTCTTATTAGTTGCTGCAATAATTTCATTGGCTCTTGCATTTTACAAAGCTCCTGGTGGATCATCAGGTATGCATTTTTTTTTCAACTGAACAAAACGATTATGAAGATATAAAAAATGACTGCAGAACTTTTACAGGAAACAGGGTTCCCATGCGGTATTGAATTATGAAATTCATTTTCAAGACCTTGAAAAAGTATGGAATTTGGTCAAAATGTGTATNAAGTATTCAAAAAGTATGGAAATTGTAATGGGAAAAAGAAATCATTGACACATTCGGTGCCAGTGTACGTTATATTCGTGCTTCCAAATCTCGCCTGAGCTACTTTTTTGCACCATTTTGCACTGCCATAACTTGCTATCCAATTGAGTTAGAGAGCTGTTCAAACCCTCAAAACATGTGACAAGTCTTCTAGTTTGGATTCTTTTTAAATTGGAAAGTTTTGGATTTTGTTTTTTTGTGGTTGACATCATAAGTGGGGTAGGTTAAGGCATTTTTGGCTGAGGTCATGGGGCCGTGGGCCCCAACCACAAGAGCCAATTTTTGACTCAAGTTTTTACTGGAAACTAGACTATGATACGAGTCTTTAGAGCCCTTGATTGGCTTTTTAGTGTTTCTGGTTCAAAAGTTATGGCCTAAAAACAATGAATTAATTAATCCCCTAATTAATGAATTATCCATTTTTAGCCATAACTTTCAAAGCACAAATCCACCTGGTGGCGAAAGTATCTGAGAAAAATTGTCTCTTATTGCACTTCTTAGCTTAAGTTTGTAAGCAGTTAAGTTGTTACTTCAAATAGTTCAAAATTAATGGGACATGCCGGAGAACTAATGTGTACTTTTTTTCATCGTTTTTGCTGCAGCAGAACCTTCCGCAAATGTTTGTGTTGTTCATAGAACCCTATGGTATAGGGTTCCATTGCACAAAGGCAGGAATAAGTGAAAGCAATTGATAAACACAATTTCAGTGAGATTCATAAGTGGCAAGGATAGTGGGTACTGTGAGTATGGTATTGCTACAACCACATACCACTGTGGTTGCGAATTTTGTCCCAGGNAATTTATGTTTCATCGGAACCCCGGTTGAAAGACACTGGTGCATTGTATGACAGCGCTCATGAAAGCATAAAAATCACATTAGGATCCAGAATCATTGTACAACTGTGAAAGGATGGCTCCAATGTCAATCAAAAGTTTTCCAACAAGTTTTCAAAAACGAGAGAAATGAACTTTATGACTGATGTGGTAAATGTGATGTCTGCAGCTTCAGCAAGGTGCATAATCCAATGCTTTTAAGGAAGAGCAGTGCAGTCTAGATTCAAGTTTTTATTGAAGCATTATTTGTATCATAAAATGCCTGTAAGAATAGAGGTTTACCATTTTTACAACCTCTCAGTTAGTGTCGAATGATTCACCAAACAGGATGTGCATGAAGAATAACAACTGTATATATGTGGTGCAAACAAGCAATAACAGAGTGAACTTGTTGGGTGATCTTCATCGTTGCTTGCTGCCGCAGTGTGAAGCTTTGTGCACTGCTTCTTAGGCTTTCTGATTGCAACACCATCTTGCATACTTTTAGTGAGATTGGTGCAGTAAGCATTCAGTTGTTTGTTTATTCTAATTTTGTCCTCTGCCAATTATACATGACAGTTTTACAAAAGTTAAAGCACCAAGATTATGTTTGTGGTGGTGTGTTAAATTGTGTTTCACGATTAAAATTGTGGTGAAATGAAGGTAAGTGATGGTATTGATATTTTTTAAAATTGAAAAGGTAATGAAAAAGTACATGGAAAATGTTTTTTAAAATGCGTGGGAAGTGGGAACCCTGAGGAAAATGACTGTATGTTTACCAAGCCCAAGGAAACTTTCTGCAACAATGCAGTTATGATGATCTCATGCACATTGTCCTTCAGGGGCACTGTGCATAGAGCCAGCAATGTGGTATGATTGTGGATAAGGTGAGGGGCCTCATCCTGGACAATGATTAGTTGATCAAATTAGTTACTGACCCTGTTAATACAGCTAGTGCAGGGATTCCCAACCTGGGTACACGTACCCCTAGGGCAGGGTCTCCAAACTTTTTTGTCCGAGGGCCACATAAGCTATTACCCAACAGTTCGAGGGTCCGAACATCTTACATAATTGATTTTTTTGGGATATGTTACATTCTACCAAATCAATAAGTTTTTCATAAATATATTATATTTTTATCATTCACAAAAGGTCTCCACTGGCTGCATGAAATGGCTGCGCAATTTCTGCCCTAGGGGTATGTCTTTCCAGGTTGGGAACCCCTGGGGGCTGCATGCGGGCTATGAGTTGGGCAGCCTTGGCGTAAGACATTGGGGCCTCAACATGTTCTTTATTACCTTATGTGGCCCTCGGACAAAAAAGTTTGGAGACCCTTGCTGTATAGTATAGCCATCCACATCTGGATTCACCATCATTTCTGAAGTTTTTTTCTGAGTGTTGACTAGTAGGTCCTCTACAGAGGCCAGTGGGCCTCTGTCAGCTAAGTTTCCCCTCTAGAGCGAATCACTAATTATGCCACTGGTTTGTTGACTGCACAAACATCAAAGTAAATAATCAATGTGTTTTTCCATTTTTTTGGTGCTTGATCCTTACAGATTAGTAATTTGGTTTATTGCATTAATTCATATCGTATGTTGTCTGACAATCACATCAAACCATGCAAATGGGTTTGGTTTTCATTCTGAAGATGTTTCAAGACAAATGTAATCACGATTGTAATCATGAATATTATACTTTCAATGTGATCGTAATCGATTACAATTTGATTTTATTTATTTGTAATTGTAATCGAAGTGATGGCAATTATAATTACGTTTGTGATGTAATCGCCCCATGTCTGCTAGCTACCAGACTTCTCAAAATCCTCATTGCAACATGAGACAAGACTTCTTAGATGAAAAGTACAATTTTCATACTGAAAAGATGTTTATTAGGTCTTCTTTTTAGCCAGAACTTCTAACCACTGCTTGGCCGCACTAGATCTCAGGGCAGGTGTTGAGCAGCCATTCAATTATCTCATCAACCAGAACCGTCATGTCATACAGTCGATGAGGTCGGTGGATACGGCATTGGAAGACAACATGGTCGACAGTTTGTTCTTCTGCGCCACACTCACAGGTCACAGAAGAGGTCATGCCCATTTGTACAAGCAGGAGTGGAAATGCCCGACACTGATGCGGAGGCAGTTAAGCCAGACCTAGGTTCTTCTTAGGAGAGTCACTCTGGGAGTTGTGCCAGTGTCAGGGATGAAAATGCGCAGTCTTGTGGGGTTATCCACCCACTTCGCATTCCGTTGGTGATACACCCACTCCGCTGCATGTATGTTGTTAGATGAACTGATGAGTTGTTGTGTGGCGGGTACAAATGGGTGTCTTGATTTAAGGCGCTGTGCATCTGCACTCGATGGACAAGTGAGCATTGAGTGGAGCAGGTGTAGCTCTGTGGCATGGCATGCTAGAGAAAGTGTGGCTCCAATGCAACGAAGCTCAGCAGGTTGGATGCCTGCGAGGATGGGGAGGTTGTCTGCTGGTGAAGAGCGCAGGCATCCAATCACAATTTGCAAGGTGTCATTGATGGTGGGGTTGTAAAAGTGAGTATGAGCACTGCTGCATCAGACAGGAGCGCAGTAGTCTACAGTTGAATGCACCAGGGCTTGGGTGGCTGTTGAAGCAATGCAAAAGATGATCAGGCAGTCTGATAGTAGTGTGGCCAGACATCTTGGTTTAACTAGTGCAGTCTTAATGTGGTGTCCCAGTCAGTTACTTGGTTACTTATTCATCTAACAAGTTTGACAAAAAAAATGTACAAGTGGTTTAAGTACGTAACAAGTGGGAAAATCACTAAAAATTTTGAATTTTATCAAGTGGCAAGAAACCTTGTGTGTTCAGATTGGCAGCTGTGGGTGAAAAGTTAAATTACCTATGATATTGATTATGCTCTAGATCAGGGGCGAGAAATTAGTTGCCCGCAGGCCATGTTGCCAGCCACAGCATTTTCAGTGGCTTGCGGAACCATTCAAGAAAAATCATCAAATATGAAATTTGTTGAAAAGTGGTTAGGTTGTATATGTCTAATGGAATTGCTTATGCTGGATAAAGTGTATCGGCACATGAGCAATTATAATAAAACTTTTTCTGTGTACCATTATTATTTAAATGTTTTATTTATTTATCTTACTGTCAATTTATAAGGTACGACCCTCTGAAAACCCAGCCTTTTCAAAGGGGCCTTTGAGCCAAGTTAATTACCCACCTGTTCTGGATAGTAATCTAATAGTTTGCAAATATTATGTGCATGTGTGATTAGGATTATGCCAAGTTTTAATGCAAATCTGAGAAGATCAAGCATTAACTTGGCAATGTGGAAAATGCTGTAATTATTTTTCAAAATTGTTGCACATTCATTTTGCTTCGATTTAAACTAGGTACATAGAAAAATTTTGAGAAACATTCTATAGGAATTGTCAAACCTCCAATATTTTTTCTTTTAAGAATCAGACAGTTTCAATCATAACCAATATTAATTCTTTAGGGCGATAGCCCTGCATCTGTGGCAGAGTGCCTACCTCTATTGAAAGATTGGGCAATTGGTTAATGGTCACTGAGGGAATTTGCTGCACATCACTTCCTGGGCAACCTCAACTGCTCTAGCAAAAACCAACTTTCAGGCTTCAGCCTGCCAACAATTGGAATCATTCAAATAACACTGGCATGAAATGTGGTTCTTCTTAGCGTTTGTCAAGTTGTGAGGAAAGCTTTTCCTGACTTCCGATTAGAAGAACATCACTTCATCTGCTTAGTGCATTATCATGGAACTCTTTCAAATGTTGTGAGTTTGTTTTGATGTTTTGTTACAATTTCAGAACAGTGTCTTCCCACTAGTCTTCAAAACATTGGAGGTGAAGCAGGGGAAGGAGAAGCAGGATGGATTGAAGGTGCTGCGATTCTTGGATCAGTGATTGTAGTTGTATTTGTCACAGCTTTCAATGATTACACAAAAGAAAAACAGTTCCGTGGCTTGCAAAATAAAATTGATCAAGAGCAAAAAATTGCAACTATCCGTGATGGACAAGTGTTTGAAATTCCTGTGGCTGACATTGTTGTTGGAGACATTGTGCAGGTGAAATATGGTGAGTGGACTGCATAGCTAGTGTATTTTTAAAAAANTTACGTGTAGAAATATTGCATTTCAACAAGCAAAGTCTATAAAGGCATTTTCATGGTTTCATCTCTAGTTTANAGCATTTGATGAAAATAGGCTGTTCAATATTTTAAATACATACAATTTTTTGGCATTTTTGAGGAGAAACCAGTGATGCTTCTGTGGCAGCCACAACACTAGTCAGACAAGGTGAATCAGTTCCCTAGCAGCTAGAGTCCTGCGCGAGTTGAAATTTTTTGTCCCGCCCCGCACCATCAAAATTTGAACCCGCCCCACACCCACAGGAATTTGAGAAATCTTGCCTGCTCCCGCCTCGCACCTGCACACTTCCAACCCGCCCCGCAGACCATCCCAACCCGCACCGCACTTTTTAGGTCTTAAACCCGCAGCTGTCTGAAAACTACTAAAAACTCACAACTAGGGCAAATTTTTGTTGCAATAATATCGTGAGAAGTATGCATTAATTAACAAAATTTGCAGTAAAGGTTGTATTTGTCCACAAGACTTTTAAACGAAAGTGATTTACTCAAGTGATTTATTTACATATAATGCTGAATATTTCCAAACATTACCTAGGGGAAATGTTTTTTTTTACAACAGTTTGCGTAGCATGCTAAAACTTGTGCATGAAGTTGCTTGACAATTTGGTGTGCAGTTGTGGACTGCTGTTTGACCGGATCATTTCTACAATTGTTTTTAGGTCACTATTCAGTTTGATTCGGTTATAAAAGAGAACAGAACTATACTCAAAGACATGTTTTTTAAATCAAACTTCTACACTTTGCAAAATACTTGACAGAAGTTGCACGAAAAGTTGCATGTGAAAAAGGAAAAAGTTGCATTATAAAATTCTTTGAACCAGCTTAAAACATCGTACTACAGAAATTCTGAGTACGTATTCAGGAAGCTCTAAAAAAAGTTGCAAAAACTTGCCCTACTTATAACGCCTGAAGACAAGTCTAACAAGTAGCAAAATCAAGCTATTCATTTTTTTCATTGGCAACCAAAACTTTTCCACAGATTTGATCTTCCGCAGTCAACAGATTTAAAGTGATAAAAAACACGTTTCAGTCCAGTTGTGACTTGCGACTAGCTGTGCATTAAGTGCTGTCTTATCTATTTAGAAGGGCTGCTAGACTGAATTATTCCTCACCACGCACGACAGTTGCATTGGAAAATGGTCAATTGCCCACCGCAAAGCAGGAGCCTGAGCTAATCTTTGTAACAATGGGTTGTTACATCATAATGTTATAACTGCTGCGGGCCTACCGTTCTAAGCGCAATGCTGTCAAACAACTTTAGTACATCCACATGTTTTGTAATTTTTGAGCTGATTAAGTTCATGTGCTTTGGCTCAAAGCACCCGCATGAAGAATTTTTCATCCCGTGCCCGCCCCGCACCCACAGCAAGTTCAACCCGCACCAGCACGCAAAGCAGTGCGAGTTCCCGAACCCGCCCTGCAAATCTGGGTACTCGCAACCCGCGCGAGTTAACCCGCCCTGCGCAGGACTCTACTAGCAGCCCTATCCAATAGTCATGGCAACAATTAGCTATCATTATGTTGTTAAGTACGCATAAGCAATAATGTGGTGCAGAGCAGTGATTATCTACAGTTGGGTTGCAACCCAAAAGTGATTTGCAGATCACGGAAAACTTTTAAAAAACCAATAAATTTTCCAAAAATAATTTGTGCTCAACCTGTTTTGTATTTTTTTCTCTCTCAAGAAGTAGAGAGAAAGACATGTATGTGCACATCATTCTCATTGTCATGGCAAACACTATTTGTTTGCCTTTACCAATCCCTTTACAGACATCTTTAAAAGTTTAAGACAACCTAATGAAAAACTACCCTTTTTGACTTCCAGTCCTGTGATTGCATCAGGTTTGTTCATGATTAAATCATGTTAAATCAGTATAGCCAGCTTTGTTTAGGAATACTTGGTGAGTGCTTGGTTTTCAAATATTAGTGCCGTTTCTTCAATTTTTTCATAGTTCTGAGTTTCTAAAATTGAGCAATTAAAAGGGTGCAAATTTTAATTGTGCATAAGCAAGCATTTTCTGAAAGGTTTATTTGCAAAAACTGCCCTGTAGAATAATGGCTATTCATCAGGCAATTCCCAGATTCCAGAACTGTGGAATTCACATCGACAAGAAGCAGAGAAAACAGTTTCAAATTGCCAGAGAAACAAGTTAACTCTGTGCCATGTCCACTGTCACCTTAGACTTTAAAACTCTGATCAAAAGTGAAGTACTTTCCAAACATTCTCACAAACTTCCACAAAAAAGACATAATAGAATAAAGCAAAAGAAGGTAAAATATGTAATTATGTGCAGTTTTGTGGACTTCCTATGATATTTAATTTCATTGTAACTTTTATGTTGTATGTTCCTCCTTAGTTTAAAAAAAATTACTGGTACTCTTCATTTCACTTTGTATGCATACATATGTTTAAATAAGTTTTAGAAGGCTGTTCTACAGAAAAAATTTTTTTGGTTTATATTCCACAAAAGTGGGTCACAACTTTCTAATGGGTCACAGTAACCATTAGAAAATGTGATGTTTACCTCTTTGTTTCAAACTTTCAAACAAAGAAAATAAAAAATAATGGGAAGATATCATCACAAAACTGAAAAAAGCAAATTTTCAGTGCATTGCTAAATCAAAGCTTAAAAATAGGAAAATAGCAGTATTTGGGCCCAAATCTGAAATTTTGTGGCAGTTGTCTAAAGTTAATGCTTAGCAACAGTAAGGCCATACATGGGTGCTTGCCAACAAATTTCTTGGAATACTATGATAGTTTGAGTGCTTACCTTATGCCAAACGATAGTGTCAGAGAAGCCTCGACCACAGGCATGCCACTGATAGAGATGTGTAATAAATTGTTAACTCCTTGGCGTCTGGGTGGTTTTGGCGATTTTCGCAAAACAAACAGCAGTTTACGGTTGCCTTACCAACGCCCTAGCTCCTCCGCCGATTGCGCTAGAGAGCTGTTCAACGGCTCAAATGGATCGGCCAGTCTAGTAGATTGTACTCGAAAAAACATTTTTGCCTGGGGGGTGCGGGTTTTTTGTGAGTGACGTCATAAGTGAAGTAGTTTTAGGGTCATTTTGGCTCATGTTGC
>JGI24159J19872_10013470_pt1 | contig 10625 bp, 8 predicted proteins | sample Ectturendosymbi4_FD_19872 | JGI IMG/M metagenome (IMG submission 19872)
AAACTAAAACAACTACACTCTATTCCAAGCACAAAATTTCAGAAATAGCTGATTTATTTGAATTGTCAGTTGCCAAATTCATGTTCTCCTTTTATAAAGTTCGTTTACCTAATCAGTTTGATAACTACTTTGCCGAGATTGCATCAGTCCACAAATATCAAACAAGACTTGCTTCTCAGCAAAAATATCATTTACCCAGAATCAAAACATCTCTGGGTCAGCTTTCTTTGAAGTATATTGGTCTGAAAATTTGGTCTAACATTCCGGAAAAATTGAAATCATCTTCACCTTATTAATTTGGCAAAAAATATAAAAAAAGTTCTGCTATCTTGCCAGACTTCCTGTTGATCTTTGTTTTATATGCTTGTCACATTCTGTTTGATCTTCGTTTTATATTCTTGTCCCATTCTGTAATATTGCGCTGATGCCACTGTTTTTCCCTCCTATCTACCTGTATAGTTACTCACCCCACCCCCTGTACATAGGCATGCTTTTCCCCACTGTTTTTTTGTTGTTTTTACGCTTATTTCACCTGACGTTGATTTGACGCTTTTTGTTACTTTTATTACTACTTGTGACACGTCTTCAATTAAAATTTGGTTTGTGTTACCAGCAGGGCTGGCTGAGAACTTGGCCCAGGTGGTATTTCGCCAACCCTTTGTGATTCAACATGTCAGAACACGATTACTCAGCTGCGAAACGTGAAATTTCTTATTTTTTATATTTTTCATCACTATATAATCAACAACTAGTGATATTTGATGTTGTTGTGTTTCCTCTTGCTGCTTCGTGTTATTTCGTGATTTGAGTCACACAAATGCATGATTAAACCATACCACCATGCCACTGCGCATATGCTTCACCCACAAAGGCAACAAACAAGACAAAAATCCACCATTTGCGTATCCCCTTCATCAAACCAACCTATCACCGGTCGTCGCTCTGTCTTTTGTGCTACAAACGAGAGCATTGCAATAAACGGGTTTTCTGGCCGCTTGAGCAATCTTTGAAATGAACTTAATGATGTGATTTCCAGTGCACGAAGCTTTTTTTGATTGTTTTATTTAGCACGTGGTAGAATACGCCATGACTACTATATATTGCTGATTCACTTGCCCAGGTTTTCCACGGTTGTGTCGGTTTCATCAAACATGATCACCATGGATGTTTTTGTGTTGAATTTGATGATTTGAATCGCTGTTTGAGGGTCTGCACAGTATAATGAAAGCATTTTGGTATCGTTGTAGAAGTTCCCGCAGTAAGATGTATTGTCACGTAATTTCTACGAGTTGATGCAGGGAGCAGTTTGAATTTCAACTTGTTCTTTTGACTGTTTATACCGTGCAGACGACGAAACAATCTGCAACAAATCCGAAGAAATGTTCACTGGCATAACTATGCCCAATCGGAAACAGTTGAATTATTTCTAATTCTAAAGGAAAGTTCCAGAACTGGCAAGCAAAGTTTAACCTAGATTTATCACATTCAAATGATTTCGTAAGGAAAACCATTAGGGCTGTGGTCAGCACAGGTCTGATAGAAATGAAGGCTCATTCTACAAGAAATGCAACTTGACTGGAGAAAGTAAATACTTCCAACATGTGCGATACGCTAGATGCCCACATTTGAGGCTTACCTCGAATGACTCGGAAATGACTGGTACACGAAAGTGTGAAGATACTCGTGCAACCGTAGCTGCATGAGTTGTCTATATTTTCGCACTAATTTATAACCGCAAACTGCTTGATCTACAGCACTATAAATTTCCGCACTACGCTATAATGGATATGCTGATGGTTCACTGTTGTTGAGATCAACATCCATGGGATAACTAACAACGTTTCTAGTTTGGGTTCAGTATCACCTAGCTTTGGGTTCGTACCACACATACCAACAACGTTCCGGCGGTACATGCGGTATTTCTGACATAACGTGATCACTTTCGGACCGCGATTGAATTAAGTTTCACACTGTTTCATCCGCGGTAAAAGCTTACTCTCCTTCACACACGATACATAAAATAATTCATTGATATGCGGAAGGTTTTGCAGAACTAACAACAACCTTGCGAGAATTTTGTTTCCACTATTTGATATTATTTCGAAAATAATCGAAGTTTTCAATCCTAGAGAAAATAGGCCAGAGTTTCATTGCGTTTTAAAGTTTTTTGCAGACATTTTCCTAAACCTTAATTCTTGGTCAATTTTTACAGTATTAAAATAAACATCATCCTTTATGAAAAGTTGAAGTCCGCTTTTAGGAATAAAATCGATGAGAAAATATGGGATGCGCTTGATTCTGCAACAAGTTATTAGTGTGTTCCATGTCCTATCTAAAGCCATCTTTTACTGTATAAATTGGTTGAAGTCAAGCCGAAAAACAAGAAGGAAAACAAAATGGATACTTTTCTTACCAACGTCGACAGATACTTTTCAGACACAAGATCGTTTATACTCGGCCGTTAAACTTTGGGTTTCTTCTTGCTAACACGATATTCATCTTCAAATAGATATTGGAAAAAATTTCTTTTTCACAGAAAAACCACAGTTTTCTTAGCGTTAAGTGTGGATTTTCGCAAGATCTCGTGTTCGAGCATAATGTCGTTGCGCAGTAATGCTCAATGAAAGCAGCAAAAAGAGCATCGAATGTTGTCGAACCAAGCATACTGTGGATAATTACATGGCGGTTGTGCAATTGCAGAAGACTTGCAAGATTTCACGCAAACGTGATGAGGTGATTACGCAAGACTTTAAATCTAATACACTATTCTTGAACGTTCTCTTGTTATGCATTGGTTAAAATTGCAAATAATGCATTGGTCAAAATTGCAATCAATAACTCTTAGTATTACGAAACTAGCGATAACATGCAATATGATACCGAATAAGATGAGTACCTCACTGCATTGTTTCCTATGCCGTTTAAAGTGATACAGCGCTAGTCCATCAACTCTGTCTATGTCAGGCAACGCCTTGTACTAACTTTGGTTGGTTTCATTTTGTTCCTCCTCTCTCGAACCTGAGGTGAGTATCATTGACGACAGTGGTTAAGTTGTCTGAATAATTCTGCTTCAAAAATTATATTTTGAATGGAATAAAAGCAACCCCTTAACAACGTCTTGCTTCCTAACTGGACAACAGGGTACAATGTGTTAAAATAGCAAATATAGAAAAGCATCTTTCTTACTTCTAGCATGCGGTGTTCTTCACGGATCTGCCCTGGGGTCTTTATCGTTTCCTATATATGCATCCAACGTTATGCTGTTGTTCAGTATATGTTGAAGATGTCAATCTTCATATTTCAGGAAAAAGCTTTAAAAATCTGCAAAAAACTTATCAATAATGATCTTAACAAAATGAATACTGGGTTCGTGATAAGCAATTATGTATCACTTATACCAAAATAATTTCATGATCAGGAATATCCCAAACAATAACAAGTTTGCGTTTATACTAATATAATCAAAAAAGATCAAAACGAAGTTAGTAGAAGGCTATACCTGGAAACAAACTTGATTGGAAGTCCGAAACAGAAATTATATTGGAACAACTTTCTAAATTACATGGATTGTTTATCAAATTAAAGCGTTACATCCATATTTTAGTGCTCAGATCTGTTTACATTGCTCGTCTTCATTATTGTCTGACTTAGTCGATACCTGATGGTGAAAGAGATACTCAAACTACTTTACTTGACTACAGAAAAAATTTGTGAGATCCCTTAATTACCGTATAACAAAATTAAGACGTGTATCTTTTGCCACATTGCACCGCAAGTAGCGCATTAAAAAACTTCTTGGTTTATTTAAATGTTCTGTTGCCAAATTTATGCACTGTTTTAATATCTGCGGGCTGCATGAACATTTTGGCAATCATTTCTGCGAGATTGCATCATTTCACAATTATTAGCTAAGGCTCTCTTCTTCGCTAAATTACCATTTGCTCAGGATGAAAACACCTCTCGGTCAGATTTCTTTACGAAATTCCTGAAACGTGAAGTCTCTTCTTTTCCACTTGGAAAACAGTGCAAAAATGTTTTGTTCGTTTGCCAATATCTTCCAATTTTCAGTAAAACAGTGCAGACCCCGTAGCCACTGGTGTTATTCGGGGTCAGTGCTACCAAAATATATTTCGTGCCTCCTAATTTGTGCTGCGCTCAGAAAAATGTGTGTGCTGTATAATAAAAACAAAAAACTTGCCCTCCTAAAATTTGGCTTCGGGCCTGAGGTAGTGTATTTTGCTTATAATGGCTCGGGCATCAGGTAATGTAATTTGCATATAATATATCTTCCTTTCGGAGAACATTTCAGCATTCCGGGTTTTGCTTAATTCTCCATATACGTATGCACGTTTTTTACCATCTGTGTTTTTCATTTGATATTGTGCTCTGTCACTAACTTGTCCAAAGACTTCAAATTACTGCATTTTGTCACTTCATTTCTCCCCTTCACTTGTAAAATTCTTCAAATGAGTATTTATTTGTGCCAAAAATAGAGTTTTGCCTGAGTATTTTGCCTGTACGGTCGTACGCCATCCCTTTGCTTCTCAAATGTGTAGTTCACACCAATGCAGAATTGCTAGAATCCCCAAACGTTGCGAACGAGGCACGGAGTCAGCCTGGTCATTGTTTGAGCACTTTTCTGTCTCCTGACTAAGCTTCCTGACATTTCAAGTTGCCCAACGGAAGCAAGGCGTTAGCTCTCACCCTTTCACAAATATCCTGGTGCGCAAAGTTTTATTTACATGAAGTCATTGATCAGCAGCACCAGCACGTCGACTATGGCGCGGTAACAGTGCATGAAAAACGTTGTCTGCAAGCTAGACAGAACGAAACGTAACTGAAGAAACGAGGTCAGCGCACAAAATCTATAAGCACGCACACAAATGCGGCGAATCAGGATTCAATCTGATCTAGAACACACTCAACAAAAATTCACATGGCAAAACCTAGCAAAGTTTATTGCACCCCACAGAAGATCAACTATTTAAAATGTGTTTCTTTATAACTCAGTTAACCCTCTACGATGAGTGACTTTTACTGCATGTAGTCATTAGAACAGTAGTCACAGATAGCAACTTTTATTATTTTTGTCGCATCTGCGTTTCTCTTGAGAGGATCGCGTAGGTAGCAGCACCTTGCGGGAGGTCTCAAAGCATCTTATGGTTTTCAGCAACCTCTGATAGTTCTGCTGCCTCCACGCTAAGGTCGGAGATGTATTCAGGTTACATGCTCATTGGTCGGACTCTGAGACGGTAATTGTTCCTAGCGCAGAAGCAAAACTGCGTGTGTCCTGAAGATGTTGGAATAAAACTGCTTGTATTATATTCTCTTACAAACAAAAATCGTAATATTGTAACTAAAAAAGAGTAACATTGCACCCTCAAAAAACTATAATACTTTACGTGAATTAGCAGTTGCAGAAAAGAGTTAAAAAAGAGTTGATAGGCGCTTTGTGACAGGCTTTGAGAGAGATTTCTTACCCTGACTGTGGCCCTAACGATATAGCTTTTTCTTTGTATTCAGATATTGCGTTTCATTTTTCGTTTAGGTTGATTTTTTTCTCGAAATAGAATTTTCCTTACTGCATCATCTGGTCTACTGTGGGCATCAATTCAGTAAAAGTAAAACTACAGACAATGTCAGCAACGAGTTATGCAAGTGTTGCGGGTATTTATTCCTCAGACTACTTACAATGTTTCAGATGTGATTTTATATGGATAATAAGAATCGAAACACCTCACGATTTTCTGCTAGCTCTGATTGTTCTGCTGGCCCCACACCAAGACGTGACCACGAAACCTGGTCCTTCGTCTGTCTGTCGGTCGCTTTCCAGTTCGTAAAACCAGTATAGTCAACCTCGTCAGTACTTTTTATGGCATTCTGGTTAAATGGACGAAACATCGTTTTTTTCGCAGGGCATTCTGGTGAAATTGTCAAACCAACAAACAATTTGTGTAGCAGAGGACACGCATTGCATTTACTGCATGAGCAGGCATGCAGCAATCACTGCACCTTAAAAAAAGGGAAATTTATTGTTCGATCACTTTTCGTTTTCTACCTGTAAATGCAGACAATTCTTTGGTACTTTTTCCCATAACCCTCTTAACTACAAGATTAAAATCACTGTGAAAATGAACCCAGAAAATCTTTCACAGGTTCCCTTAATTCTGATGAAATTGATAAGCATATTGCGATTTTGTGTTCGAAAATTTTGAAATGTCCCTTGTTTCGTTTTTGACTTGGAATGCACTGCATTGTTGAAGTAGTGGGCTGATGAAACTCTATCTTAGTCTCTGAAAGTTCTGTGAAAATACATTTTGCTGCCACTTCTTGTAACGCTTTTTTTGATTGCAGTCCATTTTCCATGACAGTTGCTACCAATCGTTTTTTCGACTGGCTTTTACATCCTTTATGTATAAGAACAACCTCGCATATTAATTTGCTTTTTTCCCGCACCAAGCGCATTTACAACGACGGCAATTAGACAAACAGCAATGTAATCGATTAGTTTCACTTTATAGTACGGTGCAATATGTTCAATATTTCAATCTTCTTTCAAGGGGCCGATTAGATTGTTTTGTTTCATAGTTAAAGCAGTTTGTTCGATTCTTAAATCAAAACTAGAAGGAAATAAAACAACTTTGTGATCGTCAAAGCACTTTGGAATAATAATTTTTTAAATGTGCATATAACTTCTCATATAGAAATCTTAAAAAGAAAAAAGCTTAGATCGCATGAGTTGCAAGAGCCACGGATAAAGATTTTAGTCAAAAAACTTGCAATATGCTAACAATCGTTTATACACAGCCTACTACATGGATGAAACGTTGTATTTGCAGTACATACAGTAGCTCGGGGTAGCTGGACGTAATTTAACTACTTCAAATGTAGAATAATTGTGTTGACGCAGGGTCTATCTTGAAAAACGAACCCTTTCTCAAAATGAATAGCAATGGGCAGGTTTGTTTGTACGTTGCTGTAAAGTATATTAGTTTTGTTGAGGAGCCTCTGACTATTTTTCTCAGATCTACAAGAAGTCACTGTTTGTAACATAAAATCAGATCAAGAATGTTTTAACAAGCAAAACGCTTTATTTTGGTTTTTGCCAAAGTAAGGGATGAATGTCAATGAAACGTTAGCACCCCATTGTGAAATTCATGTACTAGCAAAACGGTTGGTGTCCACGCTAAACGATAAGCAGCACAACAGTTCTGTCCAGCGTTCATCGCTGTATTGAGAAATCTCATGGCAGTTGACGTGGATGACGCATTGAAAAACAAAAACTAGATATCGTTTGTTCTTGCGGCACAATCGTATGTACAAAACAAGTTCACAGTTTGTGATCTGTCAAAGCTATTGATGCTTTTTGAGAAGTGCTTAATCAAGCACAAAACAAAGGTCACAAGTTAACGACTACCTCAGTTTAAAATGTTTCGAAACTTTGATAATGACTTCACTCTCATTTAGAAAAACGGAGTAGATATTTTTATTAGCAGAGCTGCTTATATGTCCTTTTGATACTTCTCTTTCTGGAAACGTTTGAAAGTAAAGTTTGGTTCAATTAATGTAAAGAAGATTTTCACTACTCATAAGATCACATGCAATTTGTTTTGTCAAGTGTAAAACATCACGAAAAGCAGCTGTTAAACACTGTTGGGAGTCAGCTTGAAATAAAAGGAAACAATAAGATGCCAATGAATTTCGGATGTATCACTGTTTTTTATTGTTTCTTATCGCTGCATTTTTGCGTCCTCTTTGTCATCGAGTTGACATGTTTCATGCGACTTATTAAAATCCAGCACTGTGGCTCTTACGATTCACAAACTAACCACATTGTAACTATGCGTTAGTTCCAAGCGGAATGAGGGAAGTATCTTTGCCTGGGATTTCCTGTGACACCCCTATTGTGTTTCTGGTAAAAGTGAGCAAATAAACACCCCTTCCTTCTGCTAAATTACCACACGGCTGCAATCGGTTAGCTTTAGCTCAGAAATGAATTGAAATCGTGTATGAATACATTGTTCATTAGTAACTGCTGTTTTCAGTGTAGACCACTTTCGATCCTTTACATTTTTACATAAACTTACCATGTATCATTTTCGCTCCTTAAATCAAATCAAAGTATTCCTGATCTAATATGAGTAATAACACCACCTCAGATGACTTCGGACCTTATTATGGCAAGTACGGAGAAGGAAGAGTCTTTGATATTTTGTTTCTTGCTTTCATTTCCACAATTGGAACATTCGGAAACTGACTCGTGATTAGTTCCATTATCTACGGGAGAAGAACCCATAAATGCGGAAGCGTTTTCCTCATCAACCTCGCCATTGATGACTTAATTGTAAGCTGCGAAGACTGCTTATGTTTTATATGCTGTAATCGACTTCGTCACTTTTCAATTAATTCAATCACCGGTTAAAGCAAGTTTTGCCTAATATCATAATATTATTCCCAAATAATGTGCAAATGTTTTCTCTATTCCGAATAAATTTTTTTGCCAATTACACTTGCGTTTTCTCTGATAAACATGCTGCATGTTTTGGTTTAATTATTCTCTTGTTGCACTAAATGTGAAGCACGAGCACAACCAATATGCATTGAAATGTAAATGGCCACAATACGATTGCTTAGAAACTGCTTAAAAATTCTGTAAAATTCATCCTCATCTCTTGCATTTATTTTATTTTACGCTTAATTTGTAATTAAAGCAGAAACAATTATTTGGCGCCGAGAGCAGAGCGGTGTGTTTGCATGAACTAAGCATATTCGTGGAACAAAAAAAACATTTGGAAATAAGCATTCGGCAAAGATAAAATAAAAGAAAAAAATTGTTTGACCATGATGAAGATGACTATTTCTGCAATCCATGAGGTTGACCTTTAGCTATATTTCAACATAGACCAAAGCTTTGACACATAGACGCCATTTATTCTACAAATATTACTAAAACACAAGCATAATACACGTGCTATAGCAATATTTTGCAGTAATTTGAAAATATAGTGATGTTTATCGTTGGTTAGGGCCATTTGCTTTTCGTTTCGTTAATCGTATTGCATACGTCTTATAGAGTTTAATACGTATTTAGTAGTACGTGTAAGATCGTGCATCGTTTTATGAGAAAAGAGATCTTTGAAGACTTGCTAAGACACAAAGAATCAGCACGGCAACAAACAATGTTTTTAGTGAAATCATAATGGACGTTGCGAAAAACAATTGTTTCCAATAGTCTTAAAACGTTTGTTTGATGTTCTTTCAAAACGATTTTTCTATGACTAACCTTGTCTCGGAGGTGGTCCTAATTCATCGCTGTTAACTCAAAATTTGATTGTTATCGTTTCAAAGAGCAATGCTTTGGTATTGACATGTGACTAGAAACAATGTTTTGCATTGTGGTTTTCGAAACTACTTTTTTAAACTTCAAAGCTTTATTCTATTTTAAGAGTTCCTGTAACATCCAGTAAAGTTTCCATTATGCCATCCGAATGCTGAATTTTGTGTGTGAACAACCTCATATGCGTTACTTGACACCGAACAACCTTGCTTGCTAAACGTTCGACACTGGGGTCATATCCAGAAAATTTGGAAATATTTGTATTTTGTTCATAGATGACCAGCTACTACATACCGAATGTCATTGCCAACGTGATTAAAACAACCAATGCTCTTCCTGAGTCCTCATGTCATGCCGCCGGTTATATATCCTTAGTCTCGGGTATTTGCTCTGCTTGCAGCTTTTGCTTTACATAGCGATGCATTTTCTGGAGGGTATCAAAATGCAATAAACAAATGTGAACTTTTCTTGAAGGTTTCAAATGTGGAGAACTCAACGAGCTATTTTTGGGCGACAATCCAACGAGCCATTTTTTGGACTCAAGTTTTTATTGAAAACTAGGCTATGGTCCGAGTCTCCAGAGCCCTTGATTGGCTTTTTAGCGTATCTGGAGCCAAAATTATGGCTGAAAAACAAGAATTGGGGCAAATTTCAAGTCCTACAAAAAGCAATCTTAGCCATTTCGCCTGAAGGCCATAACTCTCCAGCTGATTGAGCAAGAAAGCTGTTCAAACCCTCTGAAGGAGGGACAGTCTTGTAGTTTAGAAAAAAATTGTAGTTTTGGATGTTGTTTCTTTTGTTGGTGTTGACATGATCGGTGTATTTTCGTGGATATTTGCTTATATTTGGATGACGTCTTCAGGGCCTGGACACCAACGCCAAGAGCCATGTTTTGACACGTTGGAAACTAGGCTGTAATGCGAGTCTTTAGAGAGTTTCATAGACTTTCTAGCGTTTCTGATTCCAAAATTATGACCAAATGTGCAAATTAATTAGGAAAATAGCCGCTAATCCCCTAGCGAATTCCTAAACAATTGGGTTTTTTTAATCATAACTTTCGGACGAGTAACGCTAGAAAATCGACCACGGGCTCTAAAAACTCGTATTATAGCCTAATTTCCACTAAAATTTTGAGCCACGAATTCGGCTAATTGGAGCTTCCGGTGGCGTCATCCAAAAAAACGCAAAACGCACCCCAATGATGGCGTCATCGACAAACCCCCAAACCTAAAACTTATTTTTTTTCCTAAACTACAAGACTTTCCAAGTCCTCAAAGCGTTTGAACAG
>JGI24159J19872_10013472_pt1 | contig 10624 bp, 5 predicted proteins | sample Ectturendosymbi4_FD_19872 | JGI IMG/M metagenome (IMG submission 19872)
CCTCGCTAGAAACTGGTGCGCGACTTGTAGACACATGGCAAGCGGTGACCATGGCGAAACAATAAACGGACATGACGTAAATAATAACGGAAACTGAAAAGATTGAGTAATGGGAAACAAAACAATTCCTCGATCATTATGTTGGGGCACGTTGCTAACATAAAGAAAATGTATGTTTATTTTCAGCGTCAACGTAAAGCAAGTTACTTGAAGCTATGCGAGAAACTCGAGGTCCACTTCACCACACGATAATGCTCAACGCGAATGCAGCGGTCGCGAAGTTCTAAACGTTAATCGTTCGCTTTTAGAAGACACAATTAACCTACATCACGTGAGAAGCGGCCATGATTCGTGCGAACCATTGCTCTTCACCCTATTCCACTTAATGAATACATCAGATGGCCGTGGTGGGGCGATACAACCAGAGAGCAATGCCATAGGGTTGAGCGCTGCGAGATCGTCAGGCAAATCACTGACTGGCGTTAAAGCAACGTGTCTTCGGCTTCTAGGGACTGGAGTACAGTACTACTGCTACCAAGAATTTGAACGTAAGTGGTCAGTGCATACTATAAGCTACTGTAGTAAATAAAAATGCCATTCTTAATAAAGAGCATGGTAATTATTATGCTGGTATTCCGATTTAGACAATTTTGCATAGATAATGGTTTGTTACGTTGTTTTATGTGGTAATTGCCCTAACACAAACAATGTCTAAAATTTTAGTTGGTTCTGATTCAAGTACTAAGCCTAATGTTTAGTGCGTTTACAAGCCCGAAAAAGCAATTGAATTGAACAATACAAATAAAAGCTAGAATGTGACTGTGCAGTGTATTTGCTAAATTTTATGATCAGTTTTACATCTTTGTCAATGCTCCATTGACCATTGTTTCTTTTCTTGAACCTTGCTTTAGATATTGACCTTGGTTTAGATATTCAATGCTCATTTGTGTTTGTCTTCTTACATCATACGAAAAAGGCAGCAACTCATACTAATCAACATAGGCTAATTATAACATATATTGGGCAACGTTATCACAACGATAAACAGAAGTAAACGCAAAGGCATTGTACACATGTACTTGATAAGACTCAGACCATAAGCATGGTCTTATTAATCACTCCGGAATGCAAGCGGGGCGCTCAAAACAATGGCTGACACGCTTAAAAGCACAAGTCCACCGATAGTTTTTGCTTAATTGCACCAGATTGGCTTTGATTTATTTAATACTACACAACATTATAAGCATGCGCTACAAACAATAAGGTAACGTCTAAACGACCGTATCCAGTTTTCACCTTAACGACTGAAAAACTGTATTTCGGATTCAGTTTTGTGACAGATACATATGAACATAAATTAGAGATGTTCACACCACCATCAACGTGGACAAGCCTTAAGTAACTAGGCTAGTGCCGTTGCGCAAAGGGTTGCCAGTTTGGGTTTTGGTTGCAGAGTTGGAGTCACAAGAAGTTGGAGATTTTTGGTTGGAGTTGAAGTAGAAATCCTAACAATCATAGGAGACAGTTTTATAATTGGATTTTTTGTCTGACTCCGGAAGTCCATTTGGATCATATTTTGCATCACACTCCTAAGTGGGGAATTCCAGTGAAAATGGTACAATTTCTTTTGAAGTTTTTGTTGAAACATAATTATTGTTGTGCACCGTGATTTGTAAGCCTATTGATTGCTAGTTCACAACAAAAATATTGACAGTCAATTCACTTCACGTTAAGAAGTCGGAAATTTTTAAAAGGTCGGAGTCAGTGACATAACTGATAAGGAAAGGGGGTGAGCCCCCCATTCTGTCAAGCCGAATGTAAAAACTGGGCCCCTTTTCGCTGAAGTTTTGATATTTAGTATTCTTTTGGTTTCAATAGGATGTGTTTTTCAGAGATGATCGGATAGTGGATTTTTACTATCCAATCCTATCCTGTTGTTGAAAAATGATATCTGCATCCGATCCGAATACTGTTTTGGTAGAAATCATGTCCGATTTCGTGTCCGAAAACTATCTGAAAGTGTAAACTGATACACACCATATACTTTTTGGCTGGGTCTATTTTGCATTGAGCCTATTTTGCCTTTAGAGGCAGAATAACAATTGGATCTATTTTGCCTTTAGCTGAACACAGTTGGTTGAAGTAGTCACATGACAAGTTTGGAATGCATGTCCTGCTTAATTGACCACGACTTCTGTAAGAGCTCAGTCCCATGCACGGGTGATGGTTGTCATGGTTTCAGGGCTGGCAAGCAGTTAACGCAGTTTCTTGTTTGCATCAAGTGAACTGCTGGGTAAATCCTAACTCTGAACATTGAGCTACTAAACTTAAATCTAGACCCTAAACTTTGACCACAAGCCCTGACCCTCAACCCTAATCACAAACCCTTAAACCCCAACCAATTGTCTCTGCAGATGGTAATTGTCACATGACCACTTCAACCAATTGTGTTCAAATGAAGGCAAAATAGTCCCAACAAAAAGGTTTGCCTCATAAAGCAGATTAGCCACTACCTCAAGGCGTTGTGCAATTTTGGGCTCTGTCATGCTTATAAACAGAAAGTTGACATATCTTGCAAGCTTGAGATCGCGTAACCTAAGCGTTTTTCAAAGTCATTTACGTTGAAAAGCAAGCTGGAGTTTTGCCACACAGTCCTGTGGCCACGGGGAAGTCATTGGTGGGCTTAAACCCTCCGAAACAAAGCTCCAAGCCCCCAAATTTGAATATGAAGCACTATAAAGTGTTTATTCAAGTTTTAGAATGTCTAGCTCCACTGCACAAATGCAAAGCCACCTTGGATAAAGCCCCACCGCCCACTCCACAAATGTAAAGCCCCCCCATAGACTTTCTGGCAATGGTTCTGTTGCCACATCAAGCTTTTCATTATCCGTTTCTTTGGTAACAAAGCTTAGATTTCAACACTATCCATGAATTCACATTAATAGTTTCATTTATAAATCCTGTTGCTCGTTTTCCAAACCTAAACTCATAGCAATGTTAGTCTGCACACCAAAATAACATTTAAAACAATACACTCGCTTAAATTTTGTCATTTATATTGATATGACTGACTAAAAATTCAGTCTAACAAGTCAATCTCACAAAACAACGATTTTGTAGATCATGTTTAGGAAACAAAACAGCTACCTGGCCTGGTATCATCCAACAACCAGTCAATGCAAGCTCATGTAGAATAGGCGTGAAGACTGCAAGGCTTGGTGTAGACTGCAAACCAGAGGTGTGCATAGACTTGATTTTGGATTTTTTGGACCCGGTCTCTCGCTGTGTCCAGCAGGAACCGGTTTAAGGTTTTCTTAACAAGAACCGGATCCGGACTGGATTTGGATTTTGTAATTTGCTGATGAAGATTGGATTGTGAGGCTGAGCTGTGCCTGTACTTACTAATTGTGTCTAACCTGCTATAGTTCCTATAGTTTTGCAAGTTTTCCAGAGTGTTCCACGCATTGACAGAAAAGTACACTACGCAGGTACAATGAATGAGTGATTTATACACAGGCTATTTTCATGGCTGCGTGATATGCCAGTGTAATGACCACTGTTGCAACAGCTGTGGTATGTTTTCACTAGATTTGTTTTTTTCTGTTTTATCTAGGGTTCTGAGGTCTTTGTTGAAAATCTGTTTTTTTTACTCTGTTCAAGTTTCAGAAATGGCAGTGGCTCTAAGATACGCCTGTGGATCTAGAAAATCGAAAACGTCCTCATACGCCACCTATGACGTATGTTGCAGTTGACTGCATCGACTTCAACCACTGAGGCAAGCACAAGAGAAGGATGGCAATAACTAACAGGAAAACAACCAGCAGCAATAGAGCTCCCTCAACAAGTTCACTCTTTGCTTCCACTAGTCACCACATTCATCTATCAATCAGGATCGCAACCATAGTAACAAGAGATCACCCATCGAGTTCTTGCACTGCTAGGTTGCACAATTATCATAAAGGAAGAATAAATCACGTTCTTTCGTTTGTGGTGACTACTATCACAATGACTTGTTACTCATGGGAAAATATCCAGCGGTGACCATTTATTCACATGTGGCGCCATCTACCGGCCGCCACACGTAACAATTACGCACGACGAGAATGCAGTAGGCAGCCTAGTAGGCTTGGTAGAAACGAACGAAACGTAAAAGATAAACCACAAACCTAAACTTAACACTAACCGTAGCCCTAACTTAACCCTAATCATATTCTTAACCTAACGCTGACCATAACGTTACCCTAAACTAAGGTTAGCTAATCTAACCTAACACTAACCCTAAAGAACCTAACCCTAAGTTAAGCTAAGCTAACGCTATCTTGTGCCTATCTTAACACTAACCCCTAAACGTAACACTTAAGCTTGAAAAAAAGTACAGAAAAAAAGTCAAAACGAAAGTCGGCAACGTGAAATTCGAACCGAAAACCATTGGCATAGTAGCCATAGCGCATTACCGTTACACTATGCTATCCACGCAGTTTGAATGACAAACTGACCTTTTTATTTGAATTGCGTCAGGGCAGGTGTATCCGTAGTCACTTCCTTTAGAAATGTATGTTGTAGTACTGCATTTGTCATTCAAGAATACATTAGTTTCACAGGCTTAAGGTAATGTGCAGAATCAGTAGCCAGTACAGTTGAGTATGGCTAGGCTAAATCAAATGGTTTGAAACATATTGGTTTACAGACTTGGTGGTAATTACTGTTTCACCAAGATTGACCTGACAGATGCATACAACCAGGTCAGGTTAGGTCCGAAAAGTCGTGAAAGGCTCGCGCTGAGCACACATCGCGGAGTTCTACTTCAGAACGTACTTCCTTTCATAATCAGTTCCGCTCCTGGTTATTTCCAGCCAGTAGTGGACGAAACCATCAGCGATCTGCCCGGTGTAGCCGTTTACCTGGACGACATTCTCTGCAGTGGCGCAACAGCGGAAGCACATTTATAGAATCTGCGCAGGTTACTAGAAAGGCTTCGTGACAAAGGACTCTTGAGAAATGCACCTTCGCCCAGCCGCAGGTGGTTTATGTGGGGCACGTGCTGTCCAGCAAAGGAATTCCCTGAGGTCCCCAGGTCAATGCCCTCAACGAGATGCCAGCGCCGCATGACGTGTCCACACCACGTTCGTTTCTCGGCTCCTTCCAATTCTATGCCAAGTTTTTGCCACCCACGTTTGCGTTAGTGGCCGAACTGCTATACCGTCTTACCAGGAAAAGTAATCGGTGAGCATGGGGGTCAGAAGAGGAAGCAGCTTTTCGTCGGCTGAAGAAGCTCTTATCTGCGGCCGATGTGCTCGCTCATTTTGATCCATCCCTTCCATTAGGAGTCACCTGCGATGCATAACCGTTCGGGATTGGCGCTACTTTGTTTCACCGCTATTCTGACGGAAGTAAACGACCAATAGCCAACATTTCCAAGACGCTCACAGCAAGTCAGCGCAATTACAGCCAGATACAAAAAGAAGCGTCAGCCATCATCTATGCCTTGAAGAAATTCTTCCAATATGTATATGGAAGAAAGTTTATTCTGGTGACGGACCACAAGTCTTTGGTGGCCATGTTCAGACCGAATAAGCCGACTACGGCTCTCGCAGCAAACCGTTTATCTCGATGGGCTCTATTTCTTCGACAATTCAACTACACCATCGAGTACCGTAAGACGTCGGAACACTCCAGTGCTGATGTCCTCAGTCGACTGCCAGTAGGTGAAGATCCAGTTTTCGACAGAGGTGAAAGCACTGACGACGTGGACACTGTTTGTACCATTGAAACACTGAGTTTGCAAGTGGAGCCAACCGACTCGGGGACGTTGCAGAAAGAGTCTTCTCGAGATCCAACTTTGACGAAGGTCATGCGATTCACGAGAGAAGGTTGGCCAGAGAAAAAAGACAGCGATGACCCAGCAGATAAGTTCCTCAAAATCGCCGACTCACTTACTGTTTGTCATGGCTGGTTGCTGTATGGAGCCCGGGTGGTGATTACCAACAAGTTACGTCGTCAAGTGCTCGATCTTTTGCACGAATGTCATTTCGGCATTCAACGGATGAAGCAGTTGGCAAGGACAGCCGTTTAATGGCCGAACATCGATTCCGACATTCTCGATCTATGCCTGCAATGTTTGACTTGCGCCGGGCATCAGTCCGAACCGTCGAAAGCTGCCGTCCACCCGTGGATGTTACCTGAGAAGACGTGGAGCCGCCTACATATTGATCGTGTCATCACCTTTCTATGTTTCAACTGGCTTGTGGTTACTGACGCCTATACTAAGTATCCCTGCATCCATGCAACGCAGTCAGTATCAGCAAAGTCAACGATCAAACTCTTGCAAGAGTATTTCGGTTTTACACATACAGTCGTAACCGAGTGCGCAGCTACCTTCAAATCTGACAAGTTCCAGGAATTCTGCAAAGAGAATGGAATTGTCCATCTGACTGGAGCTCCGTACCATCCTGTCACCAATGGCGCCACGGAACGTTTGGTGCAAACTTTCAAACAATCCTTGAAGAAGTCGGACAAAGCCCCGAAAGATGCGTTGCAAGACTTCCTGCAAAATTACCGGCGCAATCCGCTATCAAACGGTTACTCGCCCAGCGAGTTCCTTAACGGACGTCAAATCCACACTAAAATTGACACCGTACTGCCTTCACCTGCTCACACTGCACAGGGCAAACAAGCCAAAGAAGCTACCAAGTCTCAAAAGTCTAATCGTCAGCTCCCTGTAACTCCAAGTAGCGGTTATGTACAAGGTCGGCAATCCATGCTATGTGTTATAGTTTGGATCACGAGGCGATCGCGATCCTAGATGGGTGCCTGCGATTGTTGTCAAACGTTTTAAGACCCGCAGTGTCAACGTGCGTGTGGTTCCGAGATGTCCAGGCTGGAGACGCCACATGGATCAACTGCAACGACCTTACGTTTCGCCAGATGACACAGAACCTGGTGATACTCCCAGGTTTTCCGATAGCAGAGAAGAGAACCCCTCCGTTTCAGAGCAGCTCCCGAGCGACACTTCGACAGCGACCACCGAGCAACCGCCGACGTCAGAAAACGCTAGCCCGGAATACGTTTCTCAGCAAGCTGATAGAGCCAGACTAACTAGGAAGAGTTTTCATTGTTGCAATAAGTTCACAATTCCGCAACTGAGTTTAGTAAAAGCCATCTGAAAAGCAATTTTGTTGAATTTTGATCAAATTAAAAAAGTTTTTCCAAAAGCTATGTTTCACAGTTGTCCAACAAGATTGTGAAATGTAAAATCTTAGTTTGTCTGGTGGAAACCGGGCCACGAAGACCGAAGCACACAATTCTGTTCCATTCACTACAAAGGTTCGTACCAATGCATAGCACTCGATAACATTGACTATGATTTGAAAATGGTCAAGTAGAACAATCATCAGATTTTCTCTATTTGTGATTGTTTTGCTTTTTGGGTACTCGGACCATTAAGAAAAATTTTTGAAAACACCAAAGTTTAGCTCCTATTCCTGCATTTTCAAAGCGACTGGACACAAGAATTTGTCCTGACCATAACGATACATCAGAAGACTGATCTGACAAATACAACAGCAAACACTTGTTATTCAAACGACAAATGTGAAAGTTTCAAAAGATTTTGATTGTTTCTTTTTTGCATAGTTTTGTTTTTTGCAATAAATGCGTTACTGGGCTAGGATTATGCAATTTTTATCAAAATGCATGCAAACGTTTTGTCCGGTTCATATAGACTTACCTAAAATAGCCAATAATAGGCTATTGCTATAATAAGCTATACTTGGTTGTAGTAGGTTGTCTATGGGACCCAACAGTGTACTAGGTTGTCTATAATAATAGGCTATACGAGGTTGTCTAAAAAATCTTATACGATTTAGATTGGAGTCATTCTTATATAGTTAGTATACCCTATATAGATGTTTGATTTTTTAATTACTTGTAGAATCTACGACAATTTGAAACTGTTTTCCGTATAGATATTGAGGTTGTATTTTGTTTAAAAGATCCAGCATTCGCCACTCAAAAACGTGTTAAGAAAGCCATTCATTCACAATTTCCTATCAAGTATGCAAGGGAAGTCAAAATGTTTTTTCCCAATGTCGAGTCTACTAATAATGCAACGGACAAGCAACAATATAGATTCCTGTTCCACCAGGTTCACTCTATTGTCGCCTGTGCGTAGCTGCATTTTTGAAGCACTTCCTGATTGCGCACTCTAGGCATTGTGACGCAATGCTCCGTCACACTAATCATTAATACTGTGGATATTTTGTGAAATGCCTTGAGTTTGTAGAACGATGTTTTGCTGGAATTCCATCATCTGTTGTGAATGATGTTAGTGAACTTTAAATGCAGTCTTTTGTATGGATGCTGACCATTTCACATTAACTTCACAAGGTACAATGAACTCCTGTAATGATGCGCTCATAGCCCAGCAGGTCAATAATCCTGACTGAATGATGCATTTGATTAATCATTAACGTCATGTGCCACGTTTACGTCACAATTGTTTTCATTACTGTCGACTCCTCAAAAAACACTTTTTTTGCAACAAGTGGCAAAGTGCTGTGTTTTATAAAAGGTTGTTTCTTCTGCTCAAATGATGTGATACAGATTCAGTGTTTTTGCCCCATACTTGAATTGCAATCAGTTTAGTGTGTTTTGCTATTGACTGATTTTTTTGACAATACAAGGGGCAAATCTGCATGCTGCTATGGTAATTTGTATTCTACACTGCCATACGCGTGTGTCTATACAATATGCCGCCTTAAATGGCAGCATATTATGCATTTTTTATTTTCCCTAGGAACAAAACGTAACGCAAAATTTCATGGTGTTTCTTGGGTGCAACTGGGCAGACTACCAATAGTGGGGTTTAACTGGGCGTATCACTCTCTACATGAGGAATGATTGTTTAAACCCTACATCAAACAACTCAACTGTTCACGCAGTAAGTAGGGATATACCTCAGGTAGGGCAAAATTACAATTTACGAAAGTGCTTGTTCGTGTCAAGCAACATGCCTTTAAGCTTTTGGCTTCATAAGAAACCCTGTGTTTTGTGCAGAAATCAGCCTTTTTTGCATTGTTGCTTCAGCTTTTCAAAGCTTCACACTCAACGTCTGTCTGCAGTTTGCAGGGTTGAGGATGCGATAGTGTTACGTGAACGTCATTTGTCATTTAAAAAAAAAATTTGCTCGATTGTTTTGCTTGTGTTACTTTTGTGGATTCAAGTCACTTGAACATAGATTTCTGCAAGTTGCAGTAATCAGGAAGAAGAATGCCAAGTCAGAAGCATGATTACTTGAAAACGGACAACTGTCAATTGTGAAAACCGAAGATTTTTAACTTAAAATCTCACTGTTTTTCGCATAGATTCTAGCAGCAGCTTGTCCAGGAATAGATATAAGTCAACTAAAAACAGCAGTTTTGTTTTTTCAGCTTTTAACCAATCCCTCTCATCACTTCAATCAAAGATGAAGACTGCAAACGAACAACTGCTGCTTTTGCTGCCAAATAAGTGCGAAGAATCTAACACAAGTGGAGTTCAGAGATTAAGATCGGGAGAAGAAGTGTATTGTCATAATGGATGGGAAGTAAGTTGAAGGAAGTGGATCTAATTAACTACAAAAAGATTTTCACATGAAAAAAACGCTTTGGGCATGTGAGGTGCACAATGCTTACACCAGTAAATCCTGGCAACTTCGAAGTTTTTTATTTAATATCGAGTCTCGTTTCGACGAAGGGAAAACTACTTTTCGGTGATGTTGAAGAGTTCTGAAACATCCATGTTGCTTTGCAAAAAAAATTACCGGTCTTAGGAAAGTTAAGTCTTTCGGCATTCTCGTGCAATTCACAAAATGCTTCGGAAGTGAAAACCTAAACAAACTGAGCAAAGTATTTGTTTCCTGACTGATCTTGCGTCTTTCAAAAAAAAAAACAATTTCAGCATGAAAAGTTGCTTTTTTTCAACTCAGAGCATCTTGCTAATTGGTTAAATACAAAATATTCAATTTAGATTTCAATATTTAAGCGAAGGGTTTTCAACACGCTAATAGTAAAAACTAATGAGTACAAAGTTTTGTCTGGCTTGACATCACTTTTCGTGAAACTGTAGGTAATCTACTAAATTTCAATAACGAAAAAATTATAAAATTGTTTCAGATACTTTTTGTTGTTTGTTGTCTTTTCCTGCATTTTCTAGGTTTTTCAACGACGATTTTCTGGTCAATTGAAGTTTAACAGAACTTGGAACGAGTACAAACGTGGATTTGGAAATTTATCCACTGAATTTTGGATTGGTAAGTCAATTTTAAATTAAATTGAAATTCAAGTTCTTCCATTCAAACAATATTGATAGTAAATATTTAAACTTTACTCTTTAAACTCGAGAAAAACCCACATCACCTCTGCACAAGCATTGGCACGAAAATTTTTTTTCATTGAGTGCCATTGCTCACCGTTCCGTATGATGACGTATTTCTATTCCCTAAACTCCAATAACATGTTTCAGGTCTTGAGAAACTTCACATCATCACTGGAAACAAGCAATGCAAACTTCGCATTGAATTGGGTGGATTTGATGGGAGTTCTGCTTGGGCAGAGTACAAGTGGGTATAAAAATTGATATTAGCGAC
>JGI24159J19872_10013473_pt1 | contig 10624 bp, 3 predicted proteins | sample Ectturendosymbi4_FD_19872 | JGI IMG/M metagenome (IMG submission 19872)
AAGATGTCTTCCCCGTTTTCACTCCAGGTTGACATATTTGAAACATGAAGTTGCTTGAGCCGGTGGTTTCAGTTAACATTTCTGTGTATTTTTTGACTTCAGAAATCCGGCGATGTCGATTTCGACATATTTGTAATTCAATGCGCAATTTTCTGCGGTTACTGCTTTTTACCGATTCTCAAATTTTACCCTGCCGAACAGATTTCTGTGCAGTTTATTTTTCGGTCGATAAGTGGAATAGAAGCTTTGCGTAGCAAATTTTAGTTACAGTTGTAGCTAGAACTCCGAAGGTTTCGAAATCGACATCGCTGGAGCTCAAGGTATATTTTTACCCGAAGTTCTGGTGTTAAACTTTATCAACAGTAGTTGTACTTTTGCATGTTCATACATACCTGTTTGAAAGTTCAAACCGGCGTGAACATGCAAAAGGAAATATGCAAGAAACGGGGAAATTTCATTTTCAAGTAATTGAAATCTAGTCACCAGTTATCGAAGTATGACTGGATAAACTTCTTAAGCAAACAAAGAAGTTTTTACTTTGCAAAATCATCCCGCGGGCCGGATTCAACCTCGCAACGGGCCGGTTTTGGCCCGCGGGCCGTATGTTTGACATCCCTGTTTTAGGGCAAAGTGCCAGCAGAAGCGCACTGAAAAATATTGAAAATGTTTTGTTTTTGACAAAATTTTGGCATTTTTTTATTTGCAGCATTTCACGGAAAACGTGGCAATGGTTATTTTCGGGCGGCCTCGCATCAAGGCAAGGCCCGAGTTTCGGAGTTTGTTTTTGGTCTGACCGTGTTTTTCTTGGGCTTTGACAGACGAGCTCATGCCAAAACTGCGTAACGGAAGTTCGTGAGAAATATTTCCACTGAGATCAACATTTTCAAAAAATATGGAACTGAAAAACGATTGTCTCTAAGAAACGTTTTCTCTCAGTGCTTTCAGGCTAAAGTCACTTACTCTTTTTTGCCACTTTTTTTATTCCAGCACAGATTTTTATAGTGTGTAATAGGTGGCTCGCAGCACTAAAATAATCGAGAGATGAATGGTGAATCTCTCCGAAAAAATTTAAAAAATTTAAATAAAAGACATAGAGGAAAAAGTCCTTCGTTACAAATCTCTGAAAAACTCTTTTTGTTGTTCGGCGAGGAGCCCAATGGCTTCTTCACTGGTTGTTGGTCTCGTACAGTTGCCTTGCTTGCGTTTGAGGCGTGCTTTCAATCTTCCTCAGCGCGTTGATTCGTGACCGAAGGTGTAGAAACAAGAGTAGCAGTAGGCAAGTGTAACGTGTTGCTAGAGAGGCGGGCATTTGCTAAGTACACAAAACCGACACGCAGAAAATGAGTCGATTCACTGCCGCAGCTGCTGGTAGCGATCACTTCAATTAGGTTTAGATGTGACAGAAACCGAAGCGTGCGGCTGGATAGGATGGTATTTCGCTAAGTCAAAAATCAAGCTCAAACCTTTTTGGAATAGGTCACGTGTCGTGATGATCAAAAGGTGTGGAACTGTCCTAATAGCGCAGCTCTGCAAATGTGGATGACTTTGTAACTGCATGCTTCACGGTATTTTTAACACTCTAACCGAATTGAACGATGATTTAAAAGGCAATGATTTGCTTAAGACGCACCCCACGCATGTACTTGTGCGGATTTTTTATCCGACTCCGACTCCGGAAGTCCAATTGGATTAATTTTTACATCGTACTAGAAATCCTATAACTCGTGCCTGTTGACGATTTCTTTTGAAACCTTTATTGAAACAGAATTATTGCTGTGCACCACGATTTGTATTGATTGCTATCTACAAAATTGTTGACAGCCAAATTTGATTCACATTATGTTAAGGAGTCGGAAATTTTGGAAAGGTCGGAGTTACAGTCGGACATTTTACCTCCGACTCTGCAACCCTGCTTGCTAACAGTCGTTCGTCTCTGCACCTTGTCACTGGAGATTCATTTATGCGTCATATTGCGTATAAATGATTGCTTGCCAAATTGTAACGATTGAAATGCGAAAGTAAAATGTATGTATTGCGTCAATGGCTACTTGGTATGGCGACCAGGGCCGGCGAAAAGCTTTATGGTGATGTCATGACTTGCATATCACAACGGGCAATGCACTTTGGCGGAAAAGCACTAAGTTAATCAAGCCAGTGTGTGCACAGAGTTCGAATAATATTGTGAAATGCAACAAAAGCATAAAAACGTGAAGGTACGCTTTACAACTCATTGTTGGTTTTCGACATAGCTTCCGTGCATGATTACGAAATCTTATACTAGCCTCCAATCGAAATGTGTCCGTGTGCAACGTGTTTCAGCGTAGGCTAAGCGGACACACTGGTTTTGCCCGCTGCTAGCGAGAAATTTAGTTTGTGGGGCGTGCAGGGAATCGGACGTGTTCGGATGTATGGGTTTTCAAGTCGGTATCAATGATGCTTGCATTAAGTCTCTAAAGTGCTTTTAGGTAATTTTCGCATCTCAAACTTGTAAAATGCGCATGTGTGCTATTACTAACCATATTTTCGTTTGTATTGCTATTATCGTGTAATCTGAGGAGTAATGATGAGACAGACAATTAAAAATAAGAACAAATCAAAGCAGTTTTAGGTTGCTTTGCTTCTGATCAATTCTTGGTAAACTGTTTGGCAGTTCGTGCTTGTTTTCGGATACATTGAGGAATAGTTAGATCAACTTAGATGTTTCGTGAGTTGATAAAATTGCATCGTCCAGTAATTTTACTCTGTACCAGTCCGCGTCATCGACCGACAGTTTCACATCATCAAGAATGCTCAAACTTTACAACAATGAACTGCATATTTGTAAGAAAAGGTTTACAAACTTTCCGGCAAAGCAGCATTATCTTTGCTGGCTTGATGCAGAGCTGCTTTGACAAAGCTCAAAACCAAATTGCTTACTTCACAACATACCGTACATTGACTGAAAGAAGAGATTTTGTTCCTGAATAAACGGGAAGCGCACAAAGACGCATGCATAAATCTTGCTGCTTGTCTGAATGTGGGACTTGGCGTTGTTGAACTGACGTCAGCGCTAATCGCTCACAGGTGTATTTTGATCTCTGCGCCTAAAGTTCAAACACGGCCGATCTATACTGCGATTTCGCTGTCAGGAAAAAGTCACTCCTGATTTTTCCTGAGGTTCTGGTGCTTTTTGCTTGATTTGCATCATGCAGGTTGATGTCCTTCTCTAACATTTAACGGGGTGTCGATTCTTCAGGTGTGTGTTCTGTACTTACAAATGTCAGTCAGAGCTGCGCACAGTTCGAACCCATAAAAGCAACCTATAACTTGCTGCGTGGTCAGGAGCTGCTAATGACGGTGTGCGCGTGGGTTAGTTGCTAGAAGTGTTTCGAGCATCCGGCACGCAGTCGTTTGCCATCGCACTGCAAGCTCGTGGAAAGCTGTCGGCATGGATGGTGGCACTAATTTGCACAGCTTCACAGAGAAGCAACTGCAAAGGCAGCACGATCGCCGCTTCTTTTCGGGGACTCCGAATCTTGCGACCGGAAATCCAGAAAGTTGCGTTTTCTCAGAGCATTTTAAGCTATGGCTAAAGTTTTTGCAGTCTACCAGTTGTTCTATGTTGTTCGGTGACGGAAAAGTATTGACTGCTACTTGTGAAAACGCGTTTTCCCCAACAAATCGCTCACTGTCAAGTTTGGACTCTTAGAGCATGCGCACTATACAGCACTTAGAAATGAAAATGGAGCATAGTGATTACGCTGACAGAGTTGCAATGTGTCTGTTGAGCACCTTAACTGAATGATTTTTACTGCAGTCTTCGTCAGTGATTAAAATCACTTCAGTGACATTAGCGCGAGTAAAAACTGCGATAGCGCTTCCACAGATACGTGATAAATATCACAGCTGGAAGTTCGAGAATTGTGCAGTGCAACAGCCAAACTTCACTGCTGAGTTTGTGAGTAGCTGCCAGTGCTGCCACAGGATTCTAGGTTCTCAAAAAAATTCACTAGATCTGAAAAATATCACTAGATTTAAAATTTTTGCGTAGAAGTTTGCAGTTTTGCGTGGAATGATCTGTTATTTACTTTATTGGCCAAAGACCTTTGCAGGCTTCAGCATGATCGATTTTAACAAACTTGAAAATGATTTAAAATCTCATACAAACAATCTTCAGGCTTTCTCAAGAGCTGAAAACGACACTACTGACGGAGTATTTTAGAGAAATCAACCTAACAATTAATTATTTCTACAGCAGTGTTTCTGCAAAGAAATGTAAATACCGTCATGGCCAATAATGCAGTAACAAACAGTACGAAAGAGAAAACAATGAGAAACTCAAATTAGAAACACTTGTTCGTTCTGTTGGTGCAAATCTCTAGTGAAAAATCACTAGGCGTGGCACCACTGGTAGTTGCGTGTGGAAAACGCTTGTTTGCTTGCACACTCTTCTTCAGTGGGGCGACCTCTTGCGCAGGAAGTTTGTTGCTTGGGGTGCATTAATCGTTGTCAATTTCAATTTGCTCCCGCGGAGGCACATAAAAATGGATGACTGCCGGGCAACCATTCATGGCAGCATAAGCTTTCCCTAGTTTGCTGGACTTCTGTTGCAAAGTGTTTTCGCGAAGTATAATCAAATGATGCAAGTCGCAAAGGGTTATGAGATTTGGAGAAGCTGAGTATTCCTTCCGTTATCAATAATTTAGCATTTGGCTGTCGTCGAGCTCCCAAACGTACGCACTGTAAGATAAGCGAGAATCTGACGACAGGTTTCAAAGCATCGAGGTTTTAAGTCCGAATGAAATAGAAATCATTGGAGTTAATCGATGGATTGTTCATGAAATGTTGAGATCCACGACAATCGACAGAATTCCAGATAGTTGGCTCTTCATTCTAAGTAACTTGCGCTTCGTGATATTTTAAGGTAGTGTGGATAAAACATTCTGCATTTCTTTGTTATGATTAAAAAAGTAGGCAACCTGTTTCTTTTGGAGAGGTAGGTTTCTAGGCTTGCGAAAATGAAAATGTTGCAGGCTTGAAAATCGATATCGCCGTGTGTATCAAGCAAAATGTCAGGTACAGGTAGTTAGCTTGGGAAAGATCTTGCGTCGAAGTTGTTCGATTAATGGTTTGAACAAAAGTGACCAGCAATGCCTTAATAACAAAGTATGAACCTGAAATGGAGCTAACTAGCTAACAAATAAAAGCCGTGCGCTTTCTGGCGAAGTCGTAAGCCGACAACGAAGAATTTTTTCAATGCAAGGTTCCCAACCGTGCCAGCCACAGACTCGGGGTAGTGCACAAAAGCAGTGTTTTTATAATGACCACCACTTGCACAGTTTATTTGTTGCGTTTGGCTCGCATATTGTTCCAAGGTATAACGCAGCGGGCGCAAATGTCATGATTTGGCAGCCGATTGTTTGCTGGCAGGGAGAGTGCTTGCTCGCTCTACACATATAATGGCGTTGTTCTTCACGCACATCCCGTTCGTGGTGAATCACACAATCAACGCAACACCACCGGAGAGGTTGCAACAAAACTAGTGATATTTTTTGGGCACGATCGCAGATATCGCAGGAGTTATTTCGTCGTAAGGACAGCTCAGCGTTTGATTTATTTCGTTGTTGATTCGTGCACACGCGGTATTATCACTCTGTTTCTGCTGCCAAGAAGGAGACATCTTCACACTGATTCGATTTCCTGAGCGCATTGATCGCACCGCTAAGGTCAGTGTTGTAAGACATCTGTCCATTAGTTTTTATTTTTCGTTTTACCGGCAGCTTTCCTTCGACACAACTACAATGTCCGTTTGAACTGTTGGGTATTGCGTTGATGATCGCTTATTGAGAGACCGATATTAACTTGAAGGGTGTACAACACCAAACATCGCGAGACGTGTATTGTTTTAGATGTCTCAACTTTCAGTTTCACCCTCGTCTGGCTGCTAGGTACGATCTGATATATGCTGGAATACATAAAAACCCTAGTGTGTTTTTGCTGTTTCACCAGTGATTGTTAAGCTTTGTTTCAAAGTCCAGCAATTCCGGTCTGTTCTATAATTAGTTAACTTAGACATGTGACGAGCCGGGCATGCTCGAACTCGTCTGACCTGGGAAAGCCGAAGGTCGCGCAGAAGGGCAAAGGTTCGCTGTTTCCGTTTACGGCGAAAGTGTTGTGTATAAGCTTCCGTTTACACGTCAGGCGCCAACTTCGCAGTGTAAGATACAGCGCTAGAAAGAAAGCGACTTGCGTGGAGGCGAAGTTTTTCTGCATCAATCTTCAGCTGGTAATCACCACCAACTTCCCGCCCTGACAACAAAACCAGATGGCTGCATACTGTCGCAACGTTGGTTGACATTAATAAAAACGTGCAGTTCACCAGAAGAGCTCTTTCTTTGCTGCAAAGGAGATACGCTTCTTGCTTATTGTCATAAAGACGTTTTGCAAGCGAAGGTTGCAATGTCTCGCAACATTCGATCGATGATGAACGTCTGCGCCATTGCCGTTGCTTTGCGCCGCAGAATGTAGTCGGATAACTGTTCGCCAATTATAAAAAAGGTCATTCATGTGGAATCAAACGTGGATTGTTTTGCTCAATGCGGGTTAATCGCCGCCTACTGTTGGCATCTACGAGGCAGGTGTTCTCATCAAGCTCGGTTGAATTAGGCGGAGTCTGTTTTGACTTGTAAATAACGTGACGAGCCCATCAAAAGCCGCCATCGATTTCAGTGAGGTCACCGTGCCTTTGCCTTGAGCAAAGCTCCTGTAAGAGCGTTTGGTTTGTAATGGCTGGAGAATTGACGCGTCGGCTTCTGATGTGCCGCGAAACGCTGCGACAATTTGTGATTAGTCGGTTACGACGCAACCTGTTGTAGTAAACGTCACTTGACGCTACGTGGCGCTGTACTCGTAGCGCTGGCAAAGTTCGAATTGTGTCACGTGGGAGAAAATTTTGAGTGATCCGATACGAAAGTTGTCACACATCACTTGCCAATCGGGCCGGATTGAGACTGTGCCTTCCATGGAAAACCCTCATTCTTAAGACAGTTAGACAAAAAGCCCTGGCGACGTTGAAGACGAAGCGTCATTACTTGCGGCGAAACCACTCGCCCCGTGCTCCGACCTGCGGTTGGCGTCTTTTATGCGCAGACGCGAACCTTATAGGGCAAACTGAAAACAGTTCAACCCGTCAACACCAAATTACATCATCGCCGAATAACCGCCGGCGCGTTGAGGTGGCCGCCGCTTTGCGCCGGCGTAAGCTTGGCGCGGTACTTCAGATAGGCTGCTCGAACGTACCTGGATTGAATCGGGCTGAGCAATTTTTCGCTGACGTTTATGACGCAGTATTCTCGATATAGTTTTATGGGACGGGGAGTAACGGCAAAAGCAGAATTCTAGGAAACGCCCCAAATGGAAAAAGTAGCCAGCCTTGAATGCGCCACCCTGATTCAATGAAAGCTAACCGTTTGTACAGTAATAAAAATACGGAAAGGAGGGTGGCGTCTTTTTTCATTCCCGGCCGGATGAAACTGTCGGTTCGTTTAATCTCTGGGTCCGAGCTGACCCCCAACAGCTCGACTATTTACTGTATATACTCGCGTATACGTTGCACTTTTTTTACCAAAAAATTGAGCCAAAAAATTAGGTGCGACCTATACACTGGACATAAATACAAACACCAGGCCTCTTGTTAACGGATGTCCANAGAATCAGCCAAATCAAATCCGGTTCACAAAAAATTCGATTCTGTCTCGCTGACCCGATTAATTCGAAATTAAAATGTTATTATTACCGGTACCGGTTGCATACTTTAACCTGTTGCATGCTAACACCAAATATATTCATCACTGTTCTTCTCATCACTCCCCGCATTTATCACGCCGAAAAAAGAGCCAGTAAGTTATCTGCATTTTAGCTGTTCTACTTCACTCTCTTCATTCATCACGCTGAAAGAAAAGCCAATAAGCTACCTGTGTTTTAGCTGTTCTGCTTCACTGTTATCCATATACGGATCAACCACAAACACCCACTTCGACAATCACAAACTAGGGGTGTGACCTATCCATCGGTGCGACTTATACACGAGTATATACGGAGCTGTCTAAGGCTGTGAGGTTCCGCTGTAAAAAACGACCGCATTTGCAAGCTGGTGGCGCAAACGCGTTTTGATTGACCAGTCTTCTGTGACTGTCTCAAGCCTGACCTGAATGGCTCGTGTGGTCTGGTGGATTGTCCTCTTGCCACGAGCGCATTGAGTGCTTATANGTTTAAATTAATATCAGCAAGACGTTACACTTCACCCTGTTAATGATTTTGCTCACTGTCTCTGACTTGGTTCTATCATTCATTTCCAATTGATCTCATATTTGACGCATATAAAATTTGTCAGCTACCCACGTATAAGTGAGAGAAGCAAAACGTCGTGATGCAAAGTTGTACGACTCTCCGGTGTGTTCGTCTTCACTCCGAAAGATCGGGAAGAGGCCGCGCGTTACGTAATGTCCCGCAACCGGGGTAATGCGAAATCGAAAATGTTGTAACTGACTTGGACACACTGAGCGAGGTCGTGAATGGGCTGAAATTTAATTCTGCCGTGAAAAGTGAAATCACGACACTTTGCACGGTGTTCAAATTTTACTGATTTAAATNATTTGAAAGCATCAGCACTGGGCGTGCAAGCAGGAAGTTTATGCGTTGTTTGCCAAAGCAAACAAACCGGTACAATAAAGCGTTTTCGCACAATTGCGGCTTTTGAGCAGTGGAAAGGTTTAGGTCAGACTAGCTGGTAAATATGTATCGCACAAGTCCGCCATCGATTGTATTCACTTAAGATGTCAAAAGACATGTTTGTGTCATCGTCTAGCTAGGTTCATTTCATCGCTTACGTATGAAATGGAATACGCGGGCTGCAAAGGTGGTGAATATAAAATGCTATCGGTTGCATGCCTGGTCACGACCACGGCTTAAGGGTAATTGAGACACGTTCCTTTATTGCACTGCTGTCATAACAGGCGTTGCCACAAACAAGCTGCTACCGCCATTACTAACCGCTGGCAAGTTGTCACCGTGCCTGCTAGCATCACATCCGGTCACATCTCGTCGTGCCGGTATTCATCACTGACCATCTGCCACCGCGGCTTGTGTACCAGCCAGTCACTAAGAATGATATCACCATTGCAAGCGTATCAGCCAGTCACCAAGAATTGTGTATCAGCCAGTCATCAAGAATTATATCACCATTGCAAACCAGCCACCAAAACGTCCATGTTGACATCTAGAAGAACCTGCTAAATGCTTTGCACGAAAATGAAATTTGTTGTGGTGACTGTAGGCGCGAAACAGCTTTAGACTGGCAATGGTGATGACACTTTTATATCGTGGCAATTTTCGTTTTATCAAGTTAGTTTGTTTGAAATGGCCAACGTGTTTGCGGGTTTTTGGGATCTGCGCGTTGTTGCGCTCCCTTGTTGGTAAGTACTTTCACCTCGCANGCGTGCTTTATGTAGATTACTAAGAAAAATCTGATTGAATTTCGTGCATCCCTTTTGATAATTTGTTAACGAGGTTGGAGATATTTTGTCCGCAACTGCTTCAGCTCTACCCATGTGCAGAATTTAGATAGGTAGTTTCAAATTACTTCCTTATGTGCACGTGGTCAATTAGTCGTACAAGACGCACGTATCTGACAATGCCGTGAGCACCAGGATGGGTCACTTCAGGTAATTTTGTTTCAGCGCCACTCAATTCGCACAAAGTAACAATAACTAAAAGAAAAACGTTAAACTACATATATGAAAGCTTGTACGAAGAAAGAAATAATGTGCCACATTCTGACGATTCGTACAGTTCCATGTAAGTTTGATATTTGCCCTATCTCTAACTGTGACTACAAACTTACCAATGATGCATTCGCTCATTCCGTCTCCATGAGCGCTTTTGCTTTTAGCGTCACACAGAACGCTGGTTTAATCACAGTGATGCCTCTCGAGCAGCATGGTTCGCAAAGCGTTCCGGCATTAGCTCAAACGTGTTATACAAGCGCAGATGACTGCTGTGCATGCAGACGAATCGGATCTTCAGTCGTTTTTTACGCTTTTTTAAGATAAGAAAAAGATGAAGAGAAAGGACGAAATCAGCAGTAGCTACAGGCTTATTTTTTTGCAGAAGTTTCTTATAGGCTTACAATAAACTTCCGTAGGGCTGTGTGCAAAGCAATCCACGGCTTCATGTCGCGGAAAAGACGGGGTAGCTTTTGGTGGTTCGGGAGAGTACTTATTTTCTGCGCTACAATCATTTCTGATTGATCTCACGTGCTCGAAACGATCACTATACTTCTGACTCCACATTTCCCCACAACTGACTTTGTGGTGTTGCTACAAAGCTTCGTCGCTCTTAGTACTTGGACGCTCGTCGAAATACCGTCGTAGCAGGAACAAAACCAAGTTTTACAGCGTTTTATCGGTTTTCACTTTCTCTACTTTGCACTTAGTTCAGTGACATTTAGTGAAAGTAAATGGTAGAAGGTGGAACAAGCGAGCAGCAAACTTTAAATAAATAAGGCATCAAATCACTCAGTAATCAAAACAAACATAACATCACGTGCAACAAAGAAAAACGAGATAAAACGCAATTGATGGGAATA
>JGI24159J19872_10013474_pt1 | contig 10623 bp, 5 predicted proteins | sample Ectturendosymbi4_FD_19872 | JGI IMG/M metagenome (IMG submission 19872)
TTATGACTGGAAACCGTCTCTTGCGTCACACTCTCGCTCACCAGAAAGGATGATGCAATCGCGAATGATTTCTGATGCAATACTGCGGAACAAGTAGTTTCGCACACAAAAATCAACTTTGGTCTTAAACTTTTGGCCACGACTGTATGAACAGTAGGTCCTACAATTCACCAAATTGCAATTATAACCTATTTTCACAAACATTATTTTATTGTTGGTCTGGTGTAATATCGCTCTCTGACCCTGTCTGTTTGACCTGACAATCTTGCCAGCCATCACAGTTGGATTTGCACATTCCTGCTACAACAGCTTTCGCTAAATGTGTAACTGAATCTTGACTTTCGCATATTTAAAATTTTGTATGTGATCCATATGTCGAGCTGTTTTTTTATTGGAAGCAAGCACAAGTTTTGATAAAGAAAATTTATTGTTCAAATAAGCTTTAAAGCATGCGCCTGTGAGAAAGACGCAGTGGAATCGACGTTTGTTTTGAAGCTGCAACCATAAATGAGGTGTTTCTTTATTGTCAGGAAGTTCGTATGGCACTGCACAAGCTTTTGCGTAATTATTTGCAAAATGTTCACTGAGGTTATGGACAGGAGAACGAGATCCTTTATGCTCTCGCGAGTGTTGACGGAACAGGTTTGAAAACAATGAGAGATTAAGCACATCTTTTCGCATGTGTGTAAACGTTTTGAATTGATCAATTAAAGGCATGCCAAAATTTTTCTAAAAATAACATTTGCTGCTCCGTCAGGCATTAACTCTTTTAAAACGTGACGCAATTTGTAATCGTCGTGTAACTTTGATTCAACTAAACAACGCCCAAGTAGAAGAATTATTATTTTTCATTTTATACAAGCAGTCATGTCATAAAAATAAAACAGTGCCACGTTTGTACGATTTTGTAAGAAAAATCTGTGAAAAATGTTGAAAGAAGATTCTTTTTAAAAAAACTTGAAATGTTGAGTCATGATGTGCGCTTTTTTTTGTTTTCAGAACCGGCATGAGTGAACAAGACGCAATGCATGAGTGAACAAGACGCAATGCATGAGTGAAGAAGACGCAATCAATCAACTGTATTTTTCGCGAGGTAGAAAAAATGCATGGTTCAACAAAAAGACTACGAGGTTTGGCGAAATGACCGCGAGATCAACAAGTCAGCCAACCCTTGAAAAGAACAAAGAGAAAGACAATGGAAGTTTGTGATTATATCCCAAAGACAAGCAAAAGAAAAAGCACAAGACCTGCAACAGATCGAGTGTAAAAGCGGCACAAAGAGCGAACCAATTGCAATCAAAGATAGGCAACTGTCTGCCTCGAATGAAGCAAATAAGTAAAAGCAAGAAGCAATGAAAATTATATTTGAAAGAGGAGCTGTTCGTTGCAGTTCAAATTGCGAACACAAATTTCTTTTCCATGCAGAAATTATTTCAACATTTAAATAATAAGCAAAAGCTTCAACAACTTCAATTTCAGATTAAAATGATCAGGTTTTTACAGTACACATAACCACTAGCTAGACGGCTGCCTTGTCATCTGTAAAAACAAAGTGTTAGCAATGCACAGAGGAAGCCCTTAAGTTCGACAAGCGATGTTGGACAGATCTGCATATCCATTGCAACAAGATCGACCCATCATGCCCAGTATGACTGCCGATGAGCAGAACTTCATCTGTGTCAACACAGAAAGAGGATCATCTTATTATTTTTGTCATAAGCCTTTCTCTGCCTAAAGTGTCAACAAATCATACAAATCTCAGTGGCAGAGTTTTCGCACGAAAGATATACTTTTGTTTGCTCATCTGTTCATCGATCAATGCAGTCTGTCGATTTTGGCATTGAACACCAGAGGCAACAAACGTGGCCAAGCTGGAGTACACTCACAGCGACGAGTAAAACGTTTTTCTGCCTACTGCAAGCGAAGATCTAGTGCACCTATGCAGGTTAGCAAATATATGAAGGGTGCCACGAGTGGCAAAGCACCCCTTCACTCTGACAGGTGGCATCAAGAGTTCCAAACTCTATGACAGTGCCCATCAACAGGATGTTACAGCAAGGCACAGCCTATATAAGCACCTGACTCTAGTTAGCTCCATCTCAAACCTTTACAGGCACGACCAATCGAACTCTACAAGATGAAACTGTTGATCCTCTTCTTCCTGATCGGCGCAGCTTCGGCTGTATCCATCTACAAAGGTACGTGTGGTTATTGTTACTAGTTTTGCGTTGATAAGAAGTCTTGTACTTGCTATTTTTGCTAAAACTGTACTAGGAACCTCTTTACTGATTACTTTATGCCCAGAAGGATTTTGTGTGGGCCAAGTTCATAAACCAGTCAATCCACAATGGATGTTAATACACATTTAAATTTTAAAGCTCTTAATTAAGGTTTGACCAACTCTTGTGTGTAATGTCACTTGTTGGGAAATAGAAAATATATCAACAGGAATCAGATTAATCAATCGGGAACACAATTTTTTCGGAGAAGGAATTTTCTGTATTGATATCCGCATTTTTCAGCGTGAAAACTTTGATGTTTCAATGACTATAGTGAAAACGCTTTGCTGTTTTGTTTTAAAGCTGGCTATGCAATGTGAAACCACGCTTTTCCAAACCGTTTTTCTTTATGACTGCACAGGCGTTATTGTCAACGATAACACCACTTTCATCCAATTCTAGTCCATTTTCCTGGTGAAATGATAGATGGTTTTAAATAAATTTGTGAGTGTCAATGTAAAGGCAGATGCAACACACTAGGGATATCAAATTCGTCCAAGGCGTAGATTTGGTGGAAATGTTGTATTAGCATCGTCGATGTGGATTAAAAGTGTGTTTTGCAAGGTCGTGTAATTGTTTGCTCAGACACATTTTATTCAGACGTTCGTTAGCGGTTCGACAGAACAGAATGTATTGCCAATGAAATTTTTTGGAAAAAACGGTTTCTCTTTGAGAGACCATTTGCAACCAATCCAAAAAACAAATACTGTAGGTTAAAATGTTACCGTGTTGCTGCAGTGGCAAAATCGCAGTATTTAACAATTGATAAAACTTAATTTAAAAAATGTATTTTGCAAGTTGGCTACAATGACAATTGATTCATTGAGAACAATGTTTTAACATGAAATAATGAAAAAACAGCAAAAAGGAATAAAATGGTTCAATGCAAATCGCATGATACAAATGTGGTTATCAAGATTACTGAATTGCGCATTCATCGCTTAGACCTGTACTCTTATTTTAACCGATTCTTGCTTATTGTTCCTTGAAATATTATTTTTTGCCACTGCAATCCAACGGATTTTATTGCCGTGTTCTCACATCGTAAATTTTGTTGCTACACTTAATGTTGTTTCGTTCAATTACAACCCGGCTGTCTCATCGGGTTGGTTTTGTTTGTTTGCCATATTGCAGGAGGACAGCGCTACAAATTATTCCATTGCAAAAAAACGCTTTTGCTAAAACTTGGAATCTCTCATTTTTTTTTATAAATCAGTCCGTAAAGGATGTTGTCCGTTTAAGTATGCCGTGTACAAGGTGAGAACATGGTTCATTCCGATTTACAACTAGTGGCCAACAACGATACACGGGCTGCTGCTTCAGGGTGATGAAGTTGGAATATGCCTATACAAAAATTATCAGAGGAGTTTCATAACAGCCGTTGATTTATCTCTGAAGCAACGACATACACTTTAACAAAGAGAAAAAATTTCCTACTTGGCATCCTATGGGACAGATTCTTCGATTGAAAAAAGGCATCTGCCCTTAGATAGCTTTCATATTCTTTGTACGAGGCTTTCATCCTTGTTCTTAGTTTTCATTAATGCGCAGACTCCAGCTGCTTCGGTTACCCACGAAGTCCATGCTTCCCAACCTATCGACAACCATGCTACCCAACCTATCGACAACCATGCTTCCCAACCTATCGACAACCATGTTTTCCACAAAAGAGGACGCCATGCTTTCCAGATTTTTTCAACGACTGCATGCCTAAGAGCACATGTAAGTGTTACTCTTTTCTAGGTGTTTACCACGCCAAACACACTACATGCTGTGGCCGGGATAACTAATTGCAAGAACACACTATGACCAAAAAATATTTTATTTGACCTTACCCTGATCTGTGAGATCAGTAGTTCCATGCCTTCTACGCTTGTAGCACCATTTTCGAGCGCATGAAAAAATGGCTGAACCGTCATTAGACCATTTTCAAAGGTCTTGATTGTACACTTATTTTGTCTTGCTTGAAAAAAATAATCAACAAGACAAACGAACTCTTATAGTAACGGAGCACCCCATGTGAAAGATTAGAAAAACCTGCAGTTTGTTTTTAGCAAACTGAGTCACATTATTAATGTCAAATATATCAAAAATTTTTAGAGCTGTGGTAAAAGTACACGTTGACCATAAGTCCCTGTTTATGGGTCGTTTCCCGGTGGGGCGCTCTATTATCCTGGAAAAGCACATTGCTTGAAGTCTGCCAAAGTGGTACAACAGAAATGAGCCTTGAAAATTTTTGTTCCCGTTACAAAAGGATAATTGTTCTTTGTTCACTCTCCACTAACCTTGTCAGCTTTCCGTCAGCTGCTTATGGCCGCACCACACAGATTTTGATAAACGTTTTATTGGGTATTTATGGTTGTTGTTGCTACTGATGTAGCTGTTTTTTTTCATTTCCACTGACTGGAATCATTGAGATAGCTTGATGAAGTTGATGCACAATAGGGCTACCGGTGTTTCTCTACCAGCTTTAAGTATTCGAAATAATCATTTTTACCCTTGCTTTTTCAGTCAATTTCCCTTGCTCGCCATTCAAATCCGGTTTTGGTCTGACTCCAAAAGTTCCAGAGGATCCCTGCACAACCCCTGATGACCCAGTCGTCCCTCCACTCCCATCACCAGCACCGGACTCACCCATCGACGTCCCACCACTCCCATCACCAGCACCGGACTCAACCATCGACGTCCCTCCACTCCCATCACCAATATCACCAGATTGTTAAACGGGAATCGGAGTCTGCAGCGAGGAGAGCGGAAGTAGATTAGGTAAATATATTAGGACACAGAGCAATAGTCGACTCTACTTGTTGTTAGTCTGGACTTCTAAACCGGTGCCTTGCACTGAAACTGATACTGTTTCATCGACCTTAATTTTCAGCTTTTTCGAAGTAAATGCACNACAAATANTTTCTGACATACATATTTAATGCGGAGCCATTTTAACTTCAGAACTTACAAAAAAGCAATGCAAACGTGATCCACGTTTGNCCGGNNATGGCATATGTTTCCTAAGCCATGGCGCGGACGCCTTAGAAAAGAAACAACGTTAGTGTATGATTGATTTTGAAGTCGTTCTGAATCAGTTGTTGCGGTAAAAGTTGTTTAGTTTTGCGCTTCTGGAAAGATAATAAGTGCAATGTCTTCCATCCCCTGTAAGTGTTCTGAGTAGTCCAGCGCACAACAGCATGAAGCATTTTCCTGGCATTTGGTAGCGTGCCGAGGGAAAATCCGTCATATTGGATCTCATTCCATATGCTTTGCACGGTTCCGGGCTGCTGCAAGATTTAACGTTTACAGTTTGTTTTGAAAGTCTTTTGCCTAAAATACTTGAGAGATGGCGCATCTAAACAACAGGTCCCACTGTTGAGATAGTACTTAACAAAAGCGTTCTGTTCTGGCCTAAAACCTGACGCAAGCTGTATTTGCTTCATTTCCACTTTCCTCTTTTGAGTTCCACGAATAACAATAACAATTCAAACGGTAGGCTTCTGTTTTGTGTGCTTGTGCTTTCTCTAGCTGCAAAACCTAAGATCAACAATTGCCCATAAAATGTGCTAATCTACTGTACGCTTTGCTTACTAAGCATACGTGTCGTCTTGTTGAAAGAAAAATCATGAAGAACAAATTGCTGCCGTCCGATTTTAAATGTCTCACATCGCGAACGTTCGCTTTTTTCAGGTTTTGAGAAATCCAAGCTCCTGCAGAAAGTAGAAACGTAGAAATGAGAGGGATGTTGGACTGGAACAAACATCGTGTTTTCTGCTGTGCAGCCTCTTCCTACAGTAATCTGAATTTTCTTGAAAAGAAAACTAGCGTGTTGCTCCTTTCCTACGATCGAACCCCTCTTTCCGTATGTAACACGCAAACGCTGTCACCTTTTCATTCCCATTTTCGCTAAGACAATAAACGGGCATTCCTCTCATGCAAATCCTACAGTTGAAAATGACAACGGCTAAGATATCAGGCTGTATAAACAGCAACGAGCAGTACTGTTGAGTGGATTTACTAAGCTTATGATTTCGATTCTTGTTATGTGCACCTTAGCGTCACATGCTTCGTTTCTAAATGCCCGCATGGCGCCATCAAACGCGCGTATCAATGACCATCCACGGCAATTCAACTCGAATTGCCTAACCCTCGGTTACATTAGAATGCGTTAAAGCAAGACGTTGTAAAGCTGCTGAGCAAATCGCTGCATCGCCCACCGACAGTGCTGTTGAAGCGAAAGCGAGAAACATAACCACATGCATTTTGGAACGGACATACATCTACCGCATTTTTTGTATTTGCCGGAATAGATGTGCAGAAAGCCACATGAGCCGCGCATCTAGGGCCGCGAAAACACAGGTGCCGGAGTCACGGCCTTGAATACGTCATCGCATCGCAGAATCAAACCAGGAGTTGACGTTCAAGTGACTTGGGTTTTATCCTGTTGAGAGAAGCTACATAGGTGCGAAAGCTTCTTTTGGATGATTACAAGAAAATCGACATCTTACAGATCGAAACTTGGGGGGGAAATGCGATGGAAGCTATCTCGGTGCTTACGAAGCACGTGCTGCTTCTAAATATGCGCTGGTAGCTGCACGCTGCCAACAGAGAGCCACAGAGCTGCAAACGGGCCTCATTTGAAGCCGAACCCGGCCCGAAACCGACATTTATTTTTGAAGACCGATTTAGGCCCGAAAGCCAAATTTACCGAATGAGTCAAGATATGCGCAACTGCGGGGTATTGGTGGCGTAGCAAAGTAAACATGACTAAATAATCATCAATTAAGTTAATCAACTCGATTGCTTCATCAGTAAATAGCGATAAAAGTGTCCGTCGTTGCGCAAAAAATTGTAGGCAGGTCCAAAATCGGCGCGAAACATTTTCACATACTTAATCTCGAACCCGGCCCGAAACCCGCCCCGACCCAAAAAACCCGGCTCGACTTTCACTCTAGGGAGACAGAAATTCAGGCTTTTACAAAACGGCTTGCTAGTTCGTATGTTCTCCCATCACCTGCGCTGAATGGCCAGTCTTGCACGACTGCACATTGCGCCGTTTAAGAGGCAGTAATCTGACAATGTCAAACAGACAAAAATATGACAATTGATCAACTTGGAGCGTTTTGAAACTGCATACGTCGAGAGACGCAACAAATCAATACTTCAAACCGACGTTCTCCCAATCGTGGCCTATTTCAAACACCACGGCAAAGCGTTGAAGCTCATCGACTTTTGGATACTTAAACGATACAGGACAGTGCTTTACAGCTAAAGTACGAATATTTCTCTTCTTAATATTTTCAAGAGCGCGCTAATAAGCTGTACTCACTACTCTCTGTGGAGTGCCACGAGTGATCAGCGGCACCCATCTTCGCCGGGGGCAACGCGGCTGCTTTCGTAGTAAATGCTGCACACCGTGTCTCAAGCCATCAATATGCCCCGCCGGGGAATCGATCCCACAATTGTCAGCTCTAGTAGAGCGTACGCAACCCACTGTACATCTTCGTCTTACGAAAAAAAGGTATAATATATTCGAAAAGTTTGAAACAAATATTTTCTTGCAGGAATTTGCAAGCAATACGGGCAGCTCACAGGAACAAGTATTTAGTTCATCACGTTCTTATCTGTCTATAGCTATATATACGGCGTACACCAATATTGAGAAAGCACTTGATGCTCCTCAAATAATAAAATAGTTTTACAAACATCTTGGAAGGCGCTTTTCAAATTCGTTCGCCTTTTCCTAAATAGTAGCTGTTACGGCAAGTGATATATGAGGCCTTTTTAATAAATGAAGGAAACAAATCAAACGAAACCAAGTAACATTGAAATCAATGCCAAAAAAGAAAAATGAACACAAATCAACAAAATTTTACTAAACTCTTGACCTCAGCACTTTAGTGGACAACGTCAATGATCTCAGCGTGGTTCAGCGAACCAAAACGAATCAAATCGTCGTGGTATTACAGAGCAAAACCGCACAGCTGCCTCTGTTGTAACGCTACTCTGAAGAACAAATAGTAATTCAAGGTCACTACACTTCGCTGTAACGAGTGATTCAAACGAATTTGGCGTTTCAGGCTGAAGCCTCACTGAAACTACCGCTCTGTGTCAAGCTCACCAAGAAGGCAATATAGAGTTGACCCCAGAAGCGACTGCATTTTCACGCAATTATCACCGCGATTCACATTTAAAACCTGACAACGCGCTGCTCAAATTACCATGCAATCTACATATATATAGACATATACAGTAGATAACTTTCGGCCAGCAATATTTTAAACGATAATTTAGTAACCCTCTAGCCTGCATTCAATACTTTCCAAATGCATGATAAGCTGCGTTGTTGTTTTTGACCGTCGGGATACTAGGGTTGTTTATGACGACACACACCAGTAGTTGCTCAGATCCTGCGAGAATTTTATTCAGACCGCGGTCGTGGTGTTGAAAAATTCATTTGGAAACTACGACACAGTCACAGAAATGTGAAGATTGATCCCTGCAGCCCGCAGGGTTGCCAGACACCTTTTGAGAAAGAAGTCAAACCACGTCAAAAAAAAGCCAATCCGAGCAAAAAAAGCCAAATTGTTGAACAACATGAAATTTAAAATTCTTTATTAATTGTAGGACGTTTTAAAAGAACAAAGTTGCAGCATTCTTCATCTTCCACATTTTCCACACGAACGTTTGGCATTATGGGTTGCCAGATAAGCGACAACTTTATTCTTCTATGGGTTGCCAGATAACATTTGAGAAAATACACCAAGTACTGTCTAAAAAATCCTAATAACACTTTTCAGCAGGATATCTAAAAAGCGAAGACACCAGTCTGATAGCATGTGCCAACTGCCTCCAAAAAAAGCCAAATATTGTGAAAAAACGAACAATCTTTTTAACGCCAACTGTCTCTAAAAAAATGTCAAATTTGTGAAATCTGGCGTCAAAAAATCAAATCTGGCAACCCTGGGGAGCCGAGGCGGCCTGCACTCTCTTTTTTATTTGCTGACCTGTGAGTGACGATAACGATTCTAGCGCTCCTGAAGTAAAAATCCTACCTTGCCAATACACGTGGTTTTGGATGGCGTGGTTGGTCGAATTTCGCATAGGCCTACGCTGATAGACTGGTAACAGAAAAAACTCCTAATATTGCTACATTGATTCGGGACACTGCGTTGATTGGGTTCAACCCACCTCTGCAAGCTTTGTGCTTGGTTTACAGCCGATTGCCACTGCTCTGTTGCGAAATGTTGAGATCGTACGTGTGAACTGTTGTAGTCGTAACGCTTGTGTGCTTCTGCCGGTCGAAAATATCGTTTTAGTTTCTGTAACGTGTGGGTACAGACTAGCACGTGTTAGGCATCAGTGTGTGAACCAAGGGGGGTCCTTAAAGTTGCGTTCAACAGGCAGGCTTTCTCAGGATCGGTTTAGTATTTGGCCGTAGACAGACCAGTTGCCCAGCTGTGGGTTCGTAAGTCAGTGCGGAATCAGTGAGGCGATCTGCAATTTCCGACCCGGCCATAGCCAGTAGCGAGAAATCGCTACAAGTGGTTCGTGACTACGGTTTTAACTCTACCCACACATGTCCTGCAACCTCATAGAATTTGTACGGATTTTCTATAATGATTCAGAAGCAATTATTTTGCGTATTTCAGCTCATTGCCTCGGAGGTCAAACATTTCTGTTAGAAAAACACTTGAAAGAACTCGCAAATCATATTCATTTGGTAAAAATGATTAAAATATGAAATTAACTTTGGCAAAGAATTTGCTTCCGAAGGAGTCGAAGCTGCCTATATCGCTCGAACAATTTTTTTTAATTTACAGCTACTTACAAAGCTGCGTTTTATTGTTACTGGCAGCTGTAACTCTTCCCGTCACCAGCACTTCATGCGAGAGAAATTTATTCAAAAACGAAACTAGTGAAAACATTCCCCAGAAATTCCATGGCCAGTGAAAGATCTGGTAACACTGATCTACTTTCAGGTGAAAGGTACGATCTGAAAAATAGATTTAGATGATTTTGCTGATGAATTTGACAGTCGACATGACAATCGAAGGATTTGTTTACGAGGAGGTGATGATGATATAAAATTCTAACGTAGACTGTGCAGGGATCTGTGTGAGAATCATATTGTTCATTGTCAATTTGTCTGAATCTTTTTAGAGTTAGTGCTTGTTTCGCTCATGGCAAGACAGTCATAAATCAACGCAGGGTTGAAAAGTCAGCTTTTGAGGGTCAGCCAGAGGAAAATTCAGTGTGAATATTAAAATGAAGAACTTAGTTGGGAATATTCTGCAAAATAAGCTTTGCGCCTGCTGTTACGTTTTGCTATCAGGTAAACGCCCATAAAACCGAT
>JGI24159J19872_10013476_pt1 | contig 10623 bp, 12 predicted proteins | sample Ectturendosymbi4_FD_19872 | JGI IMG/M metagenome (IMG submission 19872)
AAACCCTGCCCTTCTGCTCCGAGCCCAAATACCTCGGAGTAACGTTGGACAGGTCGCTCACATACCGCCGACACCTTGAGTCACTTCGCAAGAAGCTGACATCACGCGTCGCACTCCTGAGGCGGCTTGCTGGCTCTGGCTGGTGTGCTGGAGCAGCTCTGCGAATAGCCACCCTAGCCCTTCCATTCAACCGCAGAGTACTGCGCTCCTGTCCGGTGCCGCAGTGCTCATACCCGCATCATCGACCGCGCCATCAACGGCGCCTTGCGAATTATGACTGGATGCCTGCGTCCTACACCAGCGGACAACCTTCCAATCCTCGCAGGCACCCAACCTGCTGAGTTTGGTCGCAGAGGAGCCTCATTATCCCTAGGACGCCGTGCCATGGAGCCTGGACACCTGCTCCACTCAGCACTCATCCATCCATCGGGTGCAGCTGCACGGCGCCTCAAATCGAGACACCTATTTGTACCCGCTGCACAACAACTCATCAGTTCATCTGACAACAACAACATATGTGCGGCGCAGTGGGCGGATCACCAATGGAATGCGGAGTGGGCAGACAACCCAACAAGACTCCGCACTTTCATCCCTGACACCGGCACCCACCCCCGGAATGACCCTCCCAAGTAGACCCTGGGCCCGGCTCAACCGCTTCCGCACCGGTGTTGGACGTTTCCGCTCCTGCTTGTATAAACGGGGTATGGCCCCCTCTGCGGCCTGCGTGTGTGGCGCTGAAGAACAAACCGTCAACCATGTTGTCCTCCAATGTCCAATCCATCGACCTACTCATGGACTGCATGGCCTGACGGTTCTAGACGATGAGACAACCGAATTGTTGCTCAACACCTGCCCCGAGATCTCGTGCGGCCAAGCAGTGGTTTGAACAACTGTCTCAAAAGAAGACCAAGACCTTGTAAATTGGTACTGTGGGCTTCTTACCAGGCACGCAATTTGCGGAAGAGCTCCAAAGAATACACCCCGAACACAAAAACAAACCGAGTGAAATGAAACCAGAAATTGTACTAATTCCGTCGTGGCGCTACAAGAACAGTGTAATTATAAAGTGCCAACAACAAACCACCATATAAAAAAAAGACGTTTCAAATGCACCCGCTGTGGTTTGGTTGCCATAGCTACAAAATGCACGTTTAGTTTTTGCATTCTCCAGTTATTCTGAATCATACGGCGCATTGCTTCAAGCTCTAATTGGTAGATGATGAAATGGACGCCGATTTTGCGCATTTGACTGAAGGTGACCTCGCGCGGTGAAAACGCTGGAAACACTGCTCGTTTCTGCGTCAAGGTGTAACTTCTAACTACAGATCCGCCTGGCATGACGCGGGTCGGATAAAACCCTGAGTTTATCAGTCAGAAGGCAGCAACCTCGTAGCCTAACAGATATATTTAAGGGCTCGTATGCCAATGCTTTTCGGTTCGGCTCTCAGCTTTACGACTTTCGTTTTGGTAGTAGTTGTTTCACAAATATAGACACTTTTCTCTCTTCGGTTTTGCTTTACGTTTGTGCTTTAGGTTTAGGGGTTAAGTTCAGGGGTTAGGTTTAGTGGTTAGGTTGAGGCGTTAGGTTTAGTAGTTAGGTTGACGCGTTAGGTTTAAAGTTTAAAACTTTAGGTTTATAGCGGAATCAGTCGAGTGCAGCACAAACTTCCCTCCGGCCCTACCTTGTCGCAGAAACGAGCAGTGTTTCCAGCGTTTTCACCTCGCGAAGTTACCTCAGGTCAAATGCGAACAATCGGCATCCATTTTGTCATCTACCGCTCTAATTGGATTTTTTATCATCTTCCGCTTTTTCATGTAAACAAGTACATCGCGTTGAATTACGAATGGAATATTACTGGAAATTACGCAGTAAGGATGCACAAAACATTAAATCACTAATGTGTCCACTATACCGCCTTGCGTGTAGTTGAATTTATTTGAAAAAGACGAATTCTATAGTGTTAATCACCGTAGCTGGCGTTGGCATTTATGAAGTTCTTGTGACTTTTGCAGTACGTTTGGAAGCTTCAGTGAATACATTTTTTTATGGAAGACGCAATTTCTAGTTCGAATTGTCGCAGTGGGTGTTGTGCGATTTTTCATTACAGTCTTGAGGTTGTTTACTTTCTCTGACCTTGCTTTAGCCTTTCAACGTTTCACCTGTTAGCACTGTTTGCAGATGTAAGGACTGACGATGCGTGGTGTTACGTAAAATCGATTTCCTATTAAAATTTTGCGGTTGATTCCTTGCTTGTTTCACCTGTGGAGTAATGCTACTGGAAAATCAAGAATATTTTCATCTTGTGACAATTTTGTCAACGCATAGCATATAATTAAGCAGTTGGCCTACTGCGTTGTTTATAGCAAACCATTTTTGAATGTCCTGTAAAAGAATTTTTTCAATACTGCCACTGATAAACTTTTTTAATAACATATATTTTGCACACTGCAAGTAATTGCAATCTGAAATGTATATTGGCACTTTAAAATTATAATATCTTTCAAATTCAGTCGTTGCGGAAGTAGGTAGAATGCAAACAAGTTGGCGAAAATGAATTCGTTATGCAGTAACAATACAAAGTCTACGCAAGCCAATTATCCTCGTTTTGTGAATAACTCTGGTAGGCTCAGAATCGTTGCCAGGAAGTTTTTAACAGGAGGGCTTTACGTTTGTGCAAGGGGGCTTGACGTTGTAAAAATTGACAAAACTCCACTGATTTGGAGTGTTTCGCATTTCAATTTTGAGGCTTGAAGCATTGTTTGGGGGAATTTAGCCCATCAAATCCCCCTCGGCGGTGGGGCGTGGTAGGTTAGTGGCTCAATGTGGTCTGAAATAGCAAGATTTTTGCAGTTTAAGTCTGACATCTCATCATGGTGTATTTAAACACTGTAACAATTTGTAACGTCATATCCTTTTCCACTCTAATCCTCGATTGTCACAAATTGACACAAAATTCAACTTCCTCCTATGAAAACCTGACATCATTTATGGACAATCCCTAGTCCTGTATGTGTTTTTCGCAACTATGAAGCAAATATTTTGCAGTCAATTTTCCAGCACCGGACCCAACCTTGGACTCGATTCCGGAAGTTGGTGACGGGGAATCAGGCGCGCAACAAGGGGGGCATTAGGGGCATCCCTCGAAAATTTCAAAACAATGCATAGCAATTTTGACATTTGCAGAAACTTTCAAAGAATAAAGATGAAATTTTATACTGTATTTTAATCATTTTTAATAAAAATCTTTTTTGAATTTTTCGGTGTTCTGCTGGTTAATTATCTCCTTACAAGATTAATCTTGAGACGCTATCTGATCGAAAAGATTGCAAATGATTATTTAACCACACAGATATGCTGGAATTGTCAAAGCTTGGGAGATAGTTTAAAATGTGGGTATTTTTAAAGCATTTTTATCTTTTGGTTCGTGTACCACTTTTTCTGAGACAGGTCTCAATTCGGCCTCATGAAGCTTTATAAGATTAGGGTAGTGTTGAACCGTGAAAACTACTGAAACTTTCAAAGTGATTAGAAAAATTTTGACATGTTGGTTGTTATTAAAAAGGTTGTGGCCGCGTTAAACCAGGTTTACTGGTTACCTATAGATCTGTCGCACTAAAGCCATGGCTGCACTAGTTCAGTACGGAGCCAGATGTTTGTTTTAGGCTACTAATTTTTACTCTGTCCTGATCGTTCGGTCTGCATCTTGATTATAACTGAAAAGTTCTCATTTTTGGAAATGTTGCGAGGAGAACTTTATCTGTGACCGTTTGCGAAAAATTTCTACCACGGTTGAACAAGCACGATGACGTCATCGAATGAAATTTCGTGAAAATTGCCCTCCTCGAAGTAAAAAACTGGTTGCGTCCCTGCGGGCAATTGGACTTGAGTACAAAAATTNACTATCAAATTCGGATTCAAACTTAAGTAATTGCGATTGGTTGGACATNTTCTAATACTCGAGTTCAGTCGCGTCGCACTCGGAGTTGGACTTGCCTTTGTGTGGCAAGTATCCAACACTGCTTATATTTTCAAAGCACAACTGTTATTTTTTAAAAACTATCAATTTCGTGTGGAATTGCTACATCATTAAAAATCACCAATGATCTGATGGGTGTGAAACACTGTTGGTTTAAACAAGTCAGTGCTAAGCATAATTGTTTGTTTATAGTTTCCTCACTCTTATGCAACGACGGAGGTGAGAGACAACGTGGTGTAAGATTGCTTGTCCTGAGTGGCAAAGATTTTGGAATACGTATTGTATTGGTGCATTTGTATAGGTAAGGAAATACTTTGTTCAGACAAATCCTTAGCAATTAAAAGTTGGACAGTATTCCAAAAAAAGGTGCCAATTGAGAAGATGCCAGTGGTTTTAATTCAACTACTGTTTGTTTCCTATTCCTGGATAAGGACTCAGAAAATACGTTTGAAAGCAACAGGGTGTCAATTTTTCCTTGCCATCTAACAGTTTTCAAGCAAGAAAGTGATGGAACGATGTAGCACACCTGTATTTGAACGTTAGTTTCCTCGGTAACACCAGGCAAGCTATCTCTGAATCTGAAAGCTTTAACACTGAATGCATTCATCAATGGATTGCTTGAGTAGTATGTTCGCAAGGTTGGGTCAGTTTGGCATCTGCGAGAAACAAGAAACTAAAAAGATTCATGTGTAGGTACAGTTAGATTCGCGTATAGAATTCGTGTGCCTTTTTCAGTACTCTGATGGCTTATGTAAGTTTTATTTTTCTTTCTCTTCATTTCCAAGGCGGTGACCCGGCAATGCGGCAAAGTACGAGATTGAGTACACAGTGCTTACGCAGAACAAATGCCTAAAATTACCTTTGATGCAAAACCTGTGAACTACAGCATCGTTTGTATTCAAACATGATTTAATGTTAAAGCTGTAAAGTATTGGTCGTGCTGCAAAAACGAAAAGTGCTGAAGCTTATGAGGAGTTAAAAGCACCTATTGGTACAATTTATTTCAATCCGACACAAACTATCTATGCAGTGTTCTAAAACAGACGTAAGGTTTTTGTCAATCAACTGCCGCTTTCTAAACAAATATATTGCAACTGTGGCGCTAAGGTGTTTTCTCTATTTTTGTGATATTGCCTAATATGTGAACCACACCTAAACTTAAATTATTAAAATTTCAAGACAATAATATTTTGTTTGAATTTGCAACACTTTCTTAAACAGATCGATAAAGAAAATTTCACTTTCTACAAAGTGCAACATCATATAATTTTTTTGAAAACAGCATTTAATTACTTTGAGTGGACTTCGCAATTTTTTTCAAAACTGCGTTCAACATGCAATTATTCTCACAAGAAAAGTTCAGACGAAAGCAAATCGTTTTTTGTTACCCATTGTCGTGGTTGCGGTAAGCTTTTTTTCTATGAACAAAAGGGTCAGAACCAAATGGAAACCCAACAACTTTCATCCCAGCTTTCTAAGCACAAAATGAGTCTANATGCAAGTTTACCAAAGCAAATGAGCAATTTCAAAAGTGTCANTGATGAAAAACTACTTCTCAACTAGCAAAGTTAAAACTTTTTATGTTGTTTTGGNAAATGTATTGCAAGAGCTCGAGTGGCAAAATTTAAAAAGTAACCAAGATTATGACGCAAGAAATCTAAATGCAACAACTGAATAACAATGGCCAATTTTCTCACGCAGTGTAACCCCAAAAATTTCACCCTTGAAAAACTTCTTCAAAATTTTTTCAATTGATGCTTTAAATTCTTCATAAATGTAAAAATATTTGTTGTTGACACACAAACATTTTAACAAACCCGGATGTTATTATTTCGTGATACTGATCCAGTCCCGGATCGCGATCTGGTCTTGAAACGCAGCTCTCTGTGAAAAGTTCGAGATCCCCATCGGTGCTGGTTGCCAAGATCCCAAAATACACGTCTTCGCTCACGTTGTACGTCAAGGGGTAATCGTACGGAGAGAAGGCGTCCTGTTGGAAAACGCTTTGCCAGAAGTTTATAAATTGCGACATTTCCCTATACTGAGCTCATCAACAAAAACGTGAGGTGGTAACTAAGGTCGTGTACGATTTGATAGGAGGCAGCCACCAGCTATTTCAAGTTAATTGAAATTTGTTAACGCTAAAACACCACATTAAAACACAAATGTGTTTTTTTCTCTGAAATTCAGGATAAAAATGCTTCGGTTCTGTGGTGTTGAAATGTTGTCAAAACAGCTCATAATCATAATAATAAAGCTCATAATAAAGCTTGTTTGCATTATTTTACAGATCACTACAAAAAATTAAAATGTAACCTAACTGAACGTTGTTGCAACTGCAAACCAAAAGCTTAATCTATTTCGCGTACTCTTCTCGCAAATATCGAACAACTTCACAGAGCATCAAGTCATGCCAGTATATCATACAGCTGCTTTGTGACGTATGCGATCAAGACATAATCACAGGTAACAATGAGAGCCATACGTAACAATCAAATTATTATTTCGGGTCAAGCAACGTGAATTAGGCGTGTGCANACCAGGCTAAAGTGCGGTAGTTGTGTAGCAGACGCGTTCAACAGAATTACGAAGAAAAACAATTTGAATTTNGGAAGCAAAGATTAAATAAACCGCGAAAAACTTTGAACTCAGAATATCATTGAAAGTGCAGAATAGTGCTGTTCTTTTTACTACACATGTTGTATCGTAGCATTGCCACCAAGTTTCAAATTAAGCAGATAAATTAGTTCATCTGACGATTATTTTATTATTAGCCAATAATAAAGTAATCGCCAGTAGAGCTAAAAATAATCGCCAGAAGAGCTAATTTATCTGCTTGTGCAGAATAGTTTCTGGAATGTGCTGTCTTAGGCCAACTTTTGCCGCCCCCTCTGATTCTGCCGCCCCTGGATAAATACAGAATGTCCAAATGGCTGCTATCCCACTGAGTAGAAGCACTCTACCTACACTGCCCCAGTCGCTTCCCCCGATCAGTAGCGAGGGCAAAGTTTTAACTCCAGTTGCGGATAGCTGATGGTGGGAATGTCGCGAGTTTTTCGCAAGGCTCCTTTGTCAAAAGCCCGAACGCGGTCCTTGGTCATGCGCACGACCTCTGATGCGCGATGGTATTCATTAATTTTGTGCATTTCGTGGTAGTAATTGCCGAATCGTAACGTTCAACAAACCGATCGCGCCATTTACACAGCCACCTATTCGATATCAATATAAGGCAACTTTTGCGATATCAATAAGTTGCAGAGCAACGTATCAATTATTACACAGCAACAACTTTTGCGATCTCACGTTATAGTGCATCACTCAATTAAGTTGCTTTTTTGTGAAGTTGGCCAGCAAAATGGGTTTCAGTTACTAATGTAAAAGAATGGAAATGCATTTTGCATTTCAAAAATATGCAGTAGCTTGCGTTTTGGGTAAAGCTTTGAGACTACATTATACGCTCAAATTCATTATCCATTACCTCTACGAAATAAGACATGAAGTTTACGATACTAGCTTGTGAAACGAGCCTGTGAATTTGCTAAAGTAGAAATCACATGAATTCCAAAAACACTTGATACTGGAAATGGAACACATGATTTTTTCAAAGGAGGATACATGAATTTACAAAAACACGTATTTAGCATAAAGCGATATAGAGTAGTGGATTTTTCAAGGACGTCACAGTTTGTAACATTACAATACATCAGAAGGATCAATTAACTATCTGTGAAGCATTTCAACTTGCAAATGAAGCGAGCGAAAGAAAGTGGATATTCTTTCAGAAAGTAAACGGAACAGCATACTTTTTTTCTTTAAAGCTCTTCTTGCTCTTCTGACTGCTTAGTTCATTTTTCACCCATAACCCCGTAAACACAAAACTACGTACTAAGAGCGATCTGCCCTATAAATCTCCTCACAAAAGCACCGTTTTCTCCATCAAAACCATTTTCATCTCACTGGAAGACTGCAACTTAAATGACCCAGACCCTCTGTAACTCCCTGCGTGCACACTGCAGCAAAACAATGTAGTCTCGCCGGTTCTTGTGGAGTACGGTTGCACTGACCAGTAACAAACAAATATGTTTTCCACTGTTTATCAACAAATGCAATGTTTCCAACAGTTTGATAAATGCTGAAAGCGCATAGTGTAGAGACAAAATGCTCAAAAGGTCAGGTTGATAGAAAGTAGTCGAGTTGCATATTTGAGTTACACTACTGTATTTCTTTAATGATTTTGTATGCTGATTCATAGTAGACATTAAAGCTTTTTCCACAAGCTATTCTCTGGATCTTTGACATCAGTAAGCGTTTTATTGTCAACAGCTGGTCACAACACTACAGTTAATCAAAAGTCACTGTGTTGCATTACTTAAAACATTCTTGTTCTTGTGTTTTTTTACCTGAAATGTTAGGTCACTGTAAAAGTCGAACGATACGCTTATTTCACCAAAACCATCTTCGACGATCACAGTTGTTGTCACGGATGCGTCCACTGGATTGAACGAGCCAGCCGCTTCAAAATATTTTTCAGCTGAACACAAAATGTCAATGGAATACCAGTGTCCACGTTTAATTAGTGACGAGTTTCCGCTTTCATCGACCCACATCTTAATCTTGTTGTTGTGGCGAATCTGGTCCGAAAGGTCCTGAAACGGCATTGAACGTATGAAACAGAGCCCAAAAACGTCAAGTCTCGCTGATGGGCGTCGGAAGGGGAACAAGGGTTTAAGGCCTACCGCTGGATTTTAAAATTTCACATTTTCCTCTTAAAATTGTAGTAAGTAAGGTTGTTTTCTTAGTTTCGAATGGTTGAATAACACTTCACCACTTTTTCCCCTTGGAAAAATGCTTTGGCTGCCCCTAGAAAAACCCACTTCGGCTCCCCTTTGGAAAAATTCATTGCGTCCCCATGGTCTCGCTTATTTTTAAAAGCAGTAAATTTATGGACCAAGTCCGCCTTTATAGAGAATGAGTGATTTATTGTAGCGCCCTGACGACAAGAACAATAACCTCCAAGGGCAATCACAGTCCAGGCTTCGGTTTGCGGTTCGCCCACCTCAGCCACGTTAGTTACGTCACTGTGTATAAGAATATCAGGGTTTTGTTCATTGCACGAAAAGAAAAAGGATCTCATGACGATATTTGCCTTGAGCTCAGAAATAAAGTAGTTCGGCTTTGGGTTTCAGCGCAGGGGCGACTCCAGGTCAACAGCGTCACTCGGACTCATCACGTACAGTTTTTTGTATAAAGTCCATATAAAATAAAATGTATAAAAATGCAAGAGGTGTTATGCGCACACGGCGTCTCTGAAATTTCCATTTGCTCTCATGATGGCTGGCTTTATCGTTGCTTTGTAACGTGTGTTACGTAAGAATGAATGAGATATTCGCAAGAGAACTTCTCCATTGATGCGTTACGTACAGTACGTCACAGAGCAATGATAACGCAGTTAGTCCTCTGCGTGCTAGACTCGTTCATGTTAGCCCGAGTTACTGGCAGGGATAGCGTGACTCGGGTCAATTACTAGACTCGAGTCACGTTAAAAAAACGATGTTGTGATGACTCGACCCTACTCACGTTTTTCACCGAATGACTTGACTCGAGTCGCAAAGAATTGCTCGAGACTCAAGTCAGAGTCATTGTTACAAAAGCTTTCAACGTCTTATTAACAAACACAGGCAACTTGTGCACAAAGAAATGAGCTTTTTTGCTTCAGTAACGCAAGATTAATATTGACGCAAATTTTCTGTTGTGACTGTTTCTCCTTGTGGCGCTGTGCTGGTTTTTCGAGATCAGGGCTTCTACCTGACGTTGAGGTAGAGCTGAGAATTTGCTTTTCACTGGGAAGCCAGCAGTGCACTGTACATTGGACGCATAATCGTGGTTTAGTGTAGTATTTACATGTGGTGATTGTGGCCGTCGCAGGCCCGTAGCCACGGGAGCGAATTCGGGGGCAGTGCCCCCCCAATTTTTTTTGTGCCTCCCCAAATGATTCAAGCTCGAAAAATTAATCAGTTTTGTTAATGCTTGTTTTTAATCTGTTTAATCGTTACGCCAACTCGCAACATCACTGCACGTTGCGTTAAAAGGTACCCTCATTGTTACAAAATGAATTGAATTAAGGAATGTCCACACTGGTAACATTTCGATTTGTGACGTCACAGTCACTGGAGATAGGTAATGGCAATGGTTTATTGTTTCATATGACTCAGCCAACAAGCAGAAGCATAAAAGCCATCGCATGCAGTAACCCAACCATTAGCGAACATTAGAGCAAATGAAAACACAATGGCACAATAACTGATCAGTGTAAACAAATAAGGGTGCTGTGTCATATAGGATTGGCGAAAGACCGTAGCGGTCATCTGGTCAACCAACCCCGTTTATCACTTTTTGACAAGTGTTGAGAAATAACAGTTGGACATCAAACGAGCATAATGAAAAGAAAAATAAAAATAAAAAACGAATGAACGCAGGACATGGTGAAGAAAATGTACAGGTGAAACCGCATGCCTATGTACACAGAGGAGTGGATCGAATTCAAGTGAAGGAATTTGGTGTGGTTGGAATATTTTTAGCAATAAAAAGAGATTAAAAATAGTAATAAAAAAGGTAAAAAGTTTACAAAAACTAATTAATGAGGTAC
>JGI24159J19872_10013477_pt1 | contig 10622 bp, 9 predicted proteins | sample Ectturendosymbi4_FD_19872 | JGI IMG/M metagenome (IMG submission 19872)
TATAATGTCAAGCCCCCCCAAACAAACGCAAAGCCCCCCGCAGAACTGCAAAGCCCCCCTACTAAAAACTTTCTGGCGACGGTTCTGCCTTGGTGACAAATTCGGCAAAACCGGGAAAGTAGTATTTTTAAGGAAGGCAGCTTGTGTCATTTAGCTTTACTTTCTTTGAAGACAGTGACAAAAGCAAGCTGTATCAGTCATTTAAATGCTTCTGTGCAGCATATTACGTGCACATTGAAGCGTTCTGTCATTAGCCATGCTCACCGGTGTATCATCAGCAACATCGAGTCGGAAGTTGAGCAGTATTTTGCAGATCGCCACTTTCGCTTCCATGATCGCGAACCGCATTGCGATGCAACTGCGTGGCCCAACGCCGAATGGCTGGAATATGATTGGATCAATCTTGCTCATGTCTTCCATTCTAGGAATGCACAAACCGGTTTAACGCTTTAAACAACTTATTTCCTTAGGCTACATTTTCCGAAACACCCCCTTTAAATGTTAAGTTTGACTAAAAAAGGATGCGGTGCACAAAAATTAATTCTATTTGTATTTTTTCTGTCAAAGTAGTGAATTATTCAGTTTAGCCCTCGGTCAAGATATCGTTCGACGTCACAGCATTTGTCCGACTTGTATATGTTTCGGTAAATGATGATGAACTTCAAGTAAATGATGATGAAATTCAATACTTTTGTTTGTACTGATGGCAGTGCAGGAAAGACCAGAACCTGTTCTACCACAAGTGCTGCCTCAATGAAATCAAGCTTTTACTTTTTTAGAAAGTAAATTGCTATTTTTTAAATTTAAGTTATATAATGGTCCAATGCGTCTAGGAGTCTCTTTTCTTTTCATTGACGAAAAAACACAAGAAAAGATCATGATGAAATCGCTGACTGAATTGGCTAAAATTAATGTTGAAAAGAAAAGCAAAACTGACAAAGTTGGTTCGCTTCACAACAAAGCGTGGAGTCAAAATAAATGATGAATTTCAAGGCAAAAAATAAAGGATCTCAGATGCTTGTTTTTAGCTTAATAGCAGTAAATGTTTGAGTATTGCGTTTATACGCCCCTTGAAAATTAGTCTTCGAAGCCTAATAAATGTTTTACTAAAATGGCCTAATAACTTCATGACTTAGACAAATTCTAAGATTAAAATGCATTCTTGGTACAGAGAAAGTCTCACAAACGTCAAGGAAAAATTGTTTTTCTGAAGTATTGCGCGCCGACGAAAGCACTGACTGAAAGATTGAAATTATGATGTTAACAGAAATCTTTGAACTCGAAGTAGCAGGTATGCTACAACAGCGCGTTGCAAATACATTTTTTGTACAAGGATGAGATCAACAATGCAGGTGCCGTTATTCACATCCGGATCAGAAAAAACTGTTTTCGCAAAACGCAACTTTTATACAACAACTAAAACTGTTGGTAGATTTAAAAGTCCCTCAACAATGTTTTCAGCAAATTTCAGCTATATGATCGGAAAACGTAGGATTTGCTTTTCGGCTCATGAAACAAAACAAAACCTTTTTAGACTGATACCACTACTTTTCACAGAATTTAGGTGGAAATGTAACTATTATCACATGTCCCAGAAACAAATCCATTGTAGCTGCTTCGGTCAGTAGTTTCAGTCAATTGCTTTTGTATATGTGGTTTTATTCACGATTTTCGAAATTCCGACGACTCCTAACCGGTGAAATTATTGGATAATTTTTACACGCTAAACAGCAGCGTTTCTATGACATTCAACAAGTAGTTTTAGAACAACCAACGAAAATCCACACCGAAGTTCTTACCTGATGACTGGCGACGGTGGTCATGAAGCCAGTGAAGCATATTATCCACGGTAAGTGTGGAAAGCGAGAGCCTTCTTGCTTGCCACGAACGTTTTATTTGCTAACTATTGTTCGGGCTTTGTGTTTTCTGCTTCAACAATAACCTGCCTACGCCCCATCTTAGGTCATAAATCGTTTTGCCTTAGCCGCGGTATTTGCACTCCGTCGAGCATTCGAGAGCGCAGCGTAATCCTACAATGTTTTCCGTCGGAAATCACGCATGAAACGCACTGTGAATTTGGTTCCGATGGCTAACAACGAGACAAGCCTTTCATGCTCCGCTACTTGGTCGTTAAAATGATGTTTGTTGACTTTTGTGCATTTCATCAAATGATACAAACCAACCTTTCTGGTTTAAACTCCAGCGGGTCATCCCAGATCTCCGGGTCCCTCGTCATGCCATATATTGGAATATCAATGTGCATTCCTTTTGGTATTTTCATTCCCCCGATCGTTATATCTTCTTTGCAAAGTCTTGAGTTTCTGGTAAAAATCCACTGTAAGTTAATAATTGTTGAAAGCAACTCGAACAACAAAATCCAAAATGCAGAACAACCATCCACGACGCACAGAGCGCGCTTGCAACTAACGTTCTATCAAACCGATTTTACTTAGTTATTTCATCTTAAAATATTACACCTTGAATCATGTGCTGAGTTTAACGTGTTGTCGTGTTGGTTGGGCATTGTAAACTCATATTTCAAAGACTTCTACTGTTGAATAATGCTGGTGTTCACCGAATATGTCAGGTTTTGTAAATTCAAACAGAATTAATTGCTGCAAAACGAAGCATTAGCCCAACAGAAGGATGGGGTAGAACCTGCGCTGATCTCAGAAAATATTTGCAATTGCGGTTTGTCGGTTGAAGAATTTGTTTGGACAAATTTCGCAAAGTGAGATGGAACACGGTCAAGCAGCCCCATAATGAATAAACTCTTGATGGTTTTCTCAAAATTTTAAAAAAAGTAAGTGGATGAACATTCTCTTGATTGTTCGGACTTTTTATTAAAAAACAGCAATTCTAACAACATTGAGCAATTTCGAGACAAAAAAACATTTCCATTTTTGAAGTAAAATATTGGCGTTCGGTAAAAGTTTTGTGATGCGCAAAATGTTTTCTTTCTCAAAGATATAATTTATTGGGTAAACGATTTGTGTGTAAATTTCGTTGGAGTTTGTTCGGGGTTGACCGTTAACAGCATGAATCCTGTTCGGGTGTGGCACGGGCGTGGCCATCACAGACATGGGAGCAGCGTTAATATTACCTTATTGCCGGTGGGTACATCCTCATCGATTCATTGAAACACATCATCAAGTACTTCATGTTGCTGAGGGCTTCATAAGTGAGACTACCCTTAAAAACCGGAAAAAGTTTCTTGAAATGCGAGATCAAGAGAAGATACACATTTTTTAAGAACAGTGCCATATTTTTCAGGGCACATAGACACATAGTCCCAAAGTAAGTTAAAAAGTGTTGGTGACGATTTTCGATCGATTCAAATAGCCTTCTTTTCAAGCGGTAAATCTTGCTCACAGGTATTAATAAATGCTTTCATTGATCCTAGAAATAGTTTAAAGCAGGGATGCAGAACCTGCGGCCTTTGATAAAAATTTATGCGGCCGTGCCATGTAATTAACAATACTGTTAAGTTATGGCAGCCGTGCATTACTAAGAACTCTTTGTCTACTGTATGAGGATACTTAGTTACAGACACGTGTGGAAGCAGGCGTGGCTCAGGGTGTGGAAGCAGAAGAGAAGCAATGCAAAAAAATTATCTTGATCTCACTGGCGGCCGTAATTTATTAAATAAACGTAATGCGGCCGACAATAGAAAATAGGTTGTGCACTCCTGGTCTAAGCCAACTTCAGTTAAAACAATGAGCAGTTGTATCGAAATGAAGGCATTGTATAATTAAACTCTATTTCGTCAGATTCTTATCAGCAAAAATAAATGTAAAATTAAACGAAATTATTGTATTCGCTAATTGGCGGATTCAGAAATTGCATTTGCCACACACTTCAAACTTCAACATAAAATCTCTGCTCACATGTTGTTTTACGATGTCCTTAATTTCTTCTCGCAACTTTTCTTGACATTCCTTATACACTGCCAAGTTGTAAGCAAGAAATTGCATGGCACCCGATGTCGTTTCATATCCAGCTAGGAGCATCAGCATGCTGTTTCCAATGATCTCCTCGCGAGAGATGCCTGCATTGAGTATATTGTTAGACCTTATGGTCAGAAAAGCCAATAATGGTAACATTAGCTACCAGACTTGCTTATTGTTGTCATCTTCATCGCTTCAACTACAGCTTGTAATGAAATTTTTAAATCAATATGTTGATTAGCATCGAAATCCTGCGTAATATTGAACCAGCCTCAACTGTTTGGTAAAAGTCCATATTTTAACAACTAGAGAACCTTCGCTCTGAACTGATATGTCCCTATTAGGTTTTGCAGTTCTAGGACTACAGCCACCTGGTCAACTGCCACTTGGGAAAATCGCCACCAGACGACTGCCACCCGGAAANCCGCCACATAGGACAANTGCCACCTTTGGATAAATCGCCACNCCAAGACAACTGCCACCGAGGACATAATCAATTCTGTGCGTTTACTGCCTTAAAAGCCATTTGAAGTTCACAAGGTGCTGCTTTCACGTCAAAAAATTGAAATCACAAATTTGTAAAACGAACGTTTCTTGGTCTTCTAAACACTTCCACTTCTCTGTCTGACCTCTTCGACAAAGAACCTTCATTTCAAGTCTCATACATTTGGATAGAGAATGTCGTATCGATGTCATTGCATCTTCATGAACATTTTCAAGTCAGTGCAAACCATATTTTGTCAGTTTTTCCTGGGTACTTTGTGTTTCTCGCAGAATAAATTTATAGTTCTAGTATGATATTGGCTCCAATTTATAGCCTTGTTGCTCAGCCCACAACGTTCAAGTTGTGTTTTGGGGGCAGTTCCCCCAATTTTTGTTCCCCTCAAAATTTTGTTGTGTACAGAAAATTTATAATTAACACTGTTTTTTTAAAGGAAAATGTTAAGTACCTGGTATGGACTTTTAGGAACCCGATTTTCTCTGATTCTAGGGACCCGATTGTCAATTCTAGGGACCCGAATCGGGTTCCTAAAACACCTTGAAAAACCTCTGATTAACATATAATATAAGTGAATTTACTATTACCTTGAAAGCGTTATTTGAGAAAAACATTGCCGTGTTTGGAGCTTACAAAAAGAAAACAATTCATTTCTAAACAAGTAAAACCTCTTCGAGATTTCGTCAGACAACGTACACGTTTCATTGTTGTGGTTTCAAACTGGAATGATTGCCACACAAACTGCCAACAAAAATTCGAACAAATCTTGGTTAAACTATCATATGTTGTGCAGATCCTTACCTGCAGAGCAGAAAACGTTTCTTCTGAAGCAAAAATAGAGCTGAAAACTACTGGTATACTATTTTGATTCTGTCCAAAGCGACCTCACCTTTCGTGTCTGGTTTGAGGTCTTTTTTGTCCACTTCTGCGTCCAGCATGCACTTTAGGATGTCGACCCTCTGGAAACAATAAATTCGTTCACGTATCACCGGCGTTGAAGCTGTTTTTTGACTGGTTGAACATATAGTATATACTGCTGTGAATAGGAACTGTCTACTTGCATGTGCATCGAGCATACAACCATTTGTGGTTGGAATGAAACATGCTCAGACCGTTTCAACTTAAACAAAACATCAAAAAGATATTGGCCGCACGAATGTTTTCAACTCGGAAACTTAACTATAAGCACTTGCAGCAGTAAGAAGGTCACTTTTTAAAATGAAAACGTATTTACTCGTTATACAATAATGATAAATTCCTTGATCAATTTTCCCCACAAGTTCATTTAAAATCGATACCAGCCTTCAGCGTATTTGTACCTTTTTATCGTAGACACGATGAACCGAGGAGTAAAACAAAACTTTTTCGTTTCAATCGCTATTGTCTTTTGATCATATACTCAAAGATCAACCAGGAATGTTATAGGGAAGAAACGTGAAACTTAACATTTCATTTCTGTTTGTATTCAACATTTTCTTATTCTAATCTCTTCATGACTTATGGAGAAATTTGCAATATTTCTCTCACGCAATATTTAAACTGTTTTTGAGATTGCGTCAGCGGTTCTGTTTCCACTTCTCAATCATACTGTCGGAAGAACACTCGATCCACTCTGACAACCTCCTGTCACACAGGATTTGTTGAGCGATAGCATTAAAACGTCAACCATTCCAACTGCTGGAGCAAGTCAAAAACAGGCTTTCCGCCAGCATGCTATTAGCGACAAGCCACATCTATTCTTGTCTGTACTTGTTTTTCAACTCACTAGATTATTCCTAAGGCATGAATTAACTGCAACAACACATCCAGCTCACCGCTTTTTCGCCCAAACATTGTTTTTTCTTGATCATGAGATTGATTAGAGAGCAGAAGTATTTTGTGATAGATCTTGGGAACATGGAGTAGTTGAAAAAATTCGCGATAGTTTCTGTCGATGGGAATAGAACTGCAAAAATATTTAAGTATTACTTCTGGCGCAGTGGTTCTCAACATTTTTTTGATCGCGCACCATCTGGTGTTTTTACGGTCGCTGCCCGACGCTGCGTTCCACCTGTTCGAGAAAACGGAATTTGCTGAAATTTACCTACAGTTGCTAAAACACAAAACTTTTATAAGAAAATAATTTCATGCGAGGGCTGCGTCTGTTTATCCTCCACAATCTGGTCAAAAATATTCAAAACTAGATCAATTATTACACATTCAGATCGAAACAATAATAATACTTAAAGATTAATAATAAATAAATCTAACAGCTACACCAGCGGCCTAATTGTTACTTCTCCTATTAACCGAGACAGCAGTTGGGTGAAGAGCTCTCCAGTTGTGTGGCAAAGGTAACAAAATCACGTGACCTACTTTTTGTTGCGAAGTTTACGCAATTTGCTCTCACTGTTATCTTCCTTAAACCAATAGTTACGTTACAAATACATACTGTAGGCAGTAATAGCGATTTTAANAGTTTAGGTCAAATCAACAGATGTTCAACTTAATTAAGCAAACGCAGTGGAAATTGATTTGTGAAAGTGATTCAACACTGCAAAGATACCAGTAATTTGCCGCGGCTGTTTTAGCATAAATTCCATCAACTTATCTGACACTAAACTTCATCCGTGACGTGAAAAGTGTTCGCGTACCACAGTTCGAGAACATCTGTCTTAATCCACAAAAGTATTTACGCAATAATATTTTCGGGAAAGGTTCTTCCATCGAAAATTCTCCAACCAGCAGTTGAGGTGCAAGTGAACGGTTAAAGAACAATTTGACTCGCTATCAAAACTGTAATTTTTACAAATGCTAAGTTTGTGGTGCAAATGCTTTGTGTGTAAAGGGTGGTACGTAATTTTGTTTTATATTGCTTCAGCCATAACGATGCTATAAAGTTATGTCCACCACATATTAGATCTTCCAAAATCTGGCGTAAAATACTCAAGAGTGTAGCACTATCGCTCTTACGTCGGCCAACTGCGTGCGCTTAATAAGCAATGCACAGAGTTGCGGTAGATTCTTACTGCGAACATGATATATCTGAGNCATTTGCTACAAAATTCGAAGGCATTTGTTACAACTGTTTTCAAATATATTTGTGGCCATATTGTTTACAATTATACGAAACTCTTTTTGCACGTTTTTAATAACATCTTAACGCAGCCATTTCTTAACTCTTTTTAACCATAAAGTGGCTGCTAACGTTTATAGACTGAAGAAAAGGGAGCCGCGAAGTGGATGTTTTTTCAAGCACTTAAATTTGGATGACCTTTTTTTGGTCTTAACGTTCTTTCCAGAAAAAGGTTGCAGTAATAACTTGAAGTTCCCCAAAAAAGCGTTTGTTAGCACGAGGCCCCTCTTTACAACGAAATTTTTAAGCGGGTAATCCAATGTTGGCCAAAGATTCACACTGGAAAGATGTTGGCACAAGGTTCACACTGGAAGATCAGTGTGCGAAGTGCGGATTTTCCAAACCTGTGTCACTAGCGTTTGGGTATCCCTTCTGTAGTAGAGTAAGAACAGGACATCACTAACTAACCGGAGCGGAGTGCATCCTTCCTGGCGCACTTCCGCCCGTGTCTAAAAAGGACATTCATCGTGGGCAAAAGTGTAGCTGCACGTAAATGTATACCGTATTCCATTATTCGCGAATATAAACTCCTTTGTCTTGTTTTTGTAGAAACTGTTTGTTGCTTTCTGCGATACCTGTATCTTGTTTGAACCGCTACTGTTTCACTTGGTTTGATCAGAAACACTTAATCGGATGCTTACGAAACAACATCGCGAAAGGACTTGATAGAAGCGACACGTTGAAAAGCTTCCTCGCCATTTCCACGGCTTTCTGTTCCTTTCCTTCTTCCTTGAAATACAAATAAACAAGCAACAAATGTTAATATAAAGTGTGCAGATGCTGCTACATCACTTATCGTACTTTTTCAAAACTACTGCAATTCATGGACTTTGTAAGAACTATTGCTGTTGTTGAAAAGTCCAACAATAAAGACCAGTGAGACTGCAGCAAACTTACCTGACTATGAACGTTGACACCGAAAGCTGCGGAGCACATGACGTCAAGGGACAGTTTTCCAAGAACTCTGCAAGAAACTAGTTTTTTTTAGAAACTAAACGCACTTTACTGCAAGCAAAGCATGAAGATGGCCAACAGCTTCAAACTGTGCTGAATCTAACTTTCGGACTATTAAATGAAATATGGTGAACAAAATTTGAAAAAAATGCATTTCTCACAAATATATAATTTGGTAACACGCTAAAGGCAGGCAAATTAGACACCGTTTTATATAACACCTTTCTCCAAAACAACACTGAAAATATTAATTGATTTAATGTTCGAAGGGCTTTGCTCAGCAAAAGGCACCTAAGCCGATCCTAAAAGACCAAGTGTTATCAGATCTCATTTGATCTTCGAAGGTATAAATTTGCTCAATCAAACTCAACTTGCACCTTCCCGCTATTGAAAATTTTTGCAATATACGAAACCAAGTAAAAACATTTTCTCGTTGTGCGTTGTACAGAATGCAGTGAGCGACATATTGACCCAACAGTAACAAAATGTTTTGGGAAGGCTAACGACATGTTGAGAATTTTCTACAAGTCTAACACAAAAACAATTGCAAAAATTCATCCAACATTCTAAGACAGTTAGCCGTGATATGCGAATGTGGCAAACGTTTCATCTTACAGTTCAACCTCCCTGCTTAGAAACGTTACCGCTAAACAGAAGACGGAAGAGCTGCAATTCATCGTCAGCCCTCGGCAAGTCACACTTACTCTTTTGTGTTAAATTTTCCATCATTTTCAGTCGCTGTCTTCTTCAAATTTTCCACCATATGGTCTGCACACTGAACAACGATGCTGAGCATTTGCTTGAGCTTGGAGCTGGAGAATGTTGGCGTCAAAGCGTGCCTATGATTGCAAAAGCAGATTGACTGCGCTCAGAATGCATTGCAAAGTATACGACGTACGGTTAAAGTGTATTGTTTCGGAAAAAAAGAATCAGACGCAAACCTCATTCTTTTCCACTGTTCTCCACTTGAAGCAAACAGACCGTTGTTCATCACCCCGTTGACTTTTCGGAATGTTGCCTATGAGAATATTCGTACAAATACTAAAATTGCTTTTGTACTCTGTGCTTCATACTACTGTAAAATAGCTGATTCAATTTATAGTTGGGCCTCAAAATTTCAGTAAGATGTTCAGGATAAGCTAAATGTTTAGTATTAAAGACAACACGTGATACGCTTTCAACAGCACACTTATGAAGTACTGCGCGAGCAAGTGTGAGAAATGTCTTGGATATTATTATCATGTGAATCAACGGAAAAAAGATTGCATGACACACTTGCAAAGATATACTAGCAGCTTTAGAGTTCAAGTTACAGAGATTTATAAGCAAAAAAGATGTTCACGCAACTGTACCTGACGATCCGGGAAATGCGAAAATTCTTTGATCTGAACATGTTTCAACACAGTCGGGTCCCAAACCATTACCCGGGGATGAAGACCGCTGTACATTCTGAACAGCAACAAAGATTATGTACCATTTATGTGCACTTCCACAAAATGATTAACGCTTGTTTCCGATGATCGAACAAACACAATTCTTGTGCAGCGACAAAATCAACACCGGCTTGCCTGACTCAAGTAACTAGCTTCGGTTCCCTGGGATCGTTGAACAAAACAAACACGCTGCGTGATATCGACGCCATAGATCAATTCACTCAAAGCCACAAAGTATTTTCTACAGCCTGTTAACGTTATATTCATATTTGAAGTGTGCACTACAATACATCACTTATTGACTTGCTTTGAAAGTTTTAAATGGATTGTGACATACCGTGAAGTACCAGTGGGTATAGAGAGATGGTTGGAGTGGTTTTGCAAGATAATAGAGAAGAAAAAGCGGCTGATGAAAAAGTTTTACATTTATTTTATCCCATAGCGATTTTCCCTTGCTTTATTTTCTTTCTAAAGTCAAATCTTCTTCTTCTTCTTTCGTTTGATCGAGTTCTTCTTTTATCCACTGCTTGGCCGCTCTACATTTCGGGGCAGGTGTTGAGCAGCCTTCGGTTGTCTCATCGTCCAGAACCGTCAGGCCGTGCAGCCCATGGGGAGGTCGATGGATTGGACATTGGAGGACAATATGGTCGACCGACGGTTTGTTCTTCTGCGCC
>JGI24159J19872_10013478_pt1 | contig 10622 bp, 9 predicted proteins | sample Ectturendosymbi4_FD_19872 | JGI IMG/M metagenome (IMG submission 19872)
CGGGAACGCTGGTGACGTGTTTGGTGCTGGGGTCCACGATGTCAACCGCGCCCGACACGAAATAACTGACGGACGAGTTCGTTTCCTTGATGTGCTGCAAAACAACACCAGGTCTTGAAGGAAAACGCGGACGTGCTGCTTTACTTAACATACATACAAGCACCAAATAAATCTCTGGCGGCTTGACCCTGTATGAAACTCGAATTCGCTGCGTCGGTATGTCATAACGTAACGTCAAACTCGCGAAAGCGTTCGCGTCAGAGCTGTAAGTCGGGCCGGGCTTTTCGGGCTTAAGTTTATCAAAACGTTTCGGGTCGAAATTTATGTCGGGCTCGGGTCGGGTTCAGGCTTCAAGATAAGGCCGTTTTACAATTCTGGTTCGCGCATTTAATGAAAGCAGCAAGTGCGGCCATTAGTTCTTCGTTTTGCAGGGGCTGAGTTACTGTAGTACTGCGACGTTGACTTACATATAGCGCGTTATGAATGCCAACAGTTTTGGATGGCAACGCTATTTTCAAATAATGCTTACACTAAGGGTCAGCTAAGTGGCCTATTGGGATAGAGCGCGTACCAGCTTCAGTGGTACGCGCTCTATCCGGGTTCGATTCAAGGTCGGATCACACGGAAGACCCGAAAAACCGAACTTGCGGCCTGGTCAGTCTAGTGCTGTGCATTAATGGATGACAGGCAGTGCTGGCATTGACCGGCCGCCAGTGCAGAAAGCCGCCGCGGCCCATGGCGCCGCAGACCACTCGTGACACTCGGAAGAGAAGTAGAGAGCGTAGTAACTTACTTCCAAGGCTATATTAAAAAAAAACACGGCTGGTAAAAATTGACTGTGTTTGAATTCACCCCGACACCCAATCACGACTGGAGGAATCTGCCATGTGCTCAAGATCGTTGAGATATCGTTTCTACTCTTGATTTTTCAGCTGTATAATGTAATCACAGACCAAATGTGGCAAGGTCTTCTAAATGAAGACTACACAAGTAAGGCACAGCACGCGTTTATGGGCAAAAACAATTCCGAACAGAGATCCTCCTAATTCTCCACTCTTCAGCAAGCGCCTAAATCAGACAAACTCCGGCTGCCTGACATTGATTTTGAGTGTACTGAGTAGTCTTAGGTGCCTCTGCCGCAAAAGCAGCAGAAAAACGTGATGCCAGCCACAACGCACATCACTTCCGCGTAACGAAAGACTTAACGAAAGTCGTTAAACCTACGGCGGAAAGATTCTGAAACGTCACCAAGCATTTGGTTTCGAAGCTGGTGTTGCGCTAATGCGTTATTTTGGGATGATTGCCCACTCCCAACGTCCAGTGCAATTCATTAACTGCCGTGACGCTGCTCATAGCGCAGCGGAAGGAATTGCCATCTTCAGGGCTCCTACGCAATTTTGAACATAAATTTCCAGACTTTTTGCAGACCTTTGATTTTTCTGAATGACATACTCAGGTCAAATCCCGGCAATATAATAGTTAAGGAAGTAAAATTACCAATCTTAAATGAAATATTATGGGAAAAAGAAAATCATTTTCCAGACTTAACAGACCAAAAATAAGTTTTTTTCCACACTTTTCCAGACTGGAAAATGACCCAACTTTTTTCCATACTCTTCAAGACTTCGCAGGAACCCTGCATCTCGAACTTGCGCATCATGAACGCAGTCCGTTTGTTATGTCTATTGCTCAATTAAATGCCACACCCTACCCCAACCACCTACGTTTTTACAGTTTGCTTCACGACTGCCATCGTGTGGACTCAAAACGCAAGTACGACAGTGTTGGGAACAGTTAAACCTGCTGTGATTCATTCAACACAGACGCACTAAGTCACCAGCGGAGACATAAAAATACATTTTCTAACCCTTCGGAACCGCTTTCTCCTTTCTGTAGGCACTAAAAGTTTGTGAGGAACGCGTTGTACTCTACGATTCTATGGATACCCCTATTGGTTGATGGGTCAACCTAGTTGTTGCAGGAGTGCCCAGCTGAGCGACCTGTCGTCTTGAGAATGCCAAGCCAAAGCAGGGCAAAATAAATGCTCTCACCACTTCGTCCGGTAATAACTCTCCAGTAGCACTCTTAGTTCTATTGCTCCCCTTGATTATTTAAGATATATAACAAACTTTTCAATACACTTGAATGCAAAGTCAGAGCAACGTAATCTATTAAACGTTGCGGTGTGGAATGATGGCGAACAACAGCATCGCACGTTAAGGAACTGTAATATAACAGGAACTACCGGAAACAGACGTANTTGCTGTGACGTATGTTAGTAGACAACCATGTCAGCTGCTGTAGCTAGACTGTGCGCAATTCAGTACGTTTCACCGTATCACGAATAGAAATTGCCTGAAATCACTCATTAAGAATGCACGAAATACTAAAACATACTATACTTGTGTTCGGCAAACACAGGCACACACGCAAACACACAACGAAATTAGTTTACGTGAAAGAAAAGATTTGTTTAAAACCCCCTCACCTGCAAATTGTGGTCGTGCCCCGAGAAGTAGGCGTTGACATCGTACTTCTCGAGCAATGGCTTCAGCTTTTCAATCAAGCACTGGGTCGGACCATGCTCGGCGATGGACCACACAGGAAAATGACCGGCCACGATCACGTATGCATTCCTTGGCAAAGCAGAACGATGGGCAATGCGTCATTGCAACATCACTCAAAGTTACCTTTCAGCGCATTTGCAAGGACAACATACCGGGTTACCAGTTATCCAGTAACGCCCTGGCTGCAGGTCAAAGCTCAAATCTGAAAGCTTTAGCTCGGCGGCAGTTGTCATCTCCACGCATAGCAAACTAACGATACTTTCAAAGCACACGACGTTAATGAGGCGTGTTAATGTTTAAAATAAAAACGAAAAGCACAATGTAATAGTGATCAATGAGGGGTAGCGAGGGTCGGCTCTTAGCACGCACTGGAAAATTTGACAGAAACTGTTGGCATATTTTTCTGCGCAGGTCACGGCAGCAATATCCCATGTTTAGCTTCTGGCCTGGTTTTTAACAATGCTACGCAAAATATCTTCCTGAAATGTGTATGTTTAAAAAATGCGCAATCTAAATCTCATGCTGTTCCGCTAGCAAAACCAGGGTTGTGAAGCCCGAGCCTGAAAATTAGGTTCCGGCCCTACAACCCTAGTTTCTGGGACAAGCGAGTTGTACCAATGTTTTCCAGTTTTTAACGGACCAGACCATTCTGGAGGCGGAGCCAGAAACTTCTAGGTATTGGAGCCGGAGCCCAAAAATTAAGATGCCTGGAGCTGGCGCCTGAAATTTGAGTTCTAGCTCAACAGCCCTGAGCAAAACAAACACATTGGTGTCCACAACCCTGCTGCGTTTGTTACTGGCAACAATTGAAGTCGAAACGAGTACCAACAATCAGGTGCAAGTGTACAACAGCAGGCATGCCTGTATGAAAACTGGCAGAACTTTGATTTCGTCTTCGTTGCAATAATCGAAATTAGGTTTTAACCATCATGGTAGTGATCGAAATGGTCTGAAAAACCTATTAACTTTTTCTTAATGTCATAGCAAAGTCTCTTTGCTCTTTTGAAATGTCAGAGAAAGCCTACTAACCCTTCAAATCACATTTACGGACCCCTAANGGGTTCAGAGACCCCATGTTAAGATCCCCTGCTTTTGTGGAAGCAGCAACGCAAACGGTGTCAAAGGGCTTACTTATTGTTTCGTAGCTTTCCTTCTATGAACTCCAGCTGGTCTTGTTCTTGCTGTTTGTCAACTAGACCCTTTGGTTGGCCACCTCGGTCTGCGGCTTCCGTGTTGCCGCACAATGTGACAGTGTCAATCATTACAATAGTCATGTTGAAGGTTGGTCTCAAATACTCGATGCTGTACCTGGAAAGCGAAGCAAGAATTGACAAACAACGGCACGCCAAGAGTTCATCTGTATACGAGCAAGTAATTTTCTGTCTTTGCAAGACTATTAACATTAAAACACCAGCCATTTTTGTGAACCACACCAAAGCTGTTTTCTTGCACACCTTCAAAGACGTTCCTTTTTTCATTCATTTACATGCACGTTTTTCTCAGTAGAATCGTGGGGTCAGCAAACCTAGATCTCGAAATAGATCAATGCCATTGGCAACAGTAATTTCAGATAGTTCTGCTGGCTTCACACCAAGACGGGTCCAAGCAAGGTCAGCGATGTAGTCATGCTACCTCGTCCTTGATCGACTTCTGACCCGCTTTCCCGTGGGTGAAAACAGCAGGCCATGCCTTGCCAATCTTTACTGGGTCATTCTGGACACATGACCGAACCAACGTAGCTGGGATCTCTCGATTCGGAGATGAAGTGGCTCGACATCCAGGGTTTTATGAATTTCACATCTGCGCACTTTATCGTGAAGTGTCACGCCGTGAACTCTTGGCAAAATGCCATCTTTGCCATTTGTGCTTGGGATAGCAGTTTTTCAGACATCGCCCAAGATTCAAAACCATAGGTTAGAATCGGAAAAAAAGACCGATTTAAAAACTGACAGCTTTGTGGGTTTGAAATTTTGTGACCACAGAGCGATAAAGCTCACGCAGAACTGCGTTAGCTTTACCGATCCATATGTATTGATCTCTTTGTTCCACCTTCTGTTACTCGTGAATACCACCCCAAGGTACTTGAACTTCTCGACCTGCTGCAGGGTAATGCCGCTTACTTGCAGCGTGCACTGGCTTGGGTTTCTGGTGAGACATAATACCTCGGTCATTTTGGTGCTATTTTTCATTCCAGCTTGGTCGCATGCAGCTGAAAACCGATCAAGTGCATGTTGAAGACCCTGTTCAGCATGTTGAAGACCCTGTACACGATTGATCATGCAGCTTCCATCAGTGACACCCTCTTCGACTTTTCTGTTACTGTCCATCCAATGCATGTAGACCAGCTATGTCCAGCCGAAATTGCTTACTGAGCCAACAATTATGTCACTATCTCAAACAGGGCCACTCATGAATGACATGTTGAGGGCCGCACATTGAATGACTTACTTTGATCTTAGCAAACTAAATTGAATTTAAGCTAATGTACTGAAAGCGTTCGAATCTTAATTACAATGGTAACGACTGTTTGGCACCTTTGACCACTCCGTAAGTGTGATTTCATACGCACGTTTGGTGCCAATGGAACAAGAGTAGAAAATAGAAAACCAGTAAAACGTTTTGCACCAAGGTGACAGTGGACATGTGCAAATCTCCCAGCATGCAGTTCAGACGGGATAAAGTGGCACTGAGCACCACCTGCATCAAAAATTTCAAATTTAAGATTAAAAACAAGGACAGGTTGTTAGTATGTACTATGTAGGTTACTTACACTACAGCGAAAACATACAGTAAATCGGGCCGCACAAAACCTTCGACTGGACCTCATGTGGCCCTCGGGTTGGACTTAGCTGATGTAGACTGTGAAGACGAGTGGTGACAGCACACACCCCTGTCGGAGTCAAACATCAACGGTAAACGGCTGTGATTTAACTCCACCGACACATACTTTGAGCAGGGATATGACCTGAGTAACCAGAGGAACGTCAACACCGTACTCCCGCAACACTCCCCTAAGCTTTTCACTCTCAGATTTCATAGAAAATTTTTCTGGTGGATCCTGCCCTCAAAAAGCATGTTTTTTAAATCTCCAGTGGCAAGCTGTTAATAACCGTCTTTGCAGCGTGTCATCTATTGATTTCATTAAAAATGAGCACCACGAAAACAAACGAAATGGCAGAGAACTTGCGGCCCGTTTGAAACGGAAATATACGTTAAGGCAGGCCTGCACAACATACGGCCCGCGCGCCACATGCCAGATCTTTTCTTGCGGCTCACGAGAGCTTTCTCAGTTGCAGAAAATAGTGCAAAAGCCGACTTCGGTAATTAACCGCCCTTTCAGAATTTCTACCACACTAAAACGAAAGACTTTTGCGGGCGGCGGCGAATTTATGTTGATCACTTTGGCCCTTCGAACTTTCTGAGTTGGGCAGGACTGCGTCAAGGCATGACAAAGCTGTAATAATCAATCACCAACTACTTAAAACAATTGATGGGCAAGGATACAGTAACTGATCAACACACCATAAATGTGGAAAGATCCATCTGTTCGAATGCCTCGAGTAAGCAATCTGCCCCGAAACGTTGCCATAGTGATCGTGATTGCCAGCAAGCACAAACCATGGAACTTGTTTGAAATGATCATCACTGAAGACATTTTCGAACGTGGTCTGAAAATCAGCGCAGAATCATCGTCAAAATACTTCAACGATCTGCATGCAAACGAGGGCAGTGACTTCGCCAAGCGTTTTATCTCATTTACAAGGAAATAACTCACAAGGAGTTTTGAGTATTTTGAAACCTATCTTACAATACGTCCATTTATCGAAATTGACTACACATTCTACATTTTCAATCGAGGATCTGCGTTTCTCGCTTTCAGCACACCATAAGTGTGTGCTTTAATGAGAATAAGACTCACAGCTTAAACTTCAGATAGCTAAACGCGATATACCTCACTTCTTTTAAATGAACCAGACAAGCATACAAACATTTCAGAATGGATGAAAGGAGTTCATTACACATTAATCAATAAAAAAAAACACTCAATAGTTTTTATTTTGAGAATGAGAACTGTCGTATAACATAAGTTTTGTCACAAATGGCAATGAGTTGTGAAGGTCTTGATTCCATTAAATGGAAAGCAGCTGAAAGCAAAAGCAAGCAACTAAGCAATAAAAAACAATAGCTGCAGCTGTTATTAATTTTATAAACCACCTCTCAATGTAAGAAAAAGTACGAACTACGTACATTCGACGGCCATATCGTTGCGGCATTTTTCACGTGCAACAGGTCGAAAGTTAATTACAAAATGCAGTACAATACAAGTATTCAACTTCTCAAAGGATAGTCTTGTTAACTAATATTGAGTGGTTCAACACTTACAAAATAAAAACCAGACTTGACTCCGAAAAAAAGCTTGTCAGCTTCAGCCAAGCACAGCAACCCAAAAAATCCACGAATAACAACAGATTTTGCAATACCTTAACCTCAGAGCACAGTGAAAAAGACCTGGAAATGTTCCTTGTTGACTTAGAACTGCAAATGTTGCTTTCTGACTGCAGAGCGTAAGTCAACTGCATGGATGCAACTGGTAATGGGAACCCAGGCAGATATTAATTTAGTTGGGTTTACACTTTCTCTGCTGGGCCCAGTTTCTCGTGGAATTCATAGGAATCCCAAAAACTGTCAAATGAATCTCACGAGAAAACTTGGTCAATCATGTTTCTACGATGTCCTGGTTTTGAATTTTAATTGAATTTTAAGTTAGAGGTGTAGATGTTGAAGAGAACGGGTGCCAAGACGGATCCCCGTGGGACGCCATTCTTGAGGTATCGTAACCCGCTCTGTTTGATGTTACCGGTGGTAAAGATGAAAATGCGATTGCCAACTAGTTGCATGATCATGCGGGCCATGTACCTGACAGGTAACAACTGTAATAGCTTGCAAATGAGATGGCATGCCAAACAGTTCCGCAGGCTGTGCCGCTGCTGTGAGATCTACAAACACAGCTCCGGCCTTTTTCTTTGCTGAAAAACTGTCTTCGATGCCTTGCATCAGCAAGATAACCTTTATCTACAGTCGATCTCCCAAGTCAAAAGTCCGCTTGTTCCTGCGGATTGATGGATTGCACTAGTAATTGTGATAATTGGTTTCACACGAGCATAGAAGAGCCTCTCGAGGATCTTGAAGGGGACACACAGTAGAGATACGGAGTGATAACTCAGGCAACCAAAAGTCAGTTACAAGTCAAAATGGTTCTGCCTTTTTCAATGTTTATGAAACGTCCACAAACCAAATTTCACGCTGATACCATGCGCAATTCCAAAGTTATTAGGTCAAAAAAGTCAAAATTTATCGTCTGGCCAATTTCTTGCAGCCCAGTTTTTCTCTCTTGATCGATATTTTACTAAAGCTACAACAACAGATGTTGACATGCTTTTGCAAGTCTAGTTGAAATTCTGACATAATACCAGATTTTTTGCGACTTCTGAGGTGTTAATGTTGTTTTCCCACTATTGGACGATTAAAAGTACGCTGGGCGTGGTATTACTTCATGTTGAAGTACAACAATATAGAACCTTTTCAGTGACTTCAGGAGATTATTTGACACTGGATATTTCTCTTGTGTGTCTGGATTGATTTTCGTTTACGATTTTTTACCTCTGGTTTTGCTGGATCTTTCAAACTTAGTACAACAATATAGGACCTTTTCAGTGACTTCAGAAGATTATTTGACACTGGATATTTCTCTTGTGCGTCTGGATTGATTTTCGTCTACGACTTTATAGCTCTGGTTTCGCTGGATCTTTCAAACTTTTGATTTTTGTTTCATTTCAACAGAAAAAAGATTTTTAACCTATCGGTTTGACTTCTAATATATGCTTTCTATTCTGCGTTTCAAATTGCAAGCGCAAGAAATTGATTGGTCAAAAAGTCACAATCTAAAGTTTCTTAGGTCAAAAAATTGGTTGCCCCAGTGATAACTCATCAGGTCCCCAAATGGCTTATCCAGTTTAGGGATCGCAATTACTAGTGCTCTTCTCCAGATCCTGGGGCTTTGAGTTGGTGCATGCAGGAAGTGAAGAAATCACACGACCAGGATTTGAGGGCTGACCCGACGTGGAGTAGACCGTGGGAGATAGAATCCAATCCTGGAGATTTTCCTGGCTCTAGGCAGTTGAGAGTGGTAGCAAGCTCCCTTGGCATGAAGGGGACAGAGATGCTGTCGCCCTCAGGTGTTCGGACATTCCATAGGTCGAACACTTTCTTGTTGACAAGCCTTGTAGACTCGCAGTCTCCTGTCTTGAGTACCACGTTCTTCCTTAGTTGCGAAATGTTGGAGTTTGCTAAGATGGGGCATGGACAGAGGAGTGTCTGGACCTGCCAGTACGTTTATGGATGGTGTTCCATGCCTTGCAGTTTGAGTACGAAAAATCGATAGAATCGGCAGCTTCTTCCTATCATTCTGCCTCTTCTGGTCGATCTGCAAAAGTAGGGACAACATAGCTTTGTCAGAGTCAGCCCCCACTGGGGGTCAGAGGAAGGAGCAACAAACGGTCTTGCACTCTTTGTCCCAACATGGCACATAGTTCTTGCGACAGCCATGTGGAATAAATTGTTTAGCTGCAAATAACAGGCTCCTGCATAGTTCCTGGTATACCTTCTCGATGTTGGCAGTGTTCAGAGTTGGCCATCTCTCAATGGATTCTCCTGCAAGAGGGCAAAAGTGATTCTAATCAGGCTTACATAATTTCTAATGCTTTACCGTATTGCTGTAGGCTGGAATCTTGGGTCTCAGTGTCGTTGTGAGAGAGGGTTGCTATTGTGACCAAAGGGAGTTTCCTAGAAGACTTCTGTCAGGCAGTCAGTTGTCATGGCCAACACTTGCGAAGGCCAGATCCGGGTTGGTGCTGTTGCAATCTCTCCGGTGGTGTTGCGTTGAATGTGTGATTCACCACGAACGGGATGTGCGCGGAAAAGAACAATACATGTGGCGCGAACAAGCAATAATAGAGTGATCTTGTCAGGTGATCTCTATTGTTGCTTGCTGCCAGTGCGAAGCTTTGCGCACATGCCACACAGGATTTCTGATTGCAACAAAATGGTGCTGTGACCAGGATGTGGAGGTTGTGCCGAGTTCAGTCTTCACAAAAAGCACGTGCGATCAGTGCGGTTTGTTGTAAAAAGAAGGGGATGTTGTTGCAACATCTCCAGCGGTGTTGCGTTGAATGTATGATTCACCACGAACAGAATGTGCGCGAAGAAGAACAATATATATATATATATATATGGCGCGAACAAGCAATAAGAGTGATCTCGTCAGGTGATCTCTATTGTTGTTTGCTGCCACAGTGAGAAGCTTTGCGCACATGCCGTTCGGGATTTCCAATCGCAACAGTGCCAGCATTCAACCAGTGATAGAAGAAGCTGGCTACTCAATTTGGGTCATGAAGCAGCCCAAGGTTGTTGGCTGTCACACAGGAGGCCAGGCTCTCACCGCTGAAGTCACCAGCATACAGACTGAGTCTGGGAACGTCAAGATGACCATTGGTGTAAGTCACAAGGGTGATTTGTACAGGGTTCCCACACAATTTTCAAAGACAAATTCCATGACATTCCATGACTTTTCCTTGACTTTTTCCATGACTTTTCCATTACATTTGAAACACTTTTTCCATGCGTGTTTAAGTGATATTTACACTTGCAAACTGGTAACAGTCTTATCAGGGTTTTTTTTAAGGAAAATGTAAGGTACCAGGTATGGATCTGTAGGGATTCAATTTCTCTGATTCTAGGGACCCGATTTTCTCTGATTTTAGGGGCCCGATGATAATTTTCTTTGATTCTAGGGACCCGATTTGAAATTCTAGAGACCCGAATCGGGTCCCTAAAACACCTTAAAAAACTCTGGTCTTATTAAAAATAGCTGCTGTTGCGCTAATGGGATCAACTTTCCCAAACTTGCTCCCTGTGTAGTAGCTGTGTCGCATCTCAAAACCAACATTGCTATCAATATCAACCAGCTACCTACATTGCCAAATATAGCAATATAAT
>JGI24159J19872_10013483_pt1 | contig 10619 bp, 6 predicted proteins | sample Ectturendosymbi4_FD_19872 | JGI IMG/M metagenome (IMG submission 19872)
ACAAAAAAGTTTGGAGACCCCTGCTTTAGACACCTAATGTCGACAAATACCTCCATTACTTAAATCAGGGGTGGGGAACCTGCGGACCAAATGCGGTCTGCGCGAGCATATATACAATATGGCCCGCATCAGAATTCTCGTTAGCCAGGTTAGAACACAACATCGCTTCAAAACGAAACTCCATGACAAGTAGACAGTAGGTTAAGAGAAGTCTCTCCCTCCGTGACATAGTTTTTTCTCCTCACTTTCCTTTGGAAGATAAAGGTAGAAGTTTAAGATAAAATAATTAATTTTTGCGCCCTCCAGCTATATTCCACAATTCATACGGCCCGTGATAGTAAATAGGTTCCCCATCCCTGACTTAAATGGTCATTTCTGTTCGGTGTGATTTAGTGTCATTGCAAGCTACTCGTTGCGACGATGAAGTCTCAAGAAGAAAATGGTTGAATCGCACCAAAACTTCAAAAACACTCCATGACCGTCGTCACTGTCTCAACGGTCAACGCACCTTTGCGATGCCGCCAACAACGGCAGAAATTGACATTTTGTTATAATGACATTTTTTTATAATTATAAATTGACATTTTGTTGTAATTGTTATAATGGCGTTATACACTAGTAATGTTGGTCAATGCAAACAATCTTTTACCATGAAATATTTCAAGCTGGGCTTGTTGCCTGAGAAGGGTAACATAAATATTGGAGAGAAAAANCTTGCCATTCATATCTTCACATAAAGATTTACGTGTTTGATCATGCACATGCAGCATTTTCTCAATTTTGATTGATTTTGATTAGTTCCATTGCTTTGTTTCACAATGCGCAGTGGAAATTGAAGGTAGGTTCTTTGCGTAACCGCATTACCCACATTCACATTCAAATATATTGTTGTATTCGCCGGAGAAAGTCCACTAGCAAAGTGAGCGAAGGTCTTTTTATGTCAACAGTTCAGTGCTAGTCAAGCTTATTCAACTTGAAAGGTCTTCGTGGCAGTTTGCACGCGGTGAGAGTTACGGTTCTGGAAAATCGTGCTGCAAATTATGATAACCACTTAATTGGCTGTGAAAGGCTTGCTTTCAATGAGACTTCGTCCGGGTAACTTGGCCACCTTAACAAGGAGTATAAGCTGTTCGTTTTGCGTCTACTTCTTATCATGCAGTTGTGACGATGTCTACTGGATGTATGTTTTTTTCACTTTGTTGCCCCTTGACAGTGCAAGGCTAACTTTTCGGCTCGTTTTTGAGTGGGTGAAACTAATTTAAATAAAGCAATAATATTGTAGAGGCGCTTTCTTCACTCGACACTTTTTGCAATGGAATTGAACTTGATTGTTTATTTTTTCCGTTTATACTAAATGTTCCACGTACCTGTAGTATACAGACATGTCTGTTGGTCACAGACTTTGTGTTTTTTTGAAATGATTGTTATTACGCCAAAAGTTTTGATGTTCTAATAAATCGACATTTGTATATGACAATTTTGCATTGTGAACGTCACACCAGTTAACGGAGTTTTATTACAAGGGGATAAACTTTTCAGTATACCCGACATAAATGTATTTTTTGTTTTTATTTCGTAAACTCCTGCTTACCAAAAAAGTTTTTCTTTGCATTTTTAGGTTGCGTACATCTGCAGACATCCTGTGCTGTCCAGATCGCAGCTGTTTCGTAATTTCGTGACGTTGACTGAACAGAAAGCGTGGAAGATGAGTAAACGGCAAGCTGAGAAAGACGAGCTTGCAGCTGCCAACTTCTTTCTCACAGTCTCGCTTCCACCAACTGTGAACATAGTCAACGATGCTGACGCCCCTCTTGATCAGTTCAAGAAGTTCACTAAAAGTAGGAGGGTCTGTGATGAAGTTAACAGACGTTTTTGTTAAATGAAGTGCACGCGTCATACGTTAGTGATGAGTATGCAATAAAGGTAAAAAAATTCGGAAGTTCTAGTTTCTTGTTCGCAACACTGAGTTGTTTTAGAAATGAGTTTGCAATTCGCAGGTTTTCCAATTCTGCCACTATATTAAAAAGTTATGCTGGGCGTTTGAAGATTTATTGGCAACACAACGTTTGTTGCGTTGAGCCGAAATTGACCAAATGTCAAACTATGCACGACATGTTTTCTTGGAGGTTATTGCATTTTTTGTGGATTTTTCAAGGTTTTCCAGAAAATTCGCAGTATATCAGTGCTTTTCGGTTGAGATAGAAATCCATTGTTGGTATTTTTGAGTGCAGGTCCGAGTTTAAAAATCGTTGACTCTGGCTTGGCTAAGAACATCGTGACTGTAAAGGATTTCAAAATTCTTGAAAACTTCATTATCGAAACGCGAGTCCATGGACGTAGCCTGGCCTTATCGCTACTGTCCCCGCTCATCGTTTTATATGGATTCGGCAACATTTTTGCTTCAAGTGAAAACGGTCTCTCTCTCGTATCCTGTTAACAGTGCATGTCAATCCCAAAGGAGTGTTTTCGTGTCTGCTTAATTCACTTCGCACACGATGTGTTTTCGTGTGCGCCCTATCATAATGATTTTCCTGTATCTGTCTCTGGTAACGCGCGTGTTTTACTTGATTCCAATTTATTTTTTTGGAAATTGGACTCATCATCCATAAGTGGAGACTGGACCTTAAAAATGATTCGATCCATTTGTGATNGTTCCAATCTTTTATTGAACTTGAGTGAAGCAGTGTGTGGCGCACACTGGAATTCGAAACCACNTTTCCGTTGCAGTCAGCGAAACCTGCACAATGGGTTGCTCACTGTTTTCGGTTTCAGCAAATCCATCTCCAAAANCAATAATGGTTTTTATTTTTGTTGAACGAAAGCTTGGATTGCTTTTGTGGATTGCAAAATATAATAGAACAACGTGCCTAGGAACTGGTAACCGCTGGTCATCAGGGCACGAGTTAGGTTCGTTCGAGATTTCGCAGATGCAACGCATTCTGCTTAATGTACTTTGTGTCGTAGTTACGTTTTCGTGAATGCTCCAGCCACTCAATCGCTGCGCTGTTGTTTGTGATTGCGCGGTTCCTGTGCTGGAACCTGCTGCACGTCTGTTACTTATACCCAGGCCTAGGCGCAAAAAAACTCAGCAGGCGCTGATCCCTAGTTGAGTAAAAAAATTAAAGGAAAATCGGTACGTTGCGTTGCCAGAAGGGATTTTTTTAATTGTTGGAAATGTAGGACACATTCCTTAGCTAAGATGTTTTCACTCAGTCGTTGTGCACAAACTTTCCGTCACAGTCTGCTAAAGCATCCGTCGTTTTGCAGCAATGGACGACAGTGTGTCGCAACTGTCCGCCTGCGCGCTGTCGATGGCCAGCAAGCAAACAGGCATCATCAAGCGAGAGTACCAAACCTTCGGCAAAGCTCTTTGCATGCTGGCGGCTGGATTCAACATGCACCAGACTGCAGACAACAAGGCCTTAACGAACGCAATTAAGGGCGCAGGTCAGTTTCCATTTTGATCACTGTTACTACAAACATACGAAAGCGACCACGATCCAACACAACGCTACTTAATAATGGCCAGATATTTATATCCGTGATGCATTGGCAGATTTTTGCTCGTGAAATGGTTCTACTTGTATTATATTGCTTTAATTCTTAACCAAGCACCATTAGCTCGCGAACGCAGCTTCTGGTGCAGTCTTTTTATAGTCATTTTTTGGTTTTATGCAACGCGTTGCGTAGCGCATGATAAAAAGCTAGCACTGAGCCGAACGGTCCGCAAATTCTCTCAACCACTGCAGCACTGCGTGCGATTTTCTAATGCGTTATGATTCAAAAANCCAATCGATCGGCCGTGTCACTTCGCGCATCGCGTGCAGTAATGCGTCGANCAATTGATGCGATTGGCGTGTTTCTAGCATCNCGAGCAGGTGTTTCTGTCGCACACTTGGCGCTTAATTGCTCCAGAAATAGATGGTTTCATCAACCGGATGGCTTNCGTCACGCAGTAGCTCTTTACTCCATGCATTTCTGCTACAGGTTTTCGGTAAAACACAAAACAGAGAACAGAGAAAGACAGAAAAGTTTTCTTTCAAACTTGTTAAAATCTTCTAGCTGTGAAATGTGTCTTTCTCCAAGCTCTTGTTACTTTTTCCTGGTCCCGCATTGTTGTTTCGGGAAACAAAAGATTTTTAAATCATTTTTTATTCTTTGTGGTTGTTAGGTGTTGGTGACTGTTTTCCTATTCGCTCGAAATAGGTTATGCGGCCAGAAAGGCAGAAGAACTCCGACACATTTCGTTTTTATATTTCAACATGTTTTGCCACAATTCACTTGAAGCTTCTTCCAAGTGTTCCCAAAGACAAAATATGATTTCTATATACAGTCCAGCTAGCTCACGTACATACCAGCTCAATGCATCCTGCGTTACTGTGGTTTGTGGTTAGTTAGAAATACTCTGCCGGTCATACGATACGACGATGCGATCCAAACATGCTTGCCGTCGTGGCAACCATAGGAATCGTTTTGTGCACTGGATGTGTTACTAGATAATTTTTTCCGGGCCCCTCTTGTTACCATTTCCATGGCGAACGATGATAAATTCTAACAAAACTTATTTTGCTGCAGTCTTCTGCATTTCATTCAAGCGCTTTCGTTCATGCGATACCTGTGTGGGTTGTCCGGTTTTTGCTTTGCGTCAACAACACAGTCGCCAAATCTATAGTGCTAAGACGGACCGAAAGCAGCCTACGTAGTCGCTGTGCTACGTAAATTGCATAAGTCAGAGTGCAAGACGCAAGTCAGCGAAAATGTCGAACAGCGGGCGTTTTTCAACTATTCGGTTTTTTAACAGCCGCTGGTAGATGAACATGATTAGTTTATAGGAAAAGAGCGCATTTCTGAAATGAGTATCATCAAAAGCGTTTTCTTGGTGTAGTCTTTCTGACGTTGTTTTTTTGAACCATCTCATCTGATTTCGAAGCCTTGGCAGAGATTACAGCTGAAGCTGTTAAACGCATGTTATTTCTTTTGTTGTAAGGTATCTATGAAGTTACTGAATGCCATTCTTCGAAAATCGTGAACGTGCGGTTGCAGCGCATTCTATTTGGTCAGCCCATCGCTTATCAGACATATTTCGTATGTTCTCTAAAGAATGGCGGGTGCATATAACATTTGATGCTGATATTGCGCCACAGTTGTTATTTTTTGTCGTTATACCTTCCAGATCTATCACGCATTGCTTTCCTGTGATGGAGTTCTCGCCAATCTGTGAAGTTTCGTTATGTTGCATTTTTTCGTTTACTTGTTTCCACTTTCATCTTTATAGCTCCCAATGTAAGAATAAAATATGCTTGCTAAATGCTAACTCGCGACTCTTCGTATATGTTTTGAAATTTAACTCGCATTAATTTCATTTCTCTTACGGCCATATCCTCACAAAAACAAAATTAAACCGGAAGTTTCGTATGCTCCTGTTCAGTTCATGCAGGGCGTGGAAATGGTTGTAATGCTCATCATCGCAGATGTTTTTTTGGTCTTACATCGAAGTCCTCAGCAAGTTAACTGTAACTAAGTGTACATACTATAATACCTACAGACTATTTGTTGCTCAGCCAACCCTCTTCTGCAACCACCCCTTTGCACTCAAAAGTTATTCTGTCTGGAGGAAAGACTTCCACTCAATTGACATTCGTTTTCTCCCAACCTGCCACACACTAGCACCGGGGTTGCCAGGTCCTGATGGACCAAAAATGCCAAATCGCTCATCAAAATATGCCAAACAGCCTCAAAAATGCCAAACAAATCGAAACAGGTTGATGGCTGTCAGAAACAGTATCAGGCCTGGAGTTTCCAGGTTCACATTGACCAAATGCGTTAAATCGCTTAGCTTGACTAATGCCAAACCGGCTGCTTTTTTCAGCTCTTTAAAAAGTTTAAGCTAATTGCAGATAGATGTAACAAATGCCAAACAGCGTTTTTTTTCTGCAAATACCACTAAAATGGATAAAAGCATGCCAAACTCTGACATACATGCCAAATAGCATTTTGTTATGCCAAAGCACTTTAAATAAGGACAGTTTCTAGAATCTGGCATTGAAAATGTCAATCTGGCAACCCTGGCTCGCATGTCAGTACAAATGATTTGAAAGACTTTCGTAACAGCATAGCACGGGTATTTGTATTTCTTGCTTGTGTTCGTTTGTTTTCCCACCCATGGACGTGCGTTTTTCTTTCCTGCTAGGCAAGAGGATGAAGACTTTTAATAGATTTATTTGATGCCTAGTTGTGTGGACTTTATCACGACATGTTGTGTATTGAAGGAAAAATGTGTCGTAACCGCCGGCAACAAAATACCGTTGCTCCCTTCGATTTAAAAAGCGTCAACTGCTTCAGTGCCCTGGTTATATAATCCGCTTTGTCTCCAGCACGATGTGTCCTGGCGAACCTGAATCGAAAAATGCAGGTCTAGCCTGTCGACCAGCAACTTTCTTTTGTTGACGTAGTTTCTACGCAGCGCGAACATTACTCGCTCCGCGCGTTCATCCGGTGAGATGAGTGTGTTGTGACTAGGTGTTTGAGAGGGCGAAGATTTGCCTGTCACTAATTTCTGAGCATTGTCTATGGAAAGAGATATTTTCTCAGCAAAGAATCAGACACTTTAAGATCTTACAGAGTATATATTTCGCCCACGGATTTGGTAATATGGGGTGGAGCTAGACACCTCAAAGGGAGGAAGTTCTTGTTGCGGGATCGCTAAACGTAATTTCTGAACCGGGGTAATTCAGACCTTGCCCTCAGCAAAACCAACTACTGGACGTGTTTCTGAAACTGTTCTAGGGAAGGAAATTGTTTCGGCGGATTATCGAGCGAGCTTAGACGCGCAATGTCCAGTTTTTGCGAAGGATTTCAAGAGAGCGAAAAGACATGTTTTGACGTCTTTTCCTGCAGCTTTTGCAAAATTAGCCAGTGACAACGAACATCAAATCGTGTTTGCCGGTACTTATGCAGTTAGTGTATGCCTTTGTTTCAGGAGCAACATACCATCGCATCGGTGAAATGTTTGAGGCACAACCAAGAGAAGATTTAAATCCACTTGTTGACTCTATGTGGCTCTACAAAGGACTGCTGGACACCTTGCCTGATATATGGCATGTGAGTCGTGTGGTTAATTTGTTTAGTAAACTTTCAAGCAAGCAATGCTACTCAATATTTGAAAAGGTAGTGGGACAGATTGTAAAGTTGTTTAGATAAATATTCGATCCGTTTCAGTTTTGGGCGGTCGTCAGTTACACCTTTGGTTTCTATAAATATTTCGATCCGTTTCAGTTTTGGGCGGTCGTCAGTTACACCTTAGAAAGAGTATTGTTAAATGCAAAGCCAGCGCATGCGCAGCACTGCCTTTATGCAAAAGAATACGGAAAATTTAAATTCCAGTTTACGGCGGTTTCCTATTTGTCACTGCCGGTCAAGTGTTCATTCCCACGCATGGCGATCGCGCGGCTGTCAACACGGTGACCTTCATGCAATTTTAACTGACTCTTGCGCGCGAGGCACTCAGCTCACAGAGCAGTTGCGTGTGTGTCGAAAGATCCCGGTCCTATTCATCGAATCGCTGAACCTCCTGTTCAGCTTGCCGCCGTTAAAGCTGTGCTTTGTCTATTGACATCGAAGTTATACCAACGTAATGGCCAACCCGAATTGAGGTCGCTTTGTTGTATGCTTCTTATAAAAACTTAATTGCCAGTGAAGGGTATCGGGCATTCTTACTTTCTCGCACAGATACAAATGTACTTCAACTCTTCGGGTATTTTTGATTGTGTCTGATTCAGATAATTTGTTTTGGCATTTTGAACCATTTGAAACATATGCAGGTAATTTCGAAATTTCGTCAAATTAAACGTAATACCACAGACTAGCGTGTAGCTAGGGATTTGGTAAAAGAGTGTGGACCTAAGCACCTCAAATTGGAAGGAAATCTTGTTGCGGCATCGCTAAACGTATGCGTTTATTTGCTGGGTAACGAAATAAATATATTTATCACAAAAGCGGGTGGTTCTCCCCAGTAATTGCTATGCCCGGCTGGCCCTTACATTTTAGTCTGGACACCAGATTTTGCAGTGGAGGAAGTTGTTAGGGAGAGGTTTCAGCCCTGTATCCCCTTGTCTGTGTCACTAACTAGAGAGATAATCTACTCTTTAAACAGCCATTATCTGTCAGAAACTGTTCACATACCGTTCTTGATCCAGTCTAATATCAGTAGGTAGGCAATACAGTAGGTGTGCCACTGGCAGCCCCGGGTCTATGTTTTATCCTTTCAGTTTTATTACTTTTATAATGTATTGCAGCTGATCTTGCTGTATTCTTACAGCTTTGCAAAAACAAGGTGTGCACCAAAACACGCGCTCTCCCAAAGCTTCAATATTTGCTTTTCAGCCGAGCAGTTGTTTGACTGTGGTGAATGTAACCTTAAGACGGTGCCGGCCTAACCTTAGCGCGGTGACCTCGAGACAAGGTTGTTCCGATTTCAATGTGGGAGGTGTGTTTGACTTGTTCAACTACGACGTGTTTGTTCCCAAAATTGGAAAATTCAACCATCATGATTTGTTGCTCTGGATCAGGGGTTCCCAACCTGGGGTACATGTACCCCTAGGGAAGCTTTTTTTAAAGCGTTTATGGACCCGATGCGGGTCCCTAGAATCAGAGAAAATTGTCACCGGCCCCAAAAATCAGAGAAAATCGGGTCCCTACAGATCCAAACCGGGTTCCTAACATTTTCCTTAGGCAAATGTGCCCCTAAACGGGTACATTTCTTGTACAGCCGCAACAAATTAACTTTGTTGCGGCTGTACAAGAGACATAAAAACGTAGTCTACTTTATAGTTTTAAAAAATAAAAGTTTTATTAAAACTTCAGTAGATTTTTGTTATTTTGCTTAGCCTTTATGTCGTAAGAAATTTTAGTGGTACATGCTCATCTGTCGAAATGCTGAAGAGTGCATGGTCAGCTCTAGATCTAGAACAAGGTAGGCAAACTATTAAGACTCGGTTGGCGCATTTGGTTCTGCAATTTCTGTGGTTCGGATCGAGAACAGATGGATTGTTTGTGTAGAGGTGTAAAAAGTTAAATAGCATTCATTAATATAATTTGGACAAGTTGATTTGCACAACTCAGAAATCTCGAAGGGCCAAATTATCAACATAAATTTTGCCGCGGGCGGCAAGTCTATTTCGTTTCGATGTAGAGATTTCGTTGTAGTATGTAAGAAATTCTGGAACGGCAATTACTTGTTCGAGGTCGAGTTTTTTCAACATTTTCTACAATTGAGAAAGCGCCTGCGGGCCGTAAGAAACCGCATGCGGCCCGCGGGCCATATGTTGTGCAGGCTTGGTGTAAACCAATATAAATAAGTTGTAAATAATTAATTGGCATTATTAATTAATTTCAACCACTTCAGCGGGCCAGGTTACTGGGTTTAAAGGGCCGAATGTGTCCCGCTAGCCCAGGGGTTTTCAACGTTTTTCTGCTCATGGCCCATTCAACCAGGAAAGATACTGGTGGTGGACTGGTGGCCCAATGCTTATGATCTCATAGATTTCATACTTCTGCAACTTCAGTTTAGCATTAGTTGCTGTGCTATAACAATTCGCAGCATAGCAATTCTCTTAAGTACAGCTTCAGCTAGCATAGGAGTTGTGACAAACGTGACATTCAGGTCGAATTTTTTGCTATTGCACATCTTATCTGATCATAATGACATAATTATACAAGTCTCATAATGCTTTCATTCTGATTTATGCCAAGCTCTGTGGCCCACTGGAAAAAGCGACATGGCCCACCGGTTGAAAACCACCATGGCCGAAATTTGCCCATGTCCGATGTCTGCTCTAGAATCTAGACCGGTTGTTCCCAGCTCTTTAGTAGAGGCAACCCAGAGAAAGTTTGACTTCGAAATCATCCGACAGCCCATTGTGTGTAGTCAGTGACTGTTTAAATCAGGGTGGCGAACCTATTTGATATCACGGGCCGCTTGAATGGTGCAATATCGCTGCGGGTCTGCAAAATCAATTAAATTTATCCTAAAATTCTACTGGTATGTAACTGCGAGCAAGAGTGGCTTTACTTGACGTACTATCTAAGTACCTGGTTGTCATGGAGCCGCGTTTTGACGCGATGTTGTACGCTAACTTGGGATACGAAAATTCTGATAAGGGCCATATGAAATGTTCACGCGGGCCGTAGGCTCCCTACCTCTGGTTTAAATAGTATGCACATGACAAACCTGCTTGGATTATTTTAGGTTGTCCATTACCAATCAGCACTCCCACCAACCTCAAGAAATTAGCTGACCCAATCCTCCATGCTTTAAGTAACGTAAACTTTTAACGGGAATCCTAGTAACTGCAAACGCTTTGTTGGTCTCTTCAAATCATCAAAGTATTTCGGGAGTTGAGGAATTCTGATCGTGATTAAAAATTTCTATAATTCATTGAAGTCTGCAGTGAATTGAAAATCAGGAAAACATTTATTTTCGTCTCAGGACACAACCACGGATATATTGTTGTAGACTTGTATCACTGCGCATTTACCTTTTCGCGCAGGCTTTGAACAAACTTCGCGCTTCCTCGATCCATCCTTGGCGAAGATACTGAAAACTAAAATCTGGGTAAAAA
>JGI24159J19872_10013484_pt1 | contig 10618 bp, 5 predicted proteins | sample Ectturendosymbi4_FD_19872 | JGI IMG/M metagenome (IMG submission 19872)
TGGATACTCGACCGAAATGACCGTTTTGGTCGATGTCTGTTGATCCTAGTATGATCTCTTTTGGTAAAGCTGAACCCAAGGAAGGACACGTTGTAGCGCTGGTGAAAAAAAGTTCGATGCTTTCCTGATCCTTCAGTATCAGGAAACATCCGTGATGTTATTTTGGATTTGCTCCGGTCTGTGATCGATTTTAAAGTGTTTTGTCGTGGACTGAAGTCTGTAATGTCCTGGGCAGTGTTTCGGCACTGGATTTGTGAGTTACCAAAAATTTTTGAATCAACACGTAATACTTGAACTCGACTTGGATATTAAGAAAGCCTTACTTTGTGTGTCTGTTCATATTTTTTTCGAATTGGAGATTTGGCGAAGTCGGGACCCACAAAACATTCTCAGCGAAAGTGAGTGGCGAGCTGAAAAAGATTGGGAGGCGCTGGTCTGAAATGAAGTGACATGTTTCGTAGCCATTCGGTCTCCTTCAGCTTCCGCTTGTTAGCAGAGATTGCCCACCGCTTCCCTTCCAACCGCTTCCCTTCCAAGAAAGACGTGCCTGTTCGAAAAAGTTTGGAGTAATATGTGACACAAGCTGTTTTTTTTGGTCATTTTATGCTTACAGGCCGAAATGATTTAGAAATCGCCGAAAGAATTGAGGTGATTTTGGTCAGAATGTCTGAGAATGTAGGCTAAAAACACAGTTAATGCGAGATTTAATACAACTGTGAGGGAAATGAGCGAAATGTTTGAGTGACGAAAAGTTCCCTGGAAAAACTGACCGAAATGTCTCAGCAAAAAAAACCGCAGGACCCAGGTAACGTGCAAAACTTAGCAAGCAGTGTTAAATGTTCAATCCTTCACTGAGCTGCTGTCGCTTACACCACTGACCAAACCCTCGTGTGTCGGAAGGCGTTTTGTTTGATATCGTGCGCCGTGTTCCGCAACAGGTTGCTTATTTGAAGAAAGATGTCATAACCCTTTATCATTCATTAAGAACAAACCACGACCGTGGATTTGTTTAAATAGTAAGTCACAGTTTGTCGTATGTGTTGGAGTTGCGTGATAAATGGACGTTACTTGATCGCTACTCTGGCTGAATGTTGTGCACCAAAAGCTGAGTCGCTGTCCGGCAATTGTTTTGTTCTGATGAATCCGGTATTGCGGTTTGTCAAAACGTTTGTATGTTTAGTTACTTCGAAGTTTCTTCAAAAATTAAGATGCACAGCAGCTCAATGGAAGCGTCCAGGCTGCTCTATGCATTGACTAAAGCTCCATGCCAATCACAAAAGATGCGAGGGCATTAGAAGAGCGCATTTTGTGATATTGTGATAAAAGTACAGTTGCTCTGAACAACTCTTATTCTGTATACCCATAAGCTTTTACCAATTTTGAAAAGAAGATTTGATTGCAACTGAAAATTCATCGTGCAGACGAATATGTGGTATTCTTCTGCTGATTTTACTTCATCAAAATATTCGCCGCTACATCTGTTTTCATTTTCATGAGCGCAGCTGTATTTACTTTACAAGGCGTCATAGCATGACCTCTCTAGTTTTCACTGCGATCACCACAGAAGTTCAGACAATGCTCCTTAAGAAAAAAAAAACTCTTCTTGGAAAGGATAAGTTTGTCCTTGCCCATTAACAAAATAGTGTGTTAGACTTCTGTTGATTGGACTGTGATTGCATTTCCGGAGAAAAGCATTTAAAATCTTATCCCTGCCGGGACTCGAACCCGGAACCTCTGGATTAGAAGTCCAGCGCGCTGATCCATTGCGCTACAGGGACTATGAGGATTAGTAAAAATGTCAGGCACAGCATTCTTTTCTGGCGATAGCTGGAAAAACAAGCAGAGTTGCGATTGTCGGAAATTGATGATGCATTTCAACGATTCATCAATCGTTCATCTTCGTAGCTCGTGCCTCGCAACACACTTCTCAGGCAGTCACCATATGTTTCTTTCTGCTGGCAAGAAGCTTGAGTCCTTGTGTCATTGGAAGTCTATTGAAAAAACACGATGCTTACCCAGATAGTTGTCAACGGTCCTGCTTTGGAGTCTGCAGACTACAGGGTCTCTGCTGAAACTTATCCAAAGTGGAAAGTGCTTCCAAGAGACTTTTGCAACACGTCATTTCCATGGTTAAATTTCAGTCTTTCAGCTCTCTGGATACTCGACTGAAATGACCGTTTCGGTCGGTGTCTGTTGATCCTAGTATGATCTCTTTTGGTAAAGCTGAACCCAAGGAAGGACACGTTGTAGCGCTGGTGAAAAAAAGTGCGATGCTTGTGCTGATGCTAAAGCATCAGGAAACAACCGTGATGTTGTATTTGGTTTGCTCTAGTTTGTGATAGATTTTAAAGTGTTTTTACGTAAACTGAGATGTGTGATGACTTGGATAGTATTTAGCACTGGATTTGTGAATTACCATCAAAATTTTTGAATCAACACGAAAGACTTGGAACTCGACTTGGGTATAAAGAAAACGTTATTTCGCGTATCTGTTCATATTTTTTTCGAATTGGAGATTTGGCGAAGTCGGGACCCACAAAACATTCTCAGCGAAAGTGGGTGGCGAGCTGAAAGCGATTGGGAAGCGCTGGTCTGAAGTGAAGTGACATGTTTCGTAGCCATTCGGTCTCCTTCAGCTGCCGCTTCTCTTGAGACAAAGAGGTAGCTGTGCGCCAAGTTTGGAGAAATATGTGAAATCACAGCAGTGTCAAATCAATGTTCAATGCTTCAGTGAGCTGCTGTCATTTACACACCACTGACCAACCCTTCGTGTGTCGGAAAACGTTTTTGTGTGACACCATACGACATGTCCTGCAACAGACTGTTTATTTGGAGAGACGTCTCACAATCCTTTATCATTCATTGAGAACAAACCACGACCATGGCTTCGTGGTAATGACAAGTCACAGTTTGTGTTCTGTGTTGGAGTTGCTTGATAAATGGACGTTACTTGATCGCTACTCTGGCTGAATGTTGTGCACCAGAGGTTGATTCGCTGTGCGGGGTTGTTGTTTAGTTTTGACGAGTCCCGAATTACATTTTGTCAAAACGTTTGTATTTTTAGTTATTTCGAAGTTTCATGAAAAATCAAGATGCACAGCAGCTCAATGGAAGAGAGCTAAGTTTAGGCTGCTGTGTGCCTTGACCAAAGCTACGTGGGAATCAAAAATGATGCAAGGGCATAAAGAACGCATTGTTATAAAATTGTGAAAAAAGTCAATTGCTCTGAACAACTCTTGTGCTTTGTTTCCATAGGCTTTTACCAATTTTGACAAAAAAATTTGATTGCAACTGAAAATATATCGTGAAGACCAGGGGTTCCCAACCTCTGGTGCATGTACCGCCAGCAGTACATTTGCCTATTCGAAGGGATAGATTTGAGGTCAGCAGTAGAAGAGAAAAATACATTTACGTACCATTGATTTCCAAATCTTTATACATGTATCAGTGAATAATATTTCAAAAGTCCTTATATGCTTATTGCTAAATATATTTCTGAATAATCATGATAAAATATTTCGTCACAAAGAATTTTGGGGTTACATATTCATCTGTTGAAATGCTGAAGGGGTGCATGCTCATCTGCTGCATTGCTGAAGGGGTACATTGCAAGAGAAATGTCGTGAACCCCTGGTGCAGACGATGATTTTATTCTTCTGATGTTACTTAAACTATTCGCTGCCTCATCTCTTCTCATTTTCATGAGAGCAGTTGCACTTACTTTAGAGAGGTTCTGAAGCGAACAGTGTCATAGTGTGGCCCCTCTCATTTTATTTGCAATCACCACAGAAGTTCAGACAATGCTCCTTAACAAAAATTCTTCTTGGAAACGATAAGCTTGCCCTTGCCTAATAAAAAAAGAGCATGTAAGACTTTTGCTTTGATTGGCCTGTAAATGCAGTTTTGGAGAAAAGCATTTAAAATCATATCCCTGCCGGGACTCGAACCCGGAACCTCTGGATTAGAAGTCCAGCGCGCTGATCCATTGCGCTACAGGGACTGTGATGATTAGTAAAAATGTCAGCCACAACATTCTTTTCTGGTGAGAGCTGAAAAGATAAGCAGAGTTGCGATTGTCGGAAATCGATGATGCATTTCAACGATTCATCAATCGTTCATCTTCGTAGCCGATGCCATCGTAACACACTTCTCAAGCAGTCACACTTATGTTTCTGCTGGCAAGAAGCTTGAGTCCTTGTGTCATTGGAAGTCTATCGAAAACACACGATGCTTACCCATGCAGATATCAGCGATCTTACACTGGAGTGTATACAGTCTCTGCTGAATCTTACCCAAAGTGGAAAGTGCTTTCAAGAGACTTTTGCAACACGTCATTTCCATGGTTAAATTTCGAGATTTCAGCTCCGTGGATACTCGACCGAAATGACCGTTTTGGTCGATGTCTGTTGATCCTAGTATGATCTCTTTTGGTAAAGCTGAACCCAAGGAAGGACACGTTGTAGCGCCGGTGAAAAAAAGTTCGATGCTTTCCTGATCCTTCAATATCAGGAAACATCCGTGATGTTATTTTGGGTTTGCTCTGGTTTGTGATCAATCTTAAAGTGTTTTGTCGTGGACTGAAGTCTGTAATGTCTTGTATAGTGTTTCGACACTGGATTTGTGAGTTGCCACGCAAACTTTTGTATCAACACGGAAATCTTGAACTCGACTTGGATATTAAGAAAGCCTTACTTCGTGTATCTGTTCATATTTGTTTCGACTTGGGGATTTGGCGAAGTCGGGGCCCACAAAACATTCTCAGCGAAAGTGAGTGGCGCGCTGAAGAAGACTGGGAAGCGCTGGTCTGAAGTGAAGTGACATGTTTCGAAGCCATTCGGTCTCCTTCAGCTGCCACTTGTTAGCAGAGATTGCTCACCGCTTCTCGTCAAAGAAAGACGTGCCTGTTCGAAAAAGTTTGGAGTAATATGTGACACAAACTGTTTTTTTTGGTCATTTTATGCTTACAGGCCGAAATGATTTAGAAATCGCCGAAAGAATTGAGGTGATTTTGGTCAGAATGTCTGAAAATGTAGGCTAAAAAACACAGTTAATGCGAGTTTTAATACAACTGTGAGGGAAATGACCGAAATGTTTCAGTGACCAAAATTTCTCAACAAAACTGACCGAAATGTTTCAGCGAAAAGAAAAAACATGACCCAAGTAATGTGCAAAACTTAGCAAGCAGTGTTAAATGTTCAATCCTTCATTGGGTTCCTGTCATTTACGCCATTGACCTGCCCCTCGTGTGTCGGAAGGCGTTTTTGTTCGTCGTTTTGCGACATGTTCCGCAATACGTTGCTTATTTGAAGAAAGATGTCATAACCCATTATCATTCATTAAGAACAAACCACGACCGTTGATTTGTCGAAATAACAAGTCACAGTTTGTCGTATGTGTTGGAGTAGCGTGAAATGGACGTTACTTGATCGCTACTCTGGCTGAATGTTGTGCACCAAAAGCTGAGTCGCTGTCCGGCAATTGTTTTGTTCTGACGAGTCCGGTATTGCGGTTTGTCAAAATGTTTATATGTGTAGCTACTTGAAGGTTCATCAAAAATTAAGATGCACAGCAGCTCAATGGAAGCGTCCAGGCTGCTCTATGCACTGACCAAAACTCCGTGCCAATCACAGAAGATGTGAGAGCATGAAGAGCGCATTTTGTGATATTGTGATGAAAGTACAATTGTTCTAAACAACTCTTGTTCTGTGTTTTAATAAGATTTTACCAATTTTGAAAAGAAAATTTGATTGCAACTGAAAATTTATCGTGTAGACGATGATATGGTGTTCTTCTGCTGAATTTACTTCATCAAACTATTCGCCGCTACATCTCTTTTCATTTTCATGAGCCCAGCTGCATTTACTTTACAAGGCGTCATAGTATGACCTCTCTAGTTTTGATTGCAATCACCACAGAAGTTCAGACAATGCTTCTTAAAGAAAATTATTCTTGGAAACGATAAGTTTGACCTTGCCCATTAACAAAAGAGTATAATAGACTTCCGTTGATTGCATTTCCGGAGAAGAATATTTCAAGACGAATCCCTACCGGGACTCCAACCCGGAACCACTGGATTAGAAGTCCAGCGTGCTGATCCATTGCGCTACAGGGACCTTGATAAACGTAGGAACTTTCTGGAAACATTTTCTCCCCACGAAAAAAGCAAAACTAGTGACGCATGTGTTTGCCATACGCCACAGTCTGCTTGCATACTCGAATGTTTGTATTTCATTAAACCTCTCGTTCGCAAGTGTTGACAGTCAAGCATTTAAAATTTCTAGTGCTTGACCGTTGCTTTTGTCAAAGTACAGTTAGATACCGGCTGCTTGTGCTGATGTTTGCTTTGCTGGTGGCGCCTGACCCAAAACCAGCGACATCAAATGCATGCGGAAGCAAGCCGCCTGTTTGATTGGATACTTCCTGCAATTGTGAATTTTTCATAACGTGTTCATCAGTTGCCCACCATACTCAGTTTCTTCCTGAGTGACAATCGAGCGTTTGCAGAAGAATATAGTGCGCTTTTATGCCAATCTCTGGCAACAAAGCACTTTTGCGAAGCTGTAGCGTAACCGTATTGTAAAGCGCAAGGGCGTATGAGCAGTTGCTAAAAAACGAACACCAAAACCGTTCGTTGACCGTTCGTGTTTGTTTGGTTGCTGCGTTTTGTGCTCGACGCGGGAACGATTCAAAAGTTGCCCCGTTAAACGCAAAAATATTGAAATGTGAAAGTTGGGGTGAAACGACAATGGGCGTGGACAAAACCCAAACACTAGGTGTCAATGACCCCGATTGTTGCGGTTGCTTTGAAGCATAAAAGCGTTCGCTGAGATTTTTTTTATTCCAGAAGCTTCTGCCGCTGGTTTTATTCATAGGAAGCATGTCTTTGTATGTTTCAGCAACACCAGTCAACTTTGAAAGCAATCACTTTCCACGATCTAGTGTTGAACGGTGACGGGGTAAGTTTGTTGCCTAGACATCGTGAAAAATCTTGTTGGACTTTTTTAAAAACGTTTGGAAAATTTTAGCTCGTGTTGTTTTTCCTATTTCGCAGTCAGTGTCTTATTTGACCTAGGAAGTAATTGGTGTCGGTGTCAGCATGATAATAAGTGCGTGTGTTAGCAAAGTCAACCATCCGTACTCACCAGCCAGCAGGATCCAATGTTGCAAAATCTGGAAATTTTAAATACCATCTCTAGAAGCACACGATTTTCTTTGCACTGTGTGCACTATGTATTGTGAAAATAAGACTTGAGATATGCATAGGGGAGCGTAAGTTTACAGTTAAGAGGGTTTGAGAACTGCATACTTGATCCAAAAATCGAGGCTGATCTGCCATCTGGAGCTGGCTTGCAACAATTGGCAATTATCTAATGAAACCAGCACCAGTTTTCTGTCGATCCACGTTGTCCAGGCAACGAGCTTAACAGCGCCAGTAGTGTTTGGCTGAAAGGCAACTCTAACCGTTTAAAATAAAAGATGTACAGAACAGAGGTTTTCAACCTTTTTCTGCTCATTGCCCGTTCAACTAGGAAAGGTATTGGTGATGGCCCAAACCTTATAATCTCATAGATTTACAACTTTAACTTTAGCTTAGCATTAGCTGCTGTTCTATAACAATTGCAATACTACGCCATCAGCAATTCACGTAAATACGTTTCCAGCTAGCGTTGTTCAGTTGGAGTTATATCACAAACCACAAACATGGCATTCAGGTCGAATTTTTTTGCCATTTGTCTATCTTATTTGATCATAATGACATCATTATACAGCCTCATAATGCTTTCATTCTGATTTATGCCAAGCTCTGTGGCCCAAAATGACAGCTGTCTAGGGAAACCACCCTAACACGTAACCTACCCTTGTTCTGCACAAATTTGAAGCCGAACATCGTCTGTTGAGCAAAATACCTTCTGGATGGAGGATGATTCAAGATGCTTCGGAGTGGCAAAAACTCGGAGCCCGAAAACTCGCTTTGACCATTAAGAATGTTCATCCGCCAAGTCTTTCAAATTCTCGAAGTTTCGCGTTTGATATGCCTGAGTGAATGTTACCGAGGTTTTTCCACCCGAGTCCTTTTCATCAGGTTTGATGCGTCTGAGTGAAATTTATCGATTTTTTTGCACCTGAGTGATCCTTAAACAAATTCGATTACGTATAATCGAACCGTACGTGCTTTAAAAGAAAATACACTGGAACAAATTGTTGAACCCAGGGGTGTAGACCCCTTTTCCTCTTCAGTGTCGACGACGATGCAGTCGTGTTATGCTGGCCAGTTGGACTCGCACGCCCAAACTTAACGATCAAACTTCCTGTTGTTTGTTTAAGCTCTGCGTAGCATTGATATCGACTCTCATATCGAAGTACATTGATGACAACAGCACCGTAGACGCCCTCAGCAACCAACTGCGCGATGCTTGCCCGTCGCTCTACTCACCAGATGACGCTGTTTGCTCGAAGGTGAGGGAAAGAAAGAATCAGCCCAAAAAGACTGTTGATCAGTGTTTTCACAGTGTGAGAAAAGTGCCGTTGTTGACCCTCTAAGGGCAAATGCTTGCCATCTTGCATAATAAATGCATTATGAGTCAGGCACCAGTGGAGTAAAAGCGCGTTAAAGGTTCAATGCAAAACTTTTCTTTATGCTCGGAATCAGGTCTTTTTTATTTGTAAGTGATTCACTGTAACCGTCACTGCGATATTTGGAAGATTGCTCGCAATATTTCTTGGAACAAATGGGTTAAAATTTATTAAGGCATGCGTCCTGTTTGCTCGTGAGTGCGATTCAAATGCGAAAAACTCGAAATTGAAAAATGAGCAATTAAAACTGACGACGTAACACTTAATCGATTGTTACGACTTGAAACTTCCAGGCGAGCGAGCTGCTCAACTCTGCCCGTCGCAGCATCGCTCCGCAGCGCTCAGAGCAGCTGCAGGAGGCGGCGCGCCTTTTCCAGCACATCGCCCAGTCCGTCAATCTCCCTGTTGTCGTGAAGCAGTTTCTTGACGGTGAGTTTGGCCTCACACACAAACGTTTTCTGACCTTTCAAGTAACGATGGTGCAATTGTTTCATGTTACGGTGTGATCCATGCATTTTGTACACTTTTCGTGTCCGTTATAGTAACACAGCAGGTTGCAAAGGCTTTGTTTTCTGTGAAGGCACTCGAACGTGAACGCAGCTTGCACAGTTCTGCCAGGTCTTTGTATGGCACGCAAGGGCCAGCAGAACTTTGCGAAACGAAAACCTCTGAGTTGCTGCCCTCCCGCAGCAGGGCCTTGGACAAAGAAGAAACTCTTTATGCGCCTTCGCCACACCACACAGCTAGGGTTTGCGCAAGCTGCAGCGAGACGATCGCGCCGTCGCGTCGACTCCCGTTCGGCATAGAGCGGCGTAGAAAAGTTTTCGACTTTAACGTGTTTGTGGCCTCGTTGAGATCCTGCGACTCCTCAACAGGGATTTCACGCAAGGAAACTTTCGTTCTGTAATTTTACGTTATGGCTACTTGTGCACGGGCTAACTATAATCACAAGTTTTTACTTATGATGACATGACAATTTTTGTCGAAAATTTTGTTGTTTATATTCTTCAATACGGTTGATTCATGTTAAAATCTTTGCAGTGATTACTTGCGTCGACAAACTTCCTGAAAGTTTGATTTGAGTTTGGTCCAGAAAATCAAACCATATCACACATCACAGATTTGCTGTTGTATTTTCTGCAGTGCATCACTACAGCGGCGCTATAGATTTATGCTTGCGAGCTGCCCAGCAAAGGGACCCGGACAATTTGGCCATGAAGCTCCATCGCTCACCGCACGGACCCAACGACCCTGAGGCTGACCCTGAATTTCGCAAAGCTTACCTGGCAAGGTTTGAACCCGTGTTTCTTCTGTAGCTGTGGTCGTCACCGCTTCAGCATCTCGTCCAAGTTTTTTTTCTTCCCCCGCTGTTCGCCAACGGTAGTTGACTTTCGCCACAGTTCTAGAAAAATCTCGCCGTATTTTGGTTCCTTACTGAGTAGTTTTCACGCTTTGAAAACTTTCTCACGGGAGGGTGCCTCTCAAAATTGGGGGGTGATCTGAAACCAGTGTCACCCCCTGATGTTGTTCAGATGAGACTTGATTATGATATGCTGAACGTTGGAAAGCTTAAAAGTCCCCAGCGGCGAAAAAGTGAAGTAATTTGCGGACTGACTCTTATTGGTGATCTTATACGCTTCCGCTAGCTGTTCTTTTCCGCCAAACGTTATAAAAAAGACTGTGTGTTGCGATCAATGGCGACTATTCGAACCCTGCTATGTACTCTTTTTCAACTGGCAGTCCGACAAAAACACCAGCGCCCCCCGGTTGTTCGCATTGTCTGCAACTCCCAGCGCCGTGCGTCAGATTAGAATCGCGTCCGCTAATTGCGCAGTGGCGCAAAACGTTACGGTGACGCTGGGAAGCCACTTGCGAACATGGTCAGTTCAAGGCCTCCTAAATAGACAAATTTAGGAGGCCTTGGTCAGTTTGACTAAAACTCAGTTTAAAAAAATTAACTAAAAATCGTAAATGCCGTGTCGAGAAACACTGTTTTGTCGTGTTTTGTAGTTTTTCCGATTGCGTTTGTTTTTGCACAGAGCCG
>JGI24159J19872_10013486_pt1 | contig 10618 bp, 9 predicted proteins | sample Ectturendosymbi4_FD_19872 | JGI IMG/M metagenome (IMG submission 19872)
ATTATTATATTTGTGATCATTAAACCACTCCATTCAAAATTAGCTCACGCTTTTGGTTACAGGCTGAGTCTAAGTGCAAGCGTGCATTCTCAAACCTTACCGGTGGTAGTCACTGCAACGAAACGGGCATTGTTAAGTAGCAGCTTACCCGTGCCAAGAAGTACAGCTGACGAAAATTCCAATCATAATCATTTACTTATAGAGGACAAGTTTACTGTGCAGCTTACCTTTAGTGATGGAACCTGCAGTTCATCAATTTATCTCCTAGCATTTCACCTCTGTTTTGTTTACAGATTACATGCATACATGTTTGCTGATCATACTGTTTTTATGACATTTGGTCACTCAAAGTTAGTAAGACAACAGAAAATGTAATTATTAACTGGGTGTCCTATCGCCTCCCAACCGCCGATTTCTGCTTCACCGCCCTCCGAAAGTTTCTCACCGCCCCCAGGGGGGTACCGCCCACTTTGGGAACCACTGACCTAGAGTATGGGCATCGTGTATCCCAGTAATTCATATAAGGGTATTTGACACGCATCTGTCTCCATTCAAAATGTAAAATTGCGGCAAGACATGATTCTATAAGAACTTTACAACGCACATACGCCATGGTCTGTCTATTTTGAAACTGCAAATACAAACGTCTTTGAGGCGGCTGCGTGGGGATCTTCATCTCATACCCCCCCAGAAAAAGCAGATGTTTGCGCTTCTGTCTCGCGCTGATATTCCAGAGATGTTCAAACGACGCCGGCGTGAGCCGCGGCAGCAAAATGCAAAACGGGTTTTGGAAAAGCGCAAACAAAAAACTGCTTTGGACAAAGCGCTGCAGAATCTTATCTTGAGCGCAAAAATGCGTTTGCGATACGCTCTGGCAAAACTTATTCGTTATAACATAAAGCAAAAAAAAACGGTCATTGCTTATAAAAATTTTTCTAGTGAATTTACCGGAAAACGAAAACAATATTTTATATGCAGTGATTTTTCAGCATTCTGCATTCTGAGAAAAAACAAACAAAATACTTGTACAAAAACAACCGAATTTACAAGAAAAAGTTAACCAATTTTGCAAGAAAAGTTAAAAAGATCGCTGAAAGGAACGGCCTCACTCACCGAAACCATGTAGCCGTCTCCGAATCGATGTTTCAAATGTTGCGAGGACCCAAAACATTCCAGTCTCCCGTTGACCATGATCGCCAACTTGCTGCAGAGAGCCTCGCACTCCTCCATGCTGTGCGACGTCAATATCACCGCTCTGCCCGATTTGGTGACGTCTAGGATCAAGTCCCACAAGAAGCGACGAGCCGCGGGGTCCATTCCTGCGCACGCACATTTTCAAAAGATGCTTCGCAACAATGAGCGCGGAACCATCCGTGACTTCGGGCGGTAAATCATTGTGCGAATAAGGGGAAAAACAAGACTTTGTTCAAAAACCAGAAAAATTTAAAAAATACGGTGACACGAAATATGCTATTTTTTACGATTTTCAACGAGCAACACGCAACTCGCATTCAGAAACGTTGACCGCTGTGTATTTCCGCCACAATACGTGCCTCGCCAGCGGCGCAATCAAATCATCACACGTTCTAGTGACGGACAATATTTNAAACACCAGAAAACAAGATGGAAGTTTAGTGAGGTCCTTGCAACTACGAGTAGTTAGACTATNACTATACACGGCCATGCAAAGTGTGACGTCACGTTACATGGCGCCAATAGGAAGTCATGTAGTTATAGACGTCGCAGTGCAGCACAGCCAATGAGAGTGGACCTGGTCGAGCGGGGAACCTCTTATTGTTTGTGCTGCTGAAACATCCCGAGTCCCGCATTCTGAGTTCGCGTCCCCAAAATGAGACCGTTACAAAAGTAGCGGCCTGGTTTACACGCAAGGATACGAAAAAAATAACTGAACGAAGCGACATTTTCAACCGGACTTTCGTTCTCTCTGATTCAATCAAACAAGAACCAAACTTCACACTCCTCACCTGTGGTCGGTTCGTCGAGCAGAACGAGAGCCGGGTCGCCGATCAAAGCGATGGCGACCGACAGCTTCCTCTTGTTCCCGCCGCTCAGGTCGGAGGAGGGCTTGTCCTTGTGCTTGACCAGGTCCAGCTTCTTTATCGCCCACTCGACGACGCGCCGCTCGTCTTTTCGGGGTATCCCCCGCAGTCTTCAAAGACACCGCAGTTTTTACCGAAACAAGGCAGGGGTGTGTGTGGGAGGTGGACGCGTTGTTAAATACGACTGTCTATGTCAAGGGTGGGGAACCCGCTTCCTGCGTGAACATCTGATATGGCCCGCATCAAACTTTTGCGTTACACAAGTTAGAGCACAACAACGCGTCAAAATCGAACTCTATGGTAAGCAGGTACTTAGATAGTAAGTCAAGCGGAGTCACTCGTATAATTTCAGGATAAAATTAATTGATTTTGCGGCCCGCCAGCGATAATCCACAAATCATGTCGTCCGTGATAGAAAATAGATTCCCCACCCCTGGTCTATATCGAAAGGGATCGTTTCCCAGCAAAAAAAATCGGACACAGAAGTTATTACAGGAATGTATATTTCGCCTATCAGGTGGGAATCATCAGCTTTTATTCAAACAGAAAATAATTAACATTCTTGTGAAACAATGTCGACTTAGCTAAGAAATAAATGCCGAATTTCAAACTGGCAACACTGCATGGCGTCCAGAAGCTTTGCGCGAAAGAACACACGAAACGTCGTCCTCCACCGTTCGAGGTTTGCAGCGAGGGGGGAAGTTGTAAAGGAACACCTAAGACTACACAGCAGCTGCGACACGCATATCGCACCACCGCACGAACACGTCAACTCAACAGCTTCCACACAGCAGTGATTTCCGCGTCAGGCCTGGGTGGTTGAGCGCCAGTCAAGCTTTAACGTCAGATCCACCACCAACCGTGCATAGAGCAGCAGATGCTCCGAAGGAGTCAGCTCATTGAACAAGGCGTCGAACTGTGGGCAGTAGCCGGTCGTTTGCTGAGCAGCCAAGCGTTCGTTGGCCCGGCCCGACGAGATGTTGTGCCCGCCGATGATGATCTCACCGCTCGTGACGTCAGCGGCTCCTGGATTAATTCAAACGGATGATGTAATGGTTTCTTGCTCTCATTTTGCTTCAAAATCAAAGGTATCTTCCGCTTTCGCTGACAGCAAGCCTAAATGACCGCGTATTAAAACTTCTCTGAAATCTCATTCTATTTGAATAAGATTTTAGGACTGAGGATGCGTAGCGTGAAGTGCAATCGATTCTCCATTTCAAAAAGTTACTACTATATTCAATTTTGCCACATTTGTGGAGACTTAACTACCTGATTATAGATATGGGCAAGTCTGAATCATCGCAAAGTCATGCAAACAGAGCCCAGTCGGCTGATTCCTCGAAAGCTTGCAGAAAACCTACAGCTTTCAAAAAGCAGTCTACCTGTAATCATCGAGAACGTGGTTGTCTTCCCAGCACCGTTCACGCCCAACAATCCGAAGCACTCGCCGCGCGAGACGCCGAACGACAGTTTGTCAACAGCCAGCACTTGACCCTGGGTGGAAGTATGTGCTCTGGATTAACTCGCAGGCATCGACACGCCGACAGAAGTTATAATGGAACAGCATTCTTCTGCCACCACCACCACCCCCATAAACAGCGACCTCGATTTTACTTCGCCGATTTTCGATATTTCTGACAAAAATTCCTCATCATGCGCGCTTGGAAGATTTTCAAATACTTTTTGTTTCTTTAAGAAATAGATAACCATTTGCGATTGAAAAATCAGCACAATCTACTTCGCGTTCGATGAAAACCATTGTGACAACGTAAGTGATAATGGAATGCTAACCAAGAAACGAAATATGCAAATTGAATAACAACGCAAAGCGTTGAAATACAAACCGCGTAGTCCACGATTTATTGATTTTACTTCTGAACCTGGGCCCAAAAGGCAACGATCCGAGTGGCAGGTATTAAACAAGACAGGGCAAACGCACCCAACATGCAGATTGAACGATTAGGCAAAGCGTGGACACTATAAAGGACACAAAACGACGACACAATCGCAACGAATAAATTTTTGAATAAAAACTAAAAAGCTGTAAGCAGCGTTGTCAAACTCACATTGATTTACATACCCTCGAAGATACTGCAAGATACAAGTATTTTTTTAATATAAAAAGGCGTTTACGACTAAATCAGTGGTTCTTAACCGGGGGTACACTCCCCAGGGGGTGTCAGTAATTTTCCAGGGTGGGGGCGAGACCTTACGTGGTTTCCCAATGAAGTTACTAATAAATGCATTTGTTTCTGCTTATTATTTATTGTCAAGGGGGCTTGAAATAAAGGACAATTGCTTAAGGGGGGCGCGGAAGAAAAAACGTTCTACTGGACTAAGTTATCCACCGCACATTTGCCCAGCCCACCTCCGGCTTGCTTGAGACACAAGAACAACGTACGTACTTGTTTCTTGGAGTAAATCTTTGAAACGCCGTCAACAACGACCAGGTCTTCGTTTCCTGCTTCTTTACGCGACACGCGGTGGCGCTCGTTCGCCACGTCGACGTCTTCCGGGGACAGGGGCCCGCGCCGTGGCCCCAGACTGAAAGTGCTCGCGACGCGCGGTCGACGCTTGCGACGGAAGAACTTGACTTCGAATAGGACCGTAATTAAAATGCCGGCCACGCCTTCGACCGCCATGGCAACCAGTTGCCTGGTGATGAGGTTCCATTCGAAGGGCGAGCGCACTCTGTCGGTTTCGCCGATCTGCGTGGGAGGAACGCGCGCGTTTCACAACAGCGATGCAGTGGCGCAGCCAGCCAATAATTTTGAGGTGGAAAAAGCTTTTGACTTTAAGCGAGTTTGTTTGGGGCACCGCCTCTCAAAGTACAAAATGACAAGATAGGCTAGAAATTTGGGGGGTCATGGCCTCTCTGACTACGCCTATGTAAAGATCTATTTAGGCTACATTTGCGTCAAAACGACTTCAGACTTCAGTGTGTGATGCTGGTTGTGTTCGCAATACCCTCTGAAAACGCTTAGTAGCTGCATACGAGACGGTTTCATCGCAATATTGACTGCTTTTAAATCTGCCAGGCTTCTAGCGATGGTACAGTGCCTACGAACACCATATTAGGTCTGTGGCAGTCTATGTAAGGGTTGATGGCCCCGATAAATTCCAATGACCGGCCCCACTGTCAAGCGAAATTTCTGACCTATTCCTGTATTTCAATTACTTCGCTTCTCAGAGTAGAGGAATAAAGTTTGGTGATTAGTTTTTTGATGTCTGTTGCGAAAATAAAGCTTATGGTTACACGTCAGATGCAGAGATACTCTAAAATAAGCGACAGTTTGGGAATAATTAACCACTAAAAATTGTTTGACCCAGTCCTAGATGTCAGTTTTTTTTCTAACCCTGAACCAGGTTTTTTCAAGGTGTTTTAGTGACCCGGATCGGGCCCCTAGAATCAGAGAAAATTATCATCGGGTCCCTACAGGTTCATACCGGGTTCCTTACATTTTCCATAAAAAACCTGCCCTAAACCCCAACCTCAGCCCCATCAGTTCTCAGTGTATTTGACACCTCAGTGCTGCCGGTTGCGAAATGTATGACCTGGAATATCACTCTGCGCACGCGCAGATGGCGTGAAGTCACAAATTTCGCTTGACACCACAGGCCAGGGTTGCCGGGTCGCCCATGCATCAGTAAACTCCACTTAACACCTTCTGGAGTCCCAACTTCCCAAGAAACAACATGGCCAAAACATGGGCCCGCTGCACGGATCTCCAGAAGGGAGATGTAATTCCACCCGCCTATCGGTTCCACATATCTAGACCGGTTTTCTTTACGTCTTTATGGCAGCTGTTGTCTTTTTGGCAGCTCAGTTTGCCATTGAAGGAAACTGTTATTTTGATTCACACCTGGATCCCTATCAGGCGCCACCACTCTGGGCCAGAGTGGACCTGAGATAATGATGGCTACAGGACACGCCAGACCCCCCAAAAAAACTGCGGAGCACCCGAATTGCAACCCCCATCACCGGCTGACACTTAGCGCCGTCCTTTCGAGTCTTCCCCTTTGTAACGCAAAGACTTGGAGCAGTGGCTCTTTCTTTACCACGATTCGATCGAACCCCAGGGACTCGGTGGAGCGGTCTCGGGGTTCGCCAGCGGTCTGTGGCATGGTTCGTTTTGTGCGTTTAGAAATTTATCCCTGGTTTGAACGAACCTTTCTATATATATTTTGAAGTAAAGCGGGTGCGGTGAATTATCGGGGAGTTTCAGTTCCTCTAACAAGGTAAAGAATCAGTGGCATAAGAGAAACACGCGAGAACGCCGGCGCACACAAACAGGAAGCGTTAGGAGAGGTCATCGCGCCGTTTCTTTTTTGAAAAATGCAATGTTTCGAAAACCGACCTTGACGTAATACTCGTTCATGAACTCGTTGTAGGTGAGCTCCATCAACCCGCGCCCGAGATTGTAGTTGGGAAAGATGAGAAAGATCGATTCGAGTTGCTCGTTCATCGCAATCATGCGGTCGTCGTTGCGGAACAAGGAGATCATGAAGGTGGACACGACTGTGGTGATGCCGACGAAGAGATTGAGGACGATCATGCAGACGTAGGCGGTTGAGGGGACGTCGAAGTAAAACGAGGCTGGATACATCATGGGCGTCATCGACCAACCGTATAAGAAGAAGAGCGCCACGACGGCAATCGCGTTTTCGCCTCTGAAACAAAGAGTGCGTCGGACGTTCGTTAATCTCAGAAACGATAACGTTTCGAGTTGTTCAAGTTGGCAAATAGTCGGGATCTTGAAAAAATCCCATGGCTTTTTTGCATTTTTCGCGTAACGATCAACAACCTGTTTTTAGACAATGACATCGAGCGAGTGAAAAACTTTGAACGAGTTGTGAAAAACTTCGAATGAGTTGCGAATAACTTCGAAGGAGTTGCGGAAAACGTTGAGCAAGTTCCGAAAAACGTCGAACGGGTTGTCTAAGCCGATTTTCACCACAATCGAAACACAACGAAACGAACGTTTAACATCCGCACCTCGTGTACGCCGGAAGATCGAAAATCTGCAGGATGGTGATACAAACGGCGGCCGGGAAGAGATAGTTGAGCATGTCCCACAGGAAGTTGGAGAGCCAGTAGGTCGTCGGTCCGGTTCCGCTGATGAATTGCAAGTGTTTGGCCCGACTCGACTTTTCGGCGACCAGGAAGACCAGGAAGCTGGCGGGGATGAAGGACATGGCGACGATGATGAAGATCGCGATCACCACGTCCGTGCCGGACAGCAGGAAGTCCAGCGACAGCGCTCCTGTAACACGAAACGGACATTGAAAAAAATAACACTGACCAAGACTTACTTTGAGAAGACAAAAAAGGCTGGGCAAAGCTGACGTTGCATCAAAAAAGAGACTGGAGAACAAAAAAGGAGTTGAAGGAAACACTGCAAAGAAGAAAGCTGACGTTGCAAACAAATGAAACGACTGAAGAAGCCTTATGGCTTCGTAGGAAAACAAGACTGAAAACGCCCTGGTATTGCACAAGTTTCAAAAACATAGGTTTGGTTCAAAACGCGATTTTTACAATCCCCAAGAGTTTGTGCGCCAGCTGAATATTTATTAGTCACACAATGAAGAACTCGTGGGCTTCGATGTGGACAACAGGCGAGCAGAAACTTTATTGCTAAGACACTCAGCAGGTCTTTGCCTTGGTACATTAATTAACAAGTCATAATGACGTTAGAAACAATCACTTTATGATTCAAACCCTAAGGATTCTATTTGAATAAGGTGTAAGGACTGACCGTGCGTAGTTTTACGTGAAATTGATTTCCTATTAAATTTTTGCGATAGATTCCTTGCTTGTTTCACATGTGGAGTGAAGTTACTTAATCATACCACAAGTCTAAGCTTCTGAATGTGCAATGTGCCGAAACTTTGATGCTTTCTCAAAACGAAAGGGTTTCTTATTGAAAGCATCATCAACATCTCTTATCCAAAAACAAAGTATGAAGCAATATTCAAGACAAAGTTTTACAGACAAGATACCATGTGAGAGACAAAACAAGCGAAACTTTTATAAAAAAGAGAATAACACGCACAACTTTTATTAAAAAAAAGAGAGAAAGATAAGCGCAACTTTTATAAATATAAAAAACGATTGTAAACCTGGTTATCTCTTCCGTTTATGATATGACAAAGACCAATGTAACCTACCGGCAGTTTTATTCATGGGATGATTGATGACTGTGATGCCATAAGCGGCAGGGTTGCCCTTTGATCGCGGCAGGTTGGCTCGCAGTATAGCGTTGTTCATCACGTTAACGTATGTAGGCATGGAGTGGTAGCCCTGTTTCGTCAAAAGAAGTGGAAAGTGACCGGCGTGTCAGCGAAACAAATATCCGAAGAGCACGCTGATGCCAGAAGGAAAAGCCTGGGTTGGACATTTAAGGAAACGAGCTTTCAAACTGAGACTGCACACAGGTCAGCAGCCTACCCGAAGTCCGAGGTGCGATTTCGCACGATTTCGGACGGCAACTTCGTGCAATCTCGGAAATTTTCGGACTGCGCTTTCATTCAGCTCTGATGAGATTCTTGTAAAAACAGTAAACTTTGCGCGCTAAGCCTGATTTTCGAACTTCATCACTCTTCACAAAAAGCATATGGCAGGGCAGAGCTTTTGATCAACCACCAGCTTCCTTCAACTGCTCCACCCATACTTTTACTGATCATACCAACACAAGGGTAGGACTCTTGTTCGGCAGAGGTGTAATGGGGGCAAGCGACAATTGCTTGATCCCCAACTTAACATGAACCCTTTAAACAGACCTTCAACTTTACAAACAACGCATACATTGCTAAATTAGCAAGACAACTTTACTTAACGTGGCAAATCCCCACGGATATCTTTTAACCTGTAATCTACAGAAATGGCAAAATTTGAAATAAAATGCAGCACCTTATGATTGTAGAAGATCTGAGCAGCGTCCCTCACAGCGACCTTCCGCAGCGGAGATGGCCATCCGGGAAACGTCTGGTTCACGTACGACCTCACCTCGCCGAACGACAAGCCGCCGTAGCGGTGCAAGCGAAAGTCGCCGGTCGTGTACATCAGGTACTGCAGCATTGGATCCTTCCCGGTGACGTCGAGCAGGTGGTCGCCAGTCACGACCGTACTTAGTATCGGTTTTATTCCGAAACTGCGGCGGCACACGTACGCGTTGCCGTCCGGCGTGCAAGCGCACGGCACGTTGCGGTTCTTGGCCAACGCCAGGGCCAGGGTCTTGTTCAGGGTGTCCACGTCTTCGGACGCGTCGGCGTCGGGCGGCAAGAAGGTGGACATGGGGATGCCCTGCGTGAACGAGTCCTGGCAGAGGGGCTCGAAGTATTTCGACACAAGCTTCATGTCGCCGTGTTCGGCCGCGAACGTGGTCCTGTTCAACAGGTCCAGGTCGAGCGCGAACGACGAATTGACGACGTCCTTCAGGACGCAAGTGGCGCCCACACCCGACGGCAGGCCAAACGTGTCCATCAGCACTTCCGGCCCGGCGTCCTTGTGGTCCGAACTGTTGACCGGGAACAGGATTTGCTGATTGGTCAACGGAATGAAATTGCCTTTTGGTTGCGTCATTGCGCGGTATTGAGATGGGGAAAGCACCAGGGGAGGGGAGTCGCCGGCGGTGGGCAACGACAAGGCAACGCTCATTGCAATGCAAACGAACAAGGCCGGCAGGATGATTTGATAAAATATCGCTTTGCGATTTCTTCTCGCGTGGTGGAAGCGCTTGATCAGAAGACCCTGCAAGTGAATGGCCAGCCGGTTTTCAGATGTCCCGCCAGAACGTTTTTAAATTTTCAAATCACAAAACAGATGCCGACTGCAACGCAACGGACACGTGAGGATGAAGCAAGCAGAGCCGCTTGTGAGCGAAACAAGATAATTTTACAAATTTACTTTGAAAAACCACGATCGGTTGCAGTTTTACGGAACGAAGTATTTAGAAACACATAGCCCAATGACTTTCAATCTTAAGCAGGCTAAATGTCAAGGTGTACCTGAAGGATTCTTAAGTTGCGAACAAAAGGCGTCAGCTCGTAGCTCCCTCCACCCTCGTTGTTTTCGCTCAAATCGAGCAATTCGACGTCATCATCATTGTCATCGTTGACGTCAGCAGCACTCGATTCTGCGCGTAACGTTCACCACTTACAATAATAAGCGCTTGCATGCGCATAAAAACACAAACTCCTCCTTGCAAAAGACACCGTTCGAACGCGAATTGATTTCACCAACATTTGCACGAAAAGAACTGCAGTTGGCTGAACACTGTGACGTAATAAAGTGAATGTGCCTTGATTACCGCGCTGGCCTGGAGTGAGCATTTTGATTTCTGTCTCAAGCGTGGAATGCCCTGATTACCGCGCGTGTGACTACCATCTCATCGTCATGTCAGCAGCCCAGTCCTTGTGGACACGGAAGCCAAACGTGAGCTGAAAGTCAACTTTAACAACGAAACCCTGCCCTTCTGCTCCGAGACCAAATACCACGGAGTAACGTTGGTCAGGTCGCTCACGTATCGCCGACACCTTGAGTCACTTCGCAAGAAACT
>JGI24159J19872_10013487_pt1 | contig 10617 bp, 8 predicted proteins | sample Ectturendosymbi4_FD_19872 | JGI IMG/M metagenome (IMG submission 19872)
TAAATAAATAGTATAGCTGGCACATGCTAGGCTGTGGTTCAGCGGGAAAGTTTTATTTTTTGTCATTACTTGTGAATCAGTTGGCACCGTGGATTCGATGTATTTGCCATGGCAACAACAAAGTGCACAGGGCTAATGAAGCCCTGAAGCAACTTGGGTTTGCTTTTTTGTCTTACTTAGAGCAAATCGCTCGTAGTTTGTCAGTTTTTTTTACAACTGCAGCAGATCTTTTGCAGGAAACCATTGCCTTTGTATTGAAGATTTTTATTTCTCTGATAAAAAGAAAGTATTTAATGTTTTCGACAGGCATTGTTGGGATATAGCATGCTACAGTAGAATGAGCAAAGTTCAGGATTACCGGTGTAGTTGACTAGCAGTGAAATGGTGTAGCGCCTTCTCGCTGATATTATGGCTCTATGTATAATTCCTAGATTTGCTATTTTTTATTGTCAAGTTTTTATATTTTCACGTTTTTCATAATTTCCATAATTTTACGTTAAACTGATATTCACAACTGTTCCAAATTTCCGTTTTTGTTGACATACTTAGAATTTTCGCAACACGACATGTCAGTTAGAAAACGCAGAAAGGCCGTAAAGCCTATAGCAGTAGTCTATGTCAAAGTAACTGATCACCCATGGCACATTATTTGCTCTCTGTATAAAACTCTTATGAGCAAAACTTTTCCTCAAGAGAGTTCCGAAGCAATTTTGAACTTAAAAAGTCTGCATCACGCGGAACAAAAAAAATTAACCAGTGTGTTTTAACAAAGTGCTTTTCAAAGCACTTCGAAAAAAGACATGGTTTCATTTGGCTTCTCAAAAAGAGAAACGTTTTGGCACTCTCCCACCTCTTTTGAATAAGCCTATGGGTTTCATAACAAAACTCTTGGAAAAACATTTCAAAGATAGTCCTTAGCAAAGTACTCCCAACCTCTTGTTGCAGAGATTACGCGCTGCGGTTTCATTGGTACATGCACATTTTTTATTGAATTCAACATAAATTTTGAACGGGATAGAGGGCAAATTGTTTTCTCGATCTCGAAACAACATAACAACAAAGAAAGCTTAGCCACTGACCTGTTTGAACGGTTAAATTTTGAACAATCATTTTTGAACCGTTTTATAAGGAACTCCTTGCAAAACTTCATAAAAAATAACCTATGCAAAGTCTTGAGACGAAGAGCGTGAGACCGAGACCGAAATCCTTCGAGACCGAGACCGAGACGAGACCTGAGACCTTCGAGACCGAGACTCCAAAAAACTGNTCTCNAGACGTGTCTCGAGACCGAGACCAAGTCTCGAGACTCCATCACTGGCTTCAAGTTTCATCTGATGTTACTTGCACCCACCCTATCCTACAGTAAATCATTTGAAATCATTTAACTGCAACGANAAGAGTCAGCAGCAAAATCTNACGTAAATAGCGAGATGTTTTTANTTTGTAAGTGCTGAGGGAATTGGCACTGCCATTATCTTACAGATACTGAGATAATTTGCATATGAGTGGATATTAAACTTTAGGGGCAAGCTTTTGGAAAAGGGTCCCAAAACATGACCATCGCAGAAGTAGATAAGGGATTACGTGGATAAAGGAGTCAAATTTTGTTTCACATTGCAATATATGAACTGAATTCGAGAGCATAATATACATACGAATGGAAAAAAAATGTGTAGAGTTTTGCAGCTTGACACTTGAAAGCTGCCTCCTTTAGCACATTTTCCCGTAATTTTAGCTATATTTTGAAAAACGCTTGACTTGCTTTAGAACTTATTTGAATGTGGCTCTAGAGTGGTACATAACTTTTTCAACTAAACAATGGTGCAAAGCTCTCAGGAGCGGGGTACGGTATCTCCGGAAAAAAGGTCCCAAAGCGACTGCCTCGTTGTCCTTCCCTATTATCCATTCCTGGGTTTGGAATCCGTCTTTTTGGTAAAGCGCATGTGACTAATATGAAACTAATTTTGAATTTTTTCTCATAGGGCTTCAAATTCCGCAGACAAATTATTGTATTTTCAAGAAGTCCGTGATTTGTATAAAGTTAATTACGTGTAGAGCTAAGCTATCTTTACATGCAGCTGAGCGTGCTCAACAAGTTTTGTAATAGAGTGGGAATGATTGTGCCAACAGTTTAACTGCATTTTATATTTCAACGAAGTCAGTTAANTTTAGCAGTCTCATCAAACAATTCAAACGAAGTAACTTTAAAGTAGCTACAAAAGTTTCACAGAATAAGTTGAACATAGTCAAAAGATCTTACGGATTATCGTAAATCCAAACATTTTCCAAACGCGTTGAAAGACTCTGGCGTTTACGTTTATCAACTACATACGTAAATTAATCGCTCAAAAATTAGATGAAAATGGGATTCACTTCCTAAATGCCCGAAAGTTTTGTAGAAGGCCTACTTCGTCGGAAGTCATTGCCTCAGAGCAAAGTCACTGCTCGGCTTCGATTGAACGTGCTGTGTTGGGGTACATCCAAAGCATGTAAATACAGTATAAGAAGCGCAATCGTCATGGCGGCCGCGATGACTTCTTGCTCAACTGCAATATTGGCTGCAAAAACCATACTGCAGATCGTGCACTTACTGCATTGGGATGTTTACTAGCGCTTTTGCAGAAAAGGTTTATGAGCAAATGGTGGCATTGATCCAAAGTAGAAGCTGGGAACGTCTCTATCAACACTTTTAAAACTTGTCGATTCAATGAAAGCAGACTTTTTATTTTTCGACATAAATCTGAACACAGTTGTTCAGGAGAAAACGCCAGAAACATGAAAGTTGCATGGGTGATGCTTTAAAAACAAGGAGCGGATATTTAAATGTTGAAACTCGGTTATTGTGTTCACCCCGACCAAAATTTCTGGCTACGTGCCTGGTTGCCACTGCTAGTATTTACCAAAAGATCTTGTGGTTTGTTTTTGATTTGATCTGTGTGGTTTAGTGGTTCTAGTGAGAATCTTGTGTTTTTTCGTTGCAGAAAAATTTTTTTTCGGAACTGACTAAATGTGAATTTAATAATTATCACAATGTTTGAGCATAAATGTGTGTGTTTAAGCCCAATTCTCAGAACTATTGTGTTTTCATTAGTAAATGCAGTGCTCAGTGCTAGATATAGTACCTACCACCACCATGGGCGTAGCCAGGGGAGGCACTTGGGCCATGGTCACCAAAATATATAAATTCAATAAAGTGTCCGCCATTTTGTCTATTTTGCAAAAAGTCGTACTACGGTTGAGCGAACACGATATGACGTCATCGAAACGCAAACCGTAAAGGATTGTCCCCCCTAAACTTTTTTAGCAAAGCCAGTCCCTGATTGGGCTGCTAACTTTACTTTGTCCTGTTCGGCCCTCGTCTTGATTAAAACTGAAAAGTTGTCATTTTCGAAATATTGCGAAGAAAACTTTAACTGTGACCGTTTGTGAAAAAGGTGCTTCACGATTGAATAGGCACGATGACGTCATCGAATGAAATTTCACGAAAATTGCCCGCACCCCCCTTGAAATGAAGTGCCGGTTGCGCCCCTGGGCTGGATGTTGCAGGCTTTGGGCTGTCCGGGCCTGAAATATTTTGAACCGTGCCATCGCTAATGCAAACGAACTGGGTTTGCTTATCAGAGACTTAAAAATTTTGTTAAAACGACTCTGACTCCAGTCTCGAGTAATTGATTGTGACTCGAGTCGAGTCATTATGTGAAAAACGTGACTCGAGTCGATTAACCATCTTTCTCAACATGACTCGAGTCGTGTCCGAGTAGGGTTGCCAGATGGCCGGTATTTCATCGGCTTGGCTGGTGTTTTACTGCAAATTTGGCAAAGGCTTGTAAGAGGCCAATATTTTAAAATCAATGCCCGAAACTGGTATTTTGAAAATAAATGATTTGCAGGAACTCCAAAAAGAACTAACACAGAACTTCTCAAACTATTATACCTCTAGTAAGGAATCTTGTCAGGGGAGTTTCTTCAGCCAAGTTCATTTATGGCTAAAATAAGGGCAATTATTATTTGAGCTTAACAATGCTCGTTGTCTCTCTGTTTTCCTTGTTCCATTGTTTAGTCGCACTTGCCATCCTCCGTCATCCTAACATGATCTGTACGAGCATTTTATTTGACAGTTAACTGTGAAACCGGCTTAGGTGGTACTTCTGAACTAAAAAAAAGCCATTTAGAGGATTTTAAGTGTACCTTATGGTCTGAAAAATACAGTATTAGAAAATCGTGGTTAGTGAAGCGTGTCCGTGAAAACATGATTGAAGTAAATACTGTAGTTGTACGGTCAATTGAAACGGGTCTTCTGCGGCTACCGGGCGTATATAAAGCGTCGTCAGTGGTGTTGGTACGTACTGTAGGCTTAGTCTGCTTGTGCTGTACGCTGTTGACCTGCTTATAGAAAAGCTGGTTGTTGGCGTTACTGTACAGGCCTAGAGATCTTGAGTAGAAGAAAAGCTGTGCAACAATTTTTTGTTCCAGTCACTGTCAGTGCGGTGCGTGCAGTTTGAGTATGACTGCTGAAGTGGTGCCAGTGTGCCAAGACGTTGGTCACGATAGTGCCTGCGTTGATGACGACAGCAACTTCCAGGCCCTCAAAAACGCATTTGGAGAAAGTGCAAATGATGCAAACTCATCTTTAAAAGAAATGAAGCAATGTGGTGAAAAAATACCGAAGAAAAAAGAACAAAACAATCATGTCCCCCACCACCATCATCGTCGGAAACCATCGAAGAAAAAAAGAAAATGGAAGCCATATTCGAAGATGACATGGGAGGTACGTCTGCGATTGGAGATGAGTCTGATTAGGCTAAAAGGACTACATTTAATAAACCTTGTTTATTTTGCATCCAAGTTTGTTGCTTGCATTTTTCTCATAGCAAAACAGGAGGATTGCAGACACACAAAAAATCAGGCTATGGTTATGAAATAAAATACTGTTATCTCTGTGGTATGAAGATTTCTGTTCTTGCAAAATAATAGTATAACTAACTATTTTATGCTATGAAACTTCACTTTGGTTAGATATATTGGATTTTTCTAGGAAATGGGACCCAAGAGGATTTTATAATCATGTTGAAACATAATTTGCTTAACCTTTAGTCATGATTGAGCTAAGTCTTTATTAAGCCAGGTAACATAAACTACACACGGAAAATTAGATTTTTTTGTATAATTTTGTTTTTGAAAACAAGTCTGTAGTATTAGCCTATGCGTCATTCCATGTCAAATCATCCACAGCTGTATATCTGACCGTGGGCAAACTACATGAAATTTCATAAGCAGAGAGATCTCATCATTCTGATTTCAAAACACTTTGCATTGAAATCGGACCAATATTCGCTAAGTCACTGCTGGTTGAAATTTGTAGTATTAACATTTGATTTTTGTGTACACTTCTGTGAATTTTATACTTTGACATAAAAACTCTTCTTCTCGTTTTCATCTTTGAAGAATTTTAGGTGTAATTTTGTAAGGATGTCTTGAATGTATCAGAAGGTGTGTTTATTGAAAAACAATCATAAAATCAATCATTGGCACTTAAGCCCTTTCAACTTATATAAATCAAGGTCAAATAAGGCATAGTTTTTGTGTGTTCTCATGCATGACCAAATTTCAATTTTGCTTAACTCAAAGGTCAACTAGTATGAAGTTGATTCTTGTTTCATTTGAAAGCTACACAACAGAAGATTTTTTTGGTTTTAGGAAACCTGATTATTTACCTATTTAATACAGTTTTTATCATTTTAAATAAGGGGATTTTGACTTATCATTAATATATATGCTAGAGCAATCAGCAATAATGATTTCTATTCCTAACTTTTATGCATTTGTTTGGCATGATGCATGTTTCTGATAGTTTTTTAAAAGTTTGATCATAGTAATTCTATAATAAACAGACAAAAATGGTATTTTACTAGCTTTTTTTCGTTAATTTTTTATTTTTTTCAAGGTGGTGTCCTATCTATCACATACTCGCCAAAATGCAAAAAATAGAATAATGTTGTATGAAATCAGAACTGCCAAGTGGTAACAGATAAGATCATGCCTTCAAAAGATAAAGAGATTGACTAGGCCAAGGTTAAGCAAGAGCACTTTTGTGGTCAATTGGTCAATCTCTGTTTTAAAAAAAGTTTTGATGATGTACTTTGGCTTTATTCATGCTATATTTATTTGCCAAGTGTGCTGAAGGGTATTATATCATTATCCCACACCACTGAAACCAAATTCAGTAAACTGTGCTATACAGCCTAAACGTTAAATAATGGATTGGCAACCTTTTGCTAATTGTGCGTCAATTTGAAGGTTCCAAATCATTCAGTATGCCAACAACATACATATTTTTATACAAGTCTAGGTCAATATACTTTCTGTGTGAATCATAACAAAGTTAATATGTAAAACATGGAGCTTCTGCGTTCCATTAGAAATTGCTTGGTGTGCCAATTAGGGATGCGTATAATGGAATATCGAATCCTGTGGATTCGAAATAGCATTTTTTAAATATTTAGATTCAAAATAAATTTGAATTAAATAAATATGAAAAATCTCAAAGCTGGAAAAACAAATCATTTCAATAAATTTGCGTGACACTCTGCGGTCCTGAGTAAAAAAAGAAAGAAACACTCAACAAGCTCATGGCATTGTGCAGTGTTACAACGAGCTAATTAACAGGTCGTGTGATTGCTGATCGGTGTTCTGAACCTCTGTGCGATCAGCTCATTTTGTTTCTAACTAGTTATTCTGGAATAGGATTCAATATTCTGGATTCAAAGTAAAGATTCTGGAATATTACAGAACCTTTAAATCAGCTATTTCTAACCTGCGGCCCATGAGCTGCATTGCAGCCCAGTCAAAGGTTTTGTGCAGCCCAGTTTAGGTTTTTCGCTGTAGTAGAAGTATCCTACATACTGATAACCTGTCCTTGTTTTGATAATCTTGAATTTGACATTTTTCATGCAGGTGGTCCTCAGTGCAACATTATCACATCTGTTACCATTGCTGTTAGGATTCGAACATTTTTGGTATTTTAGTTTAAGCTACATTTAGTTTGCTAAGATCAAAGCAAGCCATTCAGTGTGCAGCCCTCAATAATATGTCATTCAATGTACGGCCCTCGTCAAGATAGCAGCACATATTTGGCTCAGTAAGCCATTTGGGTTGGACATAGCTGCTCTAGATGTTCCATAATGCACATCCCTAGTGCCAACTGTGGCATGTGTGCCATAGGTTGCCGACCCCTGCATTAAATGTTGATAAATTTTGAGGTTCATGTAATATATATTAATATACATAACACATTTTTGATGAAGAAGTGTACATGAGCAGGCACTATTTAACATCAGTCAAGCAAACCTCAATCTATGCTAGTTCTTATAAATTTACCTAGTCTTCTTAGGTCACGTTGCCCAAATGGATTTTATCAAAACACTTTGTTTCAGTCATCAGATTTAAAACTATTTCCTATCAAATAAGTAATGAGAATAAGATATTATATTTTTGTTGTAGTTTGATAGTGAAAATATAGTGGGTCAAATTTATGTTGATGCTCAAGTACCAATCATTTTCTGGCCTTTCGCTTGATCTGCATATTGTTGGATATGCATACTTAGGCAGTTTGTAGACCTGCAACATTAGTGGACAATGTGATTTTTCTAAACCAGTGCTAAATTTCCTAGGTAACTGTTAATCAGGCATGGGGCGATTACATTACAAATGTAATCAATTACGAATAAATAAATCACAATGTGATCAATTACATTGAAAATAATCACGATTAAATTTACAATTACATTTGTCTTGAAAAATCTTCAGAACGAAAATGAAACCCATTTGTGTGGGTTGATGTAAATTCATTTTCAGATAACGTATGGTATGAATGCAATAAATGAAAATACTAATCTGTAAGGATCAAGCACCGGAAAAAAGAAAAATCACATCAATTGTTTACTGGGATGTTTGTGGAGTCAACAAACCAGGGGTGCAACTAGAGGTTTGATCCTGGTAGGAAACTCAGCTGAATAAGGTCCAGTGGCCTCTGTAGGGGACCTACNAGTCAACATTCAGAAAAAAAGAGAAATGGTGGTGAATCTGGATGTGGATGGCTATCCTAAACCCCAAATCAATGGAAGATATTCTCCAAAACGCAAAAAGACAAAAACTTACTGAAAACCAAAAGAATACCAAAACCGAAATATAAACTAAGCGGAGGCGTGATTTTTACATTTAGCTGATCAGCGGGGTCAATTTGCCTCTCTTCCTTTCTGTCAGTTACTCCACTGCAACAAGCACTTTAAATATGGATTAAACAAAAATAATTAATGTTTACAATATTTGTGATAGTTGATTAACATCAATGCTACAAACCAATTATCAGTCAAATGACATCTACCAGGCTTGAACATTCATCCAGCAATGCTGAAAAGTCATTTGTCAGTAATTTCAAAATTGCAATTTTTTCAAAGTATGGGTTATGACGTTTTCAGCTGTATGATGGCATTTGGATCATCTGCAAGCCAGCATAGCACTGTGCAGCTTTCAATTCAAAAAGAAATTAACAGTGATGCTAATACAGCTCCACATCTGTCTATTGGACCAAAAATCAATGGTCAACAAAACCTCACTGGTTTCGTTGAGTTTTTTTACCAGTATCTGGTGGATCACAGTTTAGATGCTAGTTTTGAGTGTTGTGGAAAGGTGTTTTTTGCTAAGATTAAAGTACCTTATTCCTTTTATTTAATTTACTACAAATATATACTGANTCTGCATTCATGGGTTCACTCTGAATATATATATATATATATATATATATATAAATCAGGGGTCACCAACCTTTTTGAAACTGAGAGCTACTTCATGGTACAAATTCATGCGAAGGGNGACCAGTTTGATACACATACTTCTGAAATAAAATTTGCTAAATTTGTTTTCAATTGTGTTATCATGAATATAAACTAAAGATATTCATCCTAAAATTTTAAATTTTGTGTTTGTAATTCACAAATTTTGACTTTATTTTGACCTATAAATTTTCTGCATTTGCAACTGCAAAATATTTCAGCCTTAGGTGTTGAGGTTAACTGAAAAACATATTCATGCACTTTTGGTTTTTTAACTTTGGGGATGATATATTGATAAGTACATCAATAACTAAAGTAGAGTCCAACCTGAGAACATTATGAAGTTGAAACATTATGTGCATAACGAATTGAGTTTTTACTAAACCACGTACTGTAAGACCACATTCCTTGCCTTACCACACCTATCCTACATAATATTCAAACGTCCAGTGGTGGCCAAACAGCATTATTATGTCCAAAATTACAACAAACCCATTATTTTTACAGAATTGCAACTAATCGTGTAAAAGCCTATTCATGTCTGTTGTTGTAGTTTCAATCAAATATCGATAAAGAGAAAAAAACTATGCTGCAAAAAAAGTTTGACCAGACCATAGATTTTGACCTGATGATAAATTTTGACTTAATAGCTTGGGATTACTCATGGCATGAACGTGAAATTCAGTGTGTGGACATTTCATAAGCTTTAAAAATGGCAGAAAAAATTTGACTTTATTGACTTTTGGTTCCCTACTGATCATTTTTGTGCTATTTTCAGTACAAGCCCATGGGTGACCCACGTGGTCTATGTGGGTAACCTGGTGCGCGGGCACCATGTTGGTGACCCCTGATGTAAATAAAACCAACACCTTACTTCATAATGTACCGCTATCTCTTCTGTTTCAAAAGTGTCAACCTGATTTTAAGCAAAGCTCTTATTTTTGTTGCTACATCTCACTAGACTTACTACGTTACTTCTGGCGGCCAACAGGAAGGCTGGCTGCAACAATGCAAGGATTTGCTACAAACATATGTGTTTGCCCCTGGACTGTCTGGATTTAAAGCACACAGATGGGCAAATGGCCTCCTGTGAAACAAAACCATAACAAACGATGATAAAGAAGGAAATCCAGCCACCACAACCGCAGTTCATTGCACTGATGTAGGGCAGTGTCGACTACCGTAGCAATGGACGAGTTCCCATGATAACTTCTCATTGATTATTTCGTAATAAACGTCACAGAACAATGATAGTGCCAGCAAGAAAAGCAAGATATTTCAGTGTTGCAAGCCTAGAACCTTGAATTCAGTTCCAGTTGGTACAAATTGAATGATGAGCCTGAGTGACGGTGTTGACCTGGAGCCGCCCCTCATGTAAGGAGAAGATTTCCAAGGTTAATATCGAAACTAATCGTTTATTACAATTAAATTGGCAATGTAATCAATTACATTTCATTGTTGGTCAGGTTAATTGATTACGATTATTCAAAAAACTGTAATCAATTACGGTTGACAATTACGATTACCCCATGTCTGCTGTTAACTCCTTCGCGTCTGGTATGTTTCGAGCATTTCACAAACCCAAGATTCACTTTTTGACCATTTTCTACTACCTGAAACCTAGGTATTTTCTAGCAGCAAACTCAGATAATTTTGAAAACCTGGAATTGCTGTTGAATTTTATTATTAGTAATTCTGATATTAACGAAGTTGTAGAGTGGCATGTGTAACAACCGAATTGACACATTTGCAAACTATGTACAACTATAATCACCAGGTGCTAGTG
>JGI24159J19872_10013490_pt1 | contig 10616 bp, 7 predicted proteins | sample Ectturendosymbi4_FD_19872 | JGI IMG/M metagenome (IMG submission 19872)
TTTTAGGGACCCGATGATAATTTTCTCTGATTCTAGGAACCCGATTTGAAATTCTAGGGACCCGAATCGGGTCCCTAAAACGCCTTAAAAAAACCCTGAAACTATCGTAAAAGAAATGTGCTTAATGTACCAATGACTAGAGACTTTCCCTTAACTTCTGTTGTAATTTACTGCTCATGTTGGTGTAAAATTCAGCTCCTGACGAACCCGTTCAAGACGCTTTACAAGGTCCGTCATGTTTTGGGAAATTACTTTATCATCGTGCAATTCCCGCGACGTCCAAAGGTCGAATCAACTCAGACCATGCGCCACTCTCTCAAGCAAGTTTTGAAGCTGTTCTTCTTCTGAAGTCATCTTCTGAGAAGGCGTACCAAAAGTAGACAACGCTGTCGCGTTACGCGTTTCGTCAATTTCTTTATCGTAGGAAGTGAGCAAATCCAGTAGTTCACGTTCTTCTTTTGTGAATTCCGTTCGATCTTTTTTGTTTTTGCTGCCAAGCTGTGACTTTTCTAGTTTGTTTAAATCATTTACAAATTCTGTGTTCGAGCCTGATGAGTTTTCTCGGCTTAAATCTTTTATGATATCACTAACTACTTGCGTCAGTTTCGACGCTTCACTTGACGTATTTGCATCGGGAGTCGCAGTGGAAGGAAAAGAAGCAGATAGCGTAATGTTTGGTATAGCAGAAGTTGCATCTGGCGGGCTGTTGCGAACGTAGGTCGTTGAAGTTTCAACATGTTGAATATGGTCGTATCCTGTCGTTTGATGAGGGTTGCTAGTTACAGCAACTGATGTTGATCTTATTGCAGTGTCCGCTGCAGCCGACGTTGTCGTTGGGAAGTTTTGTGCCAAACGCTTTCTGATTCGGTCGATGAGTTTTAATAGCTCTGATCGCTCAGAAAAGTCAAACGCTAAACTGTCATTTTCCAGCTTTTCATATAATCTTTTCAAAACGTTTGTGTTATTCGAGGTTGCTTGAGAATGGTTGCTCGGTCGTATGGAAGTAGGAAAGGATTTCAAAGCCTTTATTGTTGCGCAACAAAAGCGATTCCAGACGAACTGTTCCTGACATTTCAGCTTTGAAAGATCGTATTTTGGTTCTGTAACGTAAGTAGAAAAGTTTCAGTGGCCAATTGGCTGCGAGGAGCTAATTAGTGAACCCATACTTTTCCAGGCCAAAGGTCAGGACTCACTGTTGCTACTTACTCAGGAANCATGGCTTGATCAAAGTTCGTCTATTTACACATAAACTGTAGTGATAATGTGTAGAGTAAAAAACCGTAACGACANTCTGCGCTGCGCTTCATTGCGCTTTACTTCGCTGTAGTGTAAACCGCCCTTAAACGACAAAATGGGTTGAGTAGGCGCCAGTAAAGCTGGAAGGCAGAATTCAATTTCCGGTCGGGTGAAAAACGGTGTTTGTGGACTTTCCAGCCTCGTGCTTGGCGTTACTGGCTGGAAGCAAGGAAAAGGTTGAATTCTTGCGTGCTGCTGTCTTTAACTTGTCACATTGCAGCATCCACTACGAAAAGTACTATAGCCGCTTGGTCCCCGGCGCAAAAGGAGTTGGGCGCCCTTAGGACACTAGTGACATTATACAAAGCGATTTCAATAAAACTTAATTTCTCTCTTAATACACCAATAATGTTCAAACTTTCATTCAAGAAAGTACGCTGGAAAATTACAGCAAAGAGAGAGTCTTTTCCTTGAATGTTGAGCTTGAACATATCGGCGAGAAGCGTTCACATAATATGCACATTTTGTTCGTAAAGCATAATCAATTCGTCAAGATGAACGTGCAGCAATTATGAATCACATATCATTTCTAGCAGCTAAGTTTGGAAATAGTGATTTAGGAATGAAATGCTTTTATTGTTGATTAAAAATGTAGCACGATTTCACAAAACAGGAAAAGCTGGATATGGTCCGCGTGCGAGCGCTGAAGAATAGAACGCCATTATACGAAACAATACGATTTTAAAAAATAGAATACAATTTAACCAATGTTAAGTATCGATGTAATTTATCTGAAACACCGTTCCTTGTACCGATCCACTGACACTATCCGTCTCTAAGCAGTTTTGCAGCGTACAGTTGGTCAAAGGGAAATAGGGTATTGCCGAATTGTTTTTTTTTCAGTTAGCATTAACCAACTCTTAATAAAGAAGTCTAACACATTTGTGATAAAAGCGGAAAAAACTCGCAACAAAAAATAACCGTAAACCTAATCTAATTTTATGCTGCAGCAACCCTTTCGATGAAGAGCTTTTCGTTTGTTGTTAGACCGGAAACTTCGCCTGCTTTTTTACAACTCCTAATAACTTTAAAGAAAGTCGAGATGGTGCAGTAAGGTTCATAGTGATTAGTTTTATAAATCAATTGTTTTAGGCTTTCAAAGAAAATCTATTAATATTCAAAAATGTAATTTACAGAAATTCACCGTGGCAACAGGAAAATGTTTGATGGTATTGAAAAAAAACCTCGATTGTCACGAATGTGCGAATGTCACCTAAAAAAGTAGGGACGCCGCGTAGGTGATGCTGAAGTCCCTGGCTTTTGACAAAATAGTCAGCTATGGCGAAAGTGACCTTTCTTATAAACAAGACCAGGGACTGATCCAGCCAGTAATGTTAGGAATTAGGAGGAGCAATTTCAGTAACATTCGGTCGTCAAGTCTCATAACGGCCTCGTTACTGTAAGAGGGATGAAGTATACTTCACAAAACTGTTGTGACAAAACAATTGACGACAAAACGGCTTTATATCGCGAATGCTGTGTTCCGAATTGTACAAAATCATGGTGAATAAAGTTACTTTTGTAGTTTTCAGGGGGAGAGATCGCTCCCGAACAAGACAATAATGTTTGTCCAGACAATAATGGCAATAATGTGCTCTATAAATACCAGCTTCAAACAAATTTATTACATTGTGTCCTGCCCTTATGACTTTAGAATGGTTGTTGTTACGTTTTACATAGCAAATCAAAACCCAAAATTGTTGATCAATACATCGCACCCGCTGAAGTTTCATTATGGCTTTATCACTTTTTTATATCCAAAAGTATGCAAAACCTGCAAAAGCCACAAAATATTGCCACTCTGTGTGCACTTCTGCATTGAATCTTCAAAGTGGTCAACAGTTTAGAGCATAGAATTGTTACGTAACTATGCAGTATAATGTGAAAAAATTGAACAGAACGCAATATCATTAAAAACGACCCCAAGAACTCATTCCGTTTGTCCCGAGTGACTGATGCACCCTCAATTGCTTTGCGTGGTACCCTCGGCTTCTCCGCTGGTCCAACGCTTCTCATAAAAAAGACCGAAAGACCTCTTATTTTAAGCTTTCTCACAATAGGTCAGAAGTAAAAGAAAAACAGTTTTTATAAACTGAGAAGCTGACCTGCTCTAGGTCATAAAAATGGACTCTATTCTTACGTTGCATGTTTTCACTGACTGTCACAACACTGGTTGGCAGAATGTAACTGATGTTGGCCAGAGTCAACGGCGTCACGTTTGCTTCTTCCAAAAACCCTAATGAAATGTCGGGGCTGCTTTCCGCAATGAATTCTTTCAGCTCCGGTGACGTCACGACACCATTTTTGTCTGCATCAGCAATGGCAAAAATAAATCCATCAGCCACTGGAGCGTTTTTGTTCAGAGTCCTGAAATGCAAAATATAAAATCATCCTTGTTGCAAACAAGCATTAAAAACATGGTGCTGTGTTAATCGCACTAAAAATCTTTGGACAGCTTTTTCCAAATTACACAAAGTATGATAGCCACCTCAACGGTGCTCTTAACGTGAAGCAGTGGCAGTACTTCTATGAAGAAAATGAATCCTGCGGATCAGTTTGGTAAATTAACTGATGTCTATTCGTAAAGGTGACTTATTTACGGCTCGAAACCTACCTCTTGCATTTTAAGTAGCTCCATTTAATCAGATTGATACCAATCTTGTGAGAGTATGAACTAGTCTCTGTCTTGAAATTATAAACACAATTGGTTTGTCACATGCATTACAAAATCAGGAGAACAGTTTATAAAAGAACTAATTTTCCTTACTTTTTCAGTTCCGTTTTGTACTTTTTCGAACAATTTTCATTCCTGTTAATCCAATTCAAAATATCTTTTCTTGTATCTAATAGAACTGAGCAGAATACGCCATAACCGTGCAAATGTCGAGGGGAGTCGATGCCATTCCATATTTTATTGTTCGAGATTCCTGGAATACATAGTCAAAAAACGGCTTTTACGCAAATATTTTACATTCTGATAACTTCATTTAAGGATCCCTACCAGCAGAAAGGGCTTTTTTACGAGTTTTTTGATTTTTTTTTGTAGTGAAGTTATTTAGTTGTTTATTTGTTGATCTCATACTCGAGGTCCATACTGTCTGGTTTAATAGTATACGGTTGCAAAATATATACAAACAAAGTTTCAGTTGATAAAGTCTGTCCTGGACACAGGTTCAACATGCTCGCGGAACTTGAGACCACGTCAAGGTCTAGTTGGATTGTAAAAAATCAATTCATGAATCTGAAAAAGAGGTCTGAGTATGTGAACCCGGGAGGAAATTATATTCTCAAAGTAAGTGGAATTATTCAATAGATTAGTTCCAGGGATACCAAAGTACAGATAGCGAAGGTCGGGAAAACATGTGAAATGTTGAGTGCACTCGTCACAATGAACATACTGCCTGAGGCGTGCAGGTTGTTTTTAAGCATAATGCACGTTTTTTTACATTACAATGCACGCTTTTACGCATCGTTACACCCTGTTACGCAACGCTCCCAAACCTCTCAACCACTTTGGTGTTCACAAAATTGTTGACTACCAAAAGGTTTAAATGTAGTTGCTAGTTGGCAACAGCAAACTGAATAAAAATAACTAAGATATTTTTGCGAAGCTGGTTAACGTTTTTTAACGGAAAGAGCCGGCCTATTTGACTTTAAAATGCATTGTCATTTTGGACATAAAGTCATAAACCTGCAAACTTTACCGATGGACAGGGTGTCTGTATGATTTCGAACAAACACAACGTCAATCAACCTCCAACCTGAAGTTATTCTAAAACCTTCGCAACATAATAAAGGACTAGCTGAAAGTCCTCGAACAGTCAATGGAGAATTGCTCTGTTTCTGGTCAAAGATGTTTAAATTTGTTATAGGTATAAACTCGGTTAAAATTATCAGCAATGCAAAATTCAGATCGACGTTAACGACTAAAGGGCCAAACAAAACTTACCGAACATCAGTTGATGAACTACAGCAAAAAACTGAGACTTGGTGAGGTTGCCTGTTGTCAAAATTGTCTCGAAGTAATAGCTTACATTGTGCGGTGTTTCGGCGTTCCAGTGAAATCGTAGGTGTGCCTAAAGAAAGGTGGGAATTACGCACTTCATGCACTAAATATTACGCTGTCAGACGATTGCCTTAGCAGTAAACAAGGCATGTATATGGAGCGAAGTCTATCAACGGAAAAATAGCGGTGTTGGACCTAATTTTCTGGCTATTAGAAATTAAAGGTACGTTTGCTATTTATACAAATGAACCAACGTTTCTCGATATTTTCACTACCCTTTCGATCACACTATAAATAACACGAAAAGTAGGTTCCGCATTCTTTGAGCCACACAAACAATCGTAGGTTGTCTTGAGATTAAAAAAAAACTTCATAAAAATTTATTCGGAAACAAATACGACGGATAGTCGGGTTGATCTACGTACAACACGGCGCTGAAGACTGAAGTTGAGACACAGTCTCCTCAAGGGACTTGAAATAATACTGTAAATTAATCTGCAGTAACATTACCCTGATTGGTTTGACGAGAACTTTTCAAATTTCCCCTTCTGATGAGTATATCTATAAAACTATGATGTATTTTAGACTTCAAGGGTTGATTACTNTTTATCAATGCTGGACAAACATTTTTTGATTCGGCAAGAAAACAACAAAAGTAGCAGTGGCGTTTCAAATGCGNTTTTTAAGAAACGATCTGGCTATTAATCTTTGGTTTGTTTTGAAATTTTGTTTACACACCAAAGTTTATCAGCCCATCCTAACTTTGATAACTGTGAACTAGTTTCACCTGAAAATGTAACATTTTGTGTTTGTTGTGAAGATATGACTGGAGTGCAGGAAAAACAAGGGTACGCATATTACGTTTGTGAAGTTTTTCTGACACTACACGTACAGCTTTCGTTAAAAGGCAGGAAATCTACAAACGTGTGTGTACAGTGCAACGTTTCTACAGCTGCAAAAAAGGTGATCTCGTTAGCTGATAGCACTACACTAGAACATACAGAAAAAATCAGAACATTTACATCATGTTTGTAGTAACTGTATGTTTTCTTAAGATCCGTTACTCCCACGAGGCCGTCGCTGTTGGCATCAATGGTTTTGAAAACAGCGTTCCAGGTGTTCAGGATTGACCTCTCAGATCCAGAAGCTGCAAAAAAGGATCCAACGTGTGATGTCAAACCGTACATTATTAAGTCAAGTAAAACCGAAGAAACACAGCCAAACAGGCTTTCAAATTTGCATGAAGCCTTAATCAACGCCTTAATTTGATATATGTGTAGCCTACGTAGTGTAAAAGACAAATGTCTAATTAAAAGCTGAAGACGGGAAAACGTCAGACAAGGTTTTGGAACGTGTATGTCAAAAATAGTGTCGCTGTCGCCAAGATCAGATAGATCTGACGTAGTAAATAACATTAGCGAAAAAAACTCCTGAAACAAAAAAAAATTGTTGCAAAGCCGAAATTTCAACTTTTTATGGAATGACCATAACATTTTTTATTGAATGAAGTATCCTGCAAATCAAATGCAAACTTGTATGAACTGCTATTGCTTTCCAAAAACAAATAGATTTCACAATGCTGACATGATTCATCAAACGCCCCACCAAGCCGGTTTTGGCATGTGGCAAATCGTCTTTTGACAGTGTTGCGATCGGAAAGGTCGATCTTCACACTGTGTGCAGCAAGCAACGATAGACATCACACGCCGTGTTCACTCTATTCCTGCTTGTGCGCGCCAAACGCACATGGTGCTGTTCTTAGCGCACATCCCGCTCGTGGTGCACAGCGCAGGCGACGCGGACAGACCCCGCGATTTCAACGCCAGAAAAACAAAAAAATTAACTGAAGCTTTCGAAAACATTAACAATCGTGAATGCTTTACTTTTCTTGAGCTTAATAACGAGATTTTTAGTTCAGGTATAAGATTTCAAACAACCGCAATTCAAAAAATATCTCTGCTATGTGGCGTGTACTGAGTCAAAACTGCACACGAGCTGGTGACCTTTAGAACTTACATAGCAAGTTCAGCTGTTCCTGTTTCAAATCCGTGACACATCTGGACAACTCTGCAAAAGGAAAGGCATTTTGAAACAACCAGTGGTGTTTTTTATGCTAATAAAGCTTACTTTTTGTTGTAATTGAATTAAGTAAACTGATGCAAAATGAAGACAACAATATTTCCACCAAACGACTTTTTTTGAAATTGTGTGAATCCAAATGGTTTCTTCCATAAAATAGGCTTCAGCACAGTTTTAACAAAGACTTAAAAATGAGTTTACTCAAGCCACGAAAAAACACGAACAAGTATGGCAAAATTAAAAATAAATTGTTTAGAAACATGTACTTCAAAAAGTCAGGGAATCTCCGGCCTTGACTCTTTTTATAGGGAGGAGCTCAAACAAGAGTGCTGTCCGCACCACATATAAAATGTGAATTTGAAGTCAGTTCGTATACCAAACGTCATTTTGTTTAGGTTTTTAGAGTCTCACTACACCTGCTCTATTTCGATGTTTGTGACATTCGCACTTCAAATTGTTCCTAAACGTCTGAGGAAGCTTCGCAGTTCTATACGCAAAACAACTTAAATCGCAGTGTTGTGCTTCAGTTTCACTGCTACAAACGCGTAGTGCCAGTTTCGCGGTGCTTCAGCAGTGTCAAGCCGCGACTACATTTGGCGTTAGTTAAAAGTTCTCACAGTGGCATCTATATCTGCAGCTAAAATGGGCCTTCTGAAGGCACAACCGCGTTGGTGCGGCACTGTCGATGCAGGTTGGTTTTGTATTGAATATGACTGGCTATAGATCTGAGGAAATATGAATAAAACCGGCTTACCTTTATACGCCATTATTAGGGATGGAATGCTTTGGTTGAAGTATGCGCACATTTCATATTCGGCGTCTACGAACGATGTGGGCACTTGTCCTGATTATAGGTAAAAAGGGTTCATGCCTTAAGTTTTTAACAGAAAGGCAGCAATTGGCCACTTAGCACATAAGCGTCAAGTTGANGCTCACAATGGTTTACAAACAATTAAAAAAGCACAATGGTTTTTACAAAAAGGCAGTGGTTTACAAACAATTNCAAACAATTTANAAANCCATTGTGTAAAGTGTAAACTAACCTTTCGTGCGACCGATGGTTTTGTCGACGAGAGCAAGAAACTCATTCAAGTTCAGTTCATTAACACTATCTTGCGTCTGGCCGTACTCCACCCACCGTTGCATTTGCACAAGACTGTTCGCCATTTGATCTTGCTTTACTGAAAGAAAAAAGTGTTACGTTTAAATGACGCACTGAGATTTTCATGTAATTTAGTCCAGTGCTATAACACGTTCAAATATTTGCTGGCATTCTAAACAAACTTCCTTAAAATGCAGAATGGAAGCAGGTAACAAAATGTCAAATCAGACAGCTAATTTTGACGCCTTTCAGGAACGTGAAACGTGGAAATAATGAACATATTCATTCCTGCCCCATCCTTGCACACTAAACGGATAATTTTATGCAAACATCTGCAGCTCTACTTTGGGTGATCTAAACAAGGAAAATTCAGCTGTAAGCGTGCCGGCTTTTACTGCAATGCATATGAATTTGAAATGAATCGACTTGCTGAAGAACTGCATTTCAGTTACTTCAAAAAATTTGATTACGCTGTTGGTCTCGGCTTAATTTTTTTATGGCCATTTGATTTTGAAATTTTCAGCAGATCTCGATCTTGATCTCGTACAGTACATATTTGTGAGATCCTGGTTTTGACTTTGACCTGATAAGGGCTGTCTGATCTTAGTCTCGCAGACGTTTAATTTGTAGACATCGCGATGGAGTCTCGGCAGCAGTGCAGTTTTTGGGAAAGGAGTGTGCAATGTGCAAAATGTTCTGGTTTGCCGCGCTTTTGGATATAGTCAGGTGGTACACTTTTCGAACAATACAGTAGTCCCGATTACTAAGCCCACCGCGGGGCCAGACGATTTTGGGCTTATGCATGCGGGTGGGCTTATTAACCGGAGAACAAATTTTCGCCACTCTCAGGCGCATAAATGAGTGTGGCCGACTATACTATCGCTAAAAGTTGCTAAATCTATTGGAACTGAACACAACAGTTACAGGTAATGAGCAATTTTCTTTGTTTATTACGTTAGACAAGGCTAGTTCTACACGTCTCTTCTCCATTTTCAAAAGAAATTCTACAGAGCACCAGTTGTCTTGCGTATCGATTACGGCACAAAGAAACGATCATGGACGAAACTGTTGAATTAAGAACGAGGTCAGCAGTGTAAGGAAGTGTGAAACCGTCAAAAGCAAGACAAAGAAGTGTGAATTGCAGGGACGCCAAAAGCGAGTACACTACGGGGACACTTGCCCCCTGATCTTTCAGAAGGAAGACAACAGGGCACAGATGTCCTTACATAACAGTATCATAAGTAATTCCATGATTTAACAAGATCGACGTGATACGAATCAATTGCAGCTATTCGCGCACACATAAAATTCAGAATGGTTTTGTTAGTTTTGAGGTTAACATTGTTGCTGAACATGNAAAGGCGAAAAGAATGACTGTCATGGGTGCGCTTTTACACCTAACTCAAGCAAACAGTTTTGAACTCGTGGTACGTCAAAACNATACGCGTTCGCAGAAGGGTCAAAACGGGCATTTGCCCCTCACCGGAAATTGGGACTAAGAACCAACATTTTNTAGAAAACCTGACGTCAGTAGCTCAATTCCGATTAATTGATTTATTTCTCGCTATGACAGTTTATTTACCGCGATGGCATTCACACTGCACAAGAGCCAGGTTCACTGCTCTGATGTCATGCAGACTCATGCAGTGGTGAGCTTGCAGTTCACTTATGACCGCTCGTTTCCTTGCAGGGGCAGGTTGCCAAACTTGTGAACGGATTGTTTTACTGTTGGTCTTTATGGTGCAATAACATGGCAACAAATCTTCTTATGTTCACTACAAGTTACGATATTAGGCGTTTTGCCGCATGTGACTGTTGAACGCAGACATCTTGGCAGGTAATGCAGTGAGACAATGACTGCTGATAGAGGTAAGCAGGGACGCAGGGGAGCGGCGGCATCATCCCCCTGACCTTTCAAAAGAGGGACAACGGGGGCAAAGGTATCTTTTTCATAACAGCATCATAGGTAATTTTATGGTTTATCAAGTTGGAATTGAAACAAATTTTCTACAATTTCTTTTATTATTTTTGAGTTTAACATTGATGTTGAACAGCAGCAAGCATAATTGGCAACGATTTTTTGTTTTTCCTAAGTTTCCATTTCCCTCAACTTTTTACTTACTCCCTGCCCTA
>JGI24159J19872_10013491_pt1 | contig 10615 bp, 10 predicted proteins | sample Ectturendosymbi4_FD_19872 | JGI IMG/M metagenome (IMG submission 19872)
GTTGATGTGTTAAAATTGAAATAGCATATATGACATAAATGTTATAGTAAATAAGGTAGCCTGTACTTTAGTGAGAGCAAAATATTTTTCTCAAAATTTCAACCCACCCCTTAAAAAATTCCTGCGTGCCCCCCTGGCATCTGCCTTCTGCTGTAATTTCCATCAGTCATGTGGTGGCAATCGCTAAAAGATAGAAACACCGCAAGTTCTTATATCGAAGACGACCGATGCCAATGAAGCTTCTTCTTCCCTGCTTCAAGGTGAGAAGCTACGCGGCCCAAAAAATGGATACAATTTATTTAAATTGTTTCAGTCAAGGATTAAAAGACATTTCAAATGGAGGAGAAAGCAAATTTGCAGTATTTAGTGCAACTTGACGTTCTGGTTTGACCACGACAATCGTTAGCTTTTGTTGTTCATATAGGAAGCTACTATGTTTCACAGCCACATGCGTCACGTGATGAAATTTGCAGTACATGAGTCATTTTCAGAACAGAGCGAAAATTGGACTCCTTGCAAAGTCTTAAAAGAAACATTACAGCTATACAAACAATAATATACAGGATATCATAGTCAACGTTTCCAGAAACAACTGTTTTTATCGTCCACAAAGTCTTTGCTTTGCCAAATACGGAATGAAACGCGGAAACGTTACACCGCAGAGCACACAAATGGTGATTTCGCGGGTTGAGGTAATGACTGATAGATTTTCTTGCCTTTTTTCTGTACATGGAGCACCGCCTGTGTGTTCTGCGTTGGAACGCTTTCACGCTTCATTCCATCTGTGCTGACGATAAAAATAGACGTCTTTCGAAGCTTTGAGTTTGACATTATTTAATTTAAGAGAACGTTTGTTGAGTCATTGCTTTTTATTTGCGTGAGCTAAGCAAGGACAAAGTATCATCAACTGATCTAAAACTACGATTATACAAAAATAATATCGGAGGGAACGAAACCGTGTGTCGCAAAGTACTCTGCACAAAAAGTGCAAGGTGTGGAAAATGCGTGCTTAGTTATGTATTTAACTTTCAGGTCGTTGTTAGTTGGGCCTGGTGACACAATTTTGAATGAGTTGCTTCTCGCTACACAAGTCATGAAATCTTCATCCAGGTTTCAAGCACCATCAGTGTGGATAAATTGCTTCATTTTTTGGAGAAACAGAACGTCAGAAAACGAGCGTTACCACAAATGGAACATGACAGGAACAGGCTTTAAGAAGCGAAGCAGATCGTAGTTGAGTCTCTTCTTGAGCTTATTTCTGTAAGGTTAGCAACACTCTGTTAGATGCACTAGTCAACACGGCGTCCCTGAACGCCAGGTCGCAAACAAGAGCAGCCCTTGAGACTTTTCCAAAAACAGCGTTAACATGATTGCTGTCAATGTATAGCAAACCGAACAAACGTACAGCAAACCGAGCAACTTTTTTCAGACGTGTGTCTCAAAACGATAACCCAGGTTGTTAAATTATTTTACGTTAAGGGTCAAGTTGCAAAAGTTACAGCTCCTGAGGTACGATCACTCCCATGAAATCATACGAATGTAACGATTTTTCTAGCGAAAACGTGAAATGACGATATAACAGTGTACGATTGCAGATATATACAAAATGAGGTAAATGGACATAGTTGTTGACATAAGTTGCCAGGGTTATTTATTTTTCTGCCGGTGAGAGAAATGGCATTTTCTACTTCACTTGCTTGTCATCTTTGCGGAGACTAGTTAATTGAAAACAGATATGTGCGAATTTGAATTATCGCAAAAACAGGAGAGCAAAGCCCCACCTGCTGATTCCTCGAAAGCTTAGTGTAAACCTAAAGCTTTTGATCGAAGTTGACACATGACTCCTTCATTTCATCACCATGCTCTTGCAATGCGATTAGTATTTGCTGAGTAGTACACTTTTGTCGGACTTTCCTATTGAAGTCATTTTGAAGGTATTATAGCATTCCAGCTGGCGCCATTCGAACTTATCTTACAAATAGGCCAAAGCCCCGGTTGGCAGGAATGTACAATAAATCAACATTTGGTGAAAAGGCTTTTGTTGGGGAAACCCAATTAAATCCTACAGCAGGTAGTAGGTACTGCACCTTTCTTTCCCGACTGGGTTTAAACCAGGGGAAGTCCCTGATGGTAATTGTGGCGCAATCGCGCAACTTCATTGGTATGCGTGACGCAACGCGCTGCTAACGGCCCCAAATATTCAGATTCCAATTTTAATAACGCCTAAAGGATATCGTTAACATTTACCTTGGCTTTGTGTCTGCAATTTTTGCAACAAAATTTTAAAACTTAAAGATTTATGAAGTTGTTTCACGCTCCTACGCAAATCACATGCGTCGCGTTAGAATATGTGTTGCGGACCCCTGGAGCTAGCGCCTGAAAACTTAAATAAGAAAAAACTGTTCTTTCGAAAGTTCGATTGTTTTCCTGTTTTATCTTCAACCTTATTCTAAAGAGCTCTCTATTCACACATATTGATATTGTCATCTTGATGACTAAGAAAGATTTCTTGCATTGTGCTTTATTGTTCTTATTATCAGTCATATAGTTGTACATTTGGTGCAGCAAATGAACCTATAAACTTCATAACGTAAACAGCGCAAGGCCTAGAGGCCTCGCGAAATATTACCACCGGTCAGAACTTTGTGTTTTGATTATTTCTCAGTTGAAAATCTAAGTGGTACCAGAATGAAAAGTACGACAGTCCGAAGGCAGACTAACTCCAGATGTTCCTTATTCGAAGCATGCATTATTGGAAGAGTGCATAATTTACATAGAAAGTGTTTTCAAGGTTCTGCAAAGCTCCGATGCAGGCAGGTACGCCGGAAAGTTTTACGTCACAGATCATTCATCAAACGCAATGTCTTCATGTCACAAAGCTCTCGCTGTGANTCGCACAAGTTCAAAANCGGCATTCAAAACAACGTCACAATAAGTCCGCGCTGCACAGATTGATTTGCACAACTGTATCACTTTTAGAAATAAAACTTTAACAAACTTCAATAAACTATTACATATTGTGACATTGCGTCACAATACATGCAATATCTTCATTACTTCCAGTCATGGGAAAATTTGATTTCAGAATCAAATTCTGCAAACTGGAAATCATCCTAGTAGCGCAAATGAGTCGTTAGTCGACAACAAATTGTTGTAAGACTAAATAGGGATGTACTGCATGAAGACCTGTGTTTCCTCATAAGGAGCGCGAGCCGTGAAAATGCGCAGTACTACCAAACAATTTGAGCAGTGCTGTCCTATTTTCGCACTGTTCCAAAATTCCAAACCTAATACTACATACATATCGCATAGCCCTCTTAACGCTTGGAACGCTTCATTGTTTGGGCGTCTGCATGGTTGCGCTATTGCATGCGCCGACTGCGCAACAAAACAAACATTTGCTCACTGTAGAATTTTATTAGAGGGAATACTGATGAAGACGCTACACCTCGTGGATGCACTGCTGAGCTTTCGCAGTCCACTGACTTTAAATTAACGAAGTGCATTGAGGCATTTGTTGTGGGGATTGCTGATGAGAATTGTCGGGACAGCTGCATGTAGCTGCTTAGCAGCAAGCAATTCATTGAATGGTTGGCGAAAATGTATCAACAGATACTTTGACCATAAGAAATGTAATCCTAATGCCATTTGCTTAAACGTGGTCAGCCTGAGTACTTACTGCTGATTTGGGATTTGTCTGAATTGAAATGGGCAAAGTGTCATTAGCCAAAAATGCAGCAAGCTTTAATCATTTAAATGACGCAAGAAAGCATATAAATTCTTGCAAAAAGGTTAAAATAGTTTTCATTTCGATGATTCTGTTATCATTGCCCACTGTTTTGAAGAAATCTGATTTGCTTTAAAGAAGCATACTGCTAGGCAGTTAATGCTTTCTGTTACTGGGTATATGTTTGCATTTGCGGCGGTTTACCCTGATATAAAATTTCCTCAACACGTGTCAGTGACCTTTAACCTTTGTATCATTTTGTTGACCGCAAAAATATTGATTATCGGATTTAACTTCATGTTTGCTTAGGTTTAAAAAATTGATTGATCTTCGTGCATTTTTTATTCTGCAAACTTTTGCTCAAAAGCTTGCGACACTACCTGAAAATCACAGTTTATTTTGGTTTTGTTTTGTTTCTTATAAAAAATGCTTTTTCTCCGCAATAAACCATACCAGGTTATAAGTCCTGGTTATAAATTTGTAGCCCAACTCTTACGGTATCAAATCAACCGAAAACGAAGTTATCTGTTGATGAATATTCCCGCGATCACATCCCGTCAAGAGACATGTGTCATTGGTTGGGAANAGTGTTCTGCGATTTACNGACCATTAGCAATTGACACCAAGTTCTGAAATGGTGGTTTTTAATTGCAACAACGTCATTTTTGGCCTAAACCAGAGATGCACAACCTTTTCGCTATTGCTAGCCGCATTACGTTTATTTTTATGATTTACCGCCGCCAGTGAATTCAAGATATTTCAATTTTTGCATTGCTTCTGTTTCCACACACCCAGCCTAGTCAGCTTCCACAAGTTTTGACCGTCTTTTTACTAAGTATCCTCATAGAGTAGACAAAGATTTTTTGTTAAAGCACGGCAGCCATAACTTATCTTTTAAAGTACATGCGCACGGCCGCATAAATTTTTTTCAATAGCCGCATGCGGCCATTGTTCACCTGCCCTAATCCGTCAAAAAGTACTCTGAACTTTGCTCATGCCAAGTGTTTCCAAAGTCACTAACTGCCGTGAATCTAGCCAGCTCTTTTGTTGTGCCGAAACCTGCTTAACTGCTGACATCCGTGACGTACAGATTCCGCCAAAACANAACCGCTTGTTTACTTTTATTTTGACATCAAAGAACTTTCAACCGCTTAGCACAGCGCGTCCCAATCGGNTTGNGATTTACCATACTTAGGGGTGCCGCGAACGAAAAGTTTTTAATCTATAAAAAACTACATTTTCAGCATGTCATCAAGCAAATTGCTATGGGTTCGCCACTGGGTTCGGAAAATTATAATTTGTTTAGGTAAGGTGCCACATGCCTAGATATTTTGGAAAACAATGGCTCAGCACATAAAATGTGACATAAATGGTGAACTATGACTTTAATTTTTTATGTTAAACTCTTGAGGAATCTGCATGCCGTTCTCTGCTTTCATACGTTTGCGATGATTCCACTGCACGCATCCACACTTAAGTGACAAGTCTCACCAAGGGCGAAAGCAGCTAAATCTGCTCGCAAAATGTTTTGCAAGGAAATCGATTTCGCCATACTCACTCATTTTCAGCCCTGCAAACTTAGTCCTTAGGACACGTTATCCTGAGCTGATTTCTTCAAAGTTAAACTCCAGACTTAGGGTCTAACACTTAGCTTCTTGACATGCCACGTAATCGGTTGATGAAGCGTATACCTTCTAATGCCGGGAGCGGCACAACACCGTTTTTGGTTCCCTTGTTCGCAATTTTGAAATTAGGTGTGCCCTTTACCAGCCTGTATGTGATAAGGTGTTGAAGTAGAAGTATTTAAGTTCGTGTAGCATACTTCAGTTGTCAACGTCCTAGCTTAACTCAAATTAGGTTCAGCGTAGGTGTGAAATTTTATTTGTTGTTGTTTGCAGCCACAGCTAAGCTGCTGACAGGAATTATTGACATTGTTGTTGAATCTACAGGTGACTGAGCATTCACCTAGTTGAACGCCCGGTTGTCGTGAAAATTGAAATGCGCTCTCGCAAACGTACAATTGACTTTCTGTCACTGTGTTAAGTTGCTGAATGTGGACCCTTTCCTGCGATTGCTTGTGATGACTTTTAGAATGAGTTTTAGTACAAATGTACAGCAATGTGTTGCCATTATGAGAGCGGTTTATGCGTGCTTAGGAAGGTCAACCTTTCTACACAATAATCGGAACCTTTCTTCACGCGCAAAGACGCCGTTTGCAACGCCATCTGCGTCTCAACACTGCTCTGCGCCTGTGAGGGATGGACTGGTCACCGCACCGGCCTAACATCAGGCCTTTCACATTCGTGGTCTTCGAACTATATTGCACGTCCACTGATCGGACAAAATATCTCGTTTCGAGATCTGCTGCAGAGCAGGCACAACATGCCTAGAGACCATGTTGCTGAGAAGACAACTAATGTGGCTTGGTCACGTGATAAGGGTGCTGTGAACTAGAATTCTCCGCCGTCTGCTCTGCAGCAAGGTTCCCTACGGCCAATGCTCGATGGGGGAAGAAGAAACGTTTCAAGGACTACATTACGACTTCCTTAAGTAAATACGGACCCCTTACAGCAGACTTGAGGAATTGGCCCGGGACCGAGACGAATGGCCGGTAGTTTGGGACAATGGGGCTGGCAACATTTGAACATCAGCATATTGATGTGGCAGAAGCAAAGCGTGTGTGCAGACACCAACAGCCTAACGACAACAACATGGCGGTAGGGATCAGTCTGTAAAGTATGTGCGGGTGTGTTTGCGCCTCAACCTTCGGGTTGAGGAGCCACATGAGCCGACATAAAGGAATGTGCTGAGAAGCGGCATTGTCCAAGCAGGTCGCTGTAGATAGCGGAGACTTTCGAAATTTCGGCTTTTGAAGTTTGATCTTAAACAACTCAACAAGGTTATGTTTTGATGTTTGCAGCTAACATTTAACGAATATTCACATTTTATCGCTTGGTGTGAAGATTGTTGGAAGAAGCTCTCACGTCTTTTATGTGTGAAATTCGGTAATTTTTCCACTGGCGTGCGTCCGGAATAAAGAAGGACATGTCAACCCACTGTATGTCGTCACCTGAGTAAAATTTCGTAGTTACGTCAGGTGTGTTGCTCGATAACGGTGACAATTTCGGTTGGCAGAAAAGAATAGGCCATCAAATCAGTGTTACATAAATCAAGACAAAATCTCAGTGGATAAAACTTAAATGAAAAAAGAAGATTACGAAGAACTTATAATCCGCTCTGCTTCCACAGATGTGACGCAATCTTTTGCCTTGCGCCCGTCAACAATGGTTTCAAGCGTTGCCCTTAAGGAAACTGCTGACATTCGGCTTTGCGCAATGCTGCTGCAGCTGTGGCGTAGTCAGGGTATTTGATAGGAGGTCACAATCTGAGAACTGCGGTAGTTGTTCAATCCGAAGAAACAACGAAACATTTGCGTGTTTTATATTGAATAAAATCAAGTGCACACAGTAGGTAATTTGCTATTTTCCGAACCACCTAAAAATGTCTTCGGTCGTAAATCGTTTGTTACATTTGTGTTTTCAAAACATGGGTGCAAAGGTCTCCATGCCCGTTTCCCTCCTTGCCACTCTTACGTGTTTCCAGTGTTTAAGTGATGCTTCGTTGAACTGCTTTCATCGCAGCTTTTGCAAGTAAGTGGTGACGTGATGCCTTGTGCCACTTTCTTGGCGTTGCGCAATGCGCAAACTTGTGCCACGTCACCAAATTTACTCTATGCGAAATTATGACATGGTCCAATAAGAGTCATGTCATTCGATTGGTATGTCACCAAATCTGTGATCTGTGAGCGATCGTCGCAAAACAGTCTTGACCTTTGACGTGTGAAAAGGCAAGTGCTAGACAGTTTTTCAACAGACGAGCAAGCACTGGCTGTAAAGTTCTTGCTGGTAAGTTGTTCTGCAGCAGTGATAAGTCTGACTGACCTTGGACATCGACGTTTACTGACAATTTCTTTGCTGCGCCCTGGTTTAAAATATAGTTTCCAATTTGAGAATAAGATATTAACTTTTTGCAACCAGGCGTGATTTTTCTTTTGCCCGGAGGTTGATCATATTCTCGAGATCGACCGAAATAAGCGCAGTTTGTATGGTCGTGTCAACAGAGTAGTGCAAAAGTTTTTACGTAGGACGATGGAAGCGAGTCGTCGTGAAACTTCCGCTTTATTTGCGAAGATAAGTGGTGTCTTTTTGCTGCTTACCACATTGTTTTCAATGAAAAATCGCAAGATTTGAAACGAAGTCACCTGCTCTAATATTTGAAGTTGTCATGACCGTTAGGTGGAAAGTAGACGGCTGGGTGCAGCTAATTATTTGTGTTTTAGTTCAAATGTGAATGTGAACGTTTATAAACCAAGGGTATACGCATGATGAATTGTGATAAAGATGTCAGTCATATTTAGGAATCTAGAGAATAATGTTATTTAGAAGAGTAAAACAAACAAAGATGTATGAGTGTCATTGCAAGGAAAACAGCCAAGTGTAAGTTTGGCAAAGAAAAAGCTGCTGGAGGTAGTGATTGCTTACAGTTGTGGATGGAAAAGAAACAAGTTTAGTGTTTTCCAACCGCTCGCACAATTGTTAAGAAAACGTTTCGACCATGGAAAACGCTCTTTAAAAATGGCCAAAATTTAGCCTGACCCAGTATATTGCGCAAAACATCAGTTTATTAGGTTTGCATAGACATCAACCCCACGAAAGAATGAATTGCGTAGAAGGTTAAAAACAGGGGTTTAATGATAACAACGATGTTTTTCATTATCATTATAAGTGGTAAATAATTGGTGATACCATACAAGTGATATGCTTTTCGTAATTGAACGATTTCTTTTCTTTTCGGCAAAAAAAATGTATTTCAGGCAGACAACAGGTTTCTTCACTTTTGTTCCATTCTTGCACAACAGACATCACCAAAATTTGGATGGAAACAAAACCCAGCGTAACATCTTCGCTTTTGAAACGCCTAATAAACACTTTCATGCTTGCATCCCATGCACTTCACTTCTTGAAAGTACATGAGAACTTCGCTAAAAGCCAGGCAAGTCATAAATTGCTGACACCAAGTGTCGCATTGTAATGTCGCAAGGAAATAGAAATATTACCTAATGAAATTAAAAATTTTGTTTCGTACTCTCAATTTTTGTGACTGGTTGCAAAAAGCACATCCTTTAAACTAGAATTGGTCCGCCTTAGGCCAGAAAGTACATCCTTTCGACTAGACTTGGTCCGCCTCAGGCCAGAAGGAAGCTCCCCTACACAAAAATGTTTTTTTTCGACATTGCTTGAAACTTGTTGAATAAAGTAACTTTACATATTATCAAATCTGGTTTGATAAGACTGGATTTGCTTATATGAAAATTTACAATTAAGAATGAACAGAAGAAGCTCCTGCACATTCCCTGCACATTCTTAATTGTTAATTGTAGGTTTCTGGTAATTTGCCATGGTGAAATTTGTGCATAAATGTTGCGAATTCTAGTTCAGAAATATCATTTCAATAATTTTAAATTCTTGTGCAAAGGTGTTACATAGCATCTATATTTGCTGCAGTCATCTCTAATATAATGTTTTGCAATACTGACAATGGTTGTTGAACAGAGTTATTGGCTGTGACTCATAAAAGAACGTGGTGGCAACAAGTGTAATAATCTCAACTCTACTAAGAACAAATTAATGAAGTTGAGAAGTTTTCTTTTATTTACTTGAATGTGGGAGGATCAGTCCAATTTGCTGTCTGTTAACACGCCCAAATACTTGTAAGACTCATTGGAAAGTCGTTTTTTGTTATTATGTTTTTGCATTTATCAACCCTTTCTCACGTCGTGAATAAAAAATAATGAAAATGTTAAGTATCACATTGCACAAATGGTACTCATGAACTTCAAAACAACTTCAACAATGAAAATGAACTTTGAGCTTTCGGCAGTCCTGGGTATTTCTGAAATTTGTGCTTCTGGCGATCCTTACCCTGTAAAAATTTCCCAGAACTAAGAAAATTCGCTCAGAGTTGTATGTACTTTCGGAACTACGTGCATACGCGAACACTATTTTCTTCCAAAAAATTGTATAAAAGCAAAAAATTGTCGTTCCTGACTGGTTCAAATTTGAAGATTCATCTACTGCTCTCAGTAAAACATTTAACTCCAAACATTGACAAACATGTGAAACAAAAACAAATCCGGGAGTCTCGTTGAAAAGTAAGTGAATGTGAAGTTTATTTGCTACTCTACCAGATATTCCGTTTGCATTTGACAATATTACTAGGTAAATCATCAATTATGTGAAATAAGATTACAAGAAATAGCCGATGGTATGGCGCATCGTACTTGCGTTTGAAAAAAATTGGCGTACGGGGTGCACAAGGTTGGCCACACCTGCACTAACGGTGCCAGAAAGCAAGTCTTATAATGCATAGGAAATTTGGAACCTTCTCGCTACTCCAATCACTGAAATGTTCTGAAAAATAAGACAGCCCTCGTTTGGTTGGTCTTGTTGTTTCTCGGAAGCTTTGTCGGTGCCGGGTTCTGCGAGCTGGTTAACCTTTTGATCTTGTACAACCTGTTTGGAGAAACAGAGACCGGACCGTGCTTGGGTAGTTATGGTAAAATCAGGTAGGACCGGAAATGGGCGGAATGAGGAAACCATTACGTCAGAAGCAACGACTTGAAGTTCACTACAGGTGAAACCATTAAGAACACATACTTCCGCGGACTGTTGACATACACAACAGGTTTCTACCCAGTTAGGAAACCATGAAACAGTCGCGCAGCATCAACTGTATTACCGTATTTACTCGATTGTTAGCCGCCCTTGATTGTAAGCCGCATGAGATAGATTTAAAAATTTAATGTAAGCCGCCCTTGAATGTAAGCCG
>JGI24159J19872_10013492_pt1 | contig 10615 bp, 6 predicted proteins | sample Ectturendosymbi4_FD_19872 | JGI IMG/M metagenome (IMG submission 19872)
GGAATCAGACGCTTGGCTTTTATTTGAATAAAATTTTTATTCAAAACCAGGTTCTGATTGAATGGGAGCTGAATTTGCGTACCAGCAATGCTAAATGAAATCCTTTCCCTGAAACTAAGATCTCTGTAGGTTCTTAGTGTCTGATTCATTGCTGGAAAAGGATTCCTTTCGATAAACAGTGTTATCTAACATGTGGTGGAGAGTACTTACTGTCTTCACCGTTTCATAAATTGAAGCACAGAGTGATTCCTAACGATTTGGACAGGTTGATTAACTGAAAGCACTTCTTTTCGCATTAAAATTGAACAATTTTAAACAAAAATTTGTGAACAGTTTCTCTTTCCACATCAGTTGTTTAACACACAGATCTGATGTCATCGGATAACACATCTGAAATCAGCTTTACGATGCCTCAAGCCTCTCAACGTTTTTTCGTTTTGTTCACTCAAGCACCCAGGTGACTCTCTTGCACCAAAACCGTTTGTTTGGTGATTAGGTCGGACCGAAACAGATCGGAAACGATAAATGCTTTTCTGCATTTTTACTGACGCAGGAAAAGTTTCGATCGACAAGAAAAATTTTCTGTATGTCGTCGGATGATAAACAACAGGTTATAGATAAAATCAACTTTCACCCATGTCCGCTCTTCAACTTCACGAATCAACAGATATCGGCTTAACAAGCGTTTCTCCCATGACATGAGTTTTTTTGCTTGGCAATCTACCTGTACAACGCCTCTTTGCACCGCCACTTCGAAGAACGCCTCCATCCCGGAAACCATGTCTGCACTGAGTTTCTGCCGTTTCAAAATCAATTATTTTCTTAGGAAAAAAGAAAAGTCACTGTCTTTAAGGTCAGTGTGCTCCGCATTTGAATGACGCTAAAACTTTGATGGATTGTTGTTTTAATTGCTGAGAATCTTATGGCATGACACCATAGGCGTTCGGGAAGGCATTTTCCTGGGATGGCGGAAAAAACTTGCCCTAATAATAAACAATTTGCCCTGAAAATCACATTTTAGTTTAATCCGAATGGCGCCTGAAACCAAATGTAAATCTGTTCTGTAGACTTGAATTCGTTTATAACGGCTTCATCTGTAACGTCAATTCGCTCACAATGCTACATTTTGTTTGGTCGCGGTGGCAGCTTTTACACGCATTTCAATTCGCTTAGAATGTCAATTCGGAAATAACGTTCTTTATGCAATCCCTTAGTGATGCCGTCATAGGCAAATTCCGTAGTTACTTTGCTTGTTAACTCAAGGGGTTGAAATTCCTTGCGTGTTGTGTTCTCCCAGACAAGAAACTTTGCGTAATTGCATTTACTGATGCAAATATCTGCACGACTTCGATGACTCAACGCAATGTTTTAAAAGAGTCGGTTCCTGATCGTACGGTCTGACTCCCTAAACCTGCCTGTGTTGTCGTTGCTGTGCGCTTGTGCAAGGCACTTAAAGACNCGCACGGAAAAGAGCCAAGCAATCAGCACGTCCATGCTGCCCGCTTCTAAAACTCATGTTAATGAAACAAATCTATTATCTTAACACCCTGCACCTCTACCAAGCACAAACTCGAAAACGAACAAAGAAAGAGTTGACGAATTCTTGTATCACGCTGTTGATCTACCGACATCCGATTGTTCGATTTTTACAGAAAATCAGGGCTTAGTCCAGATCAAAGTCACTATAACTAATCACAACATTGGTCCAGACTACAAACTAGACAAGCCCAAATTACACAGATCACCCCAAGTGAATATACACTACATTGAAAATTTTTTCACCATTCACGATTTTTGAGCAACTTGCAATTGCCCTGAATAAACAGAGTTGCCCCGAAATTTTTCACTGTATTGAATATATTTTTTACCATTCAGGATTTTTAAGCAACTTTGCGTTTGCCCTGAAAAACAGAGTGTATTGACTGCATTGAATATATATTTTTTATCATTCAAGAGTTTTGAGCAACTCAAGCTTGTGCTCAAAAACAGATTCGCCTTGAAGTTTTTCACTGTGCTGAATATGTATCTTTTATCCCTCAGGATTTTTAAGTAACTAGCGCTCGCCCTGAAAACAGAGTGTGCCCTGAAAATTTTCAAGCCCGGGAGAGGGCGGCCGCCCTCCCCGAACCCCCGCCTTGTACGCTTACGCATGACATGCACTGTGGCTTAACGCTATCCTTGAACCCCACTGAGGTAAATCCTAACGTGATGTAGTCATCTACATAATTACTTTGTACCAGTGTGCCATTTTAACTGATTTACTACTAAATCTAGCATGATTTTCTCACTGTTAGCTAATTTTCAATCCATCAGCTAGTTGATTTTCTGGCAGGATGAAAAAACATTTGGCAGGCTTAGCACGTAAAAATCCCTGAGAAAATATTGCTTCAAAACTTGTTGGAGATGAATACTTTCACACCTTTTCCATCAGAAATACTTTATCTTCTTGATGACGCTTCAAATTGGCCAACACCAAAGCCACGTACAACCTACCTCAATCAATAGGAAGTTTTGTTTGATGGAACCTAGCGGCTTCAAGCAGATAATTGCATCATGATAACAACTAAGATGGACGTCGGAACCGAAGGCAAGGGGGGCACTTGCCCCTTGGATTTAAAAAAATTTGACATTTTCCTGTGAATTTTTTAGAAAAAAAGATTGTTTTTAGTTTCGAGTAGGTGAAATGAAATTTCTTTTTCGTGGAATCCGTTTTTATGCCACTACTCATGTGATATTTCCAAGTAGTTCAGTTACGCCAGTAGAGGTAAATATTTATGTCTGGTAAAATCTCCCTGGTAAACCAAAGCAATTTTGTCAAAAGCTTCGGCACATACAGTATAGTTCATTGACTCGACGCCTACCTTGCTGATTCAAGAAGCTCCTATTTCGTAGTTTGCATTGATGCAAACATAACAAAACATTGTGAACTTACTTTAAATATTATGCTGTAAGCAAAAAGTACTGGATAGAAGCTAGAGAATTTCTATCGTGCTCCCAAATGCAAATAAAAGCAAGGTTTTGAGTTACAAATACTAGGCTTAGCTCAGTCTGTTTGTCGCTGAACATTGTTCTAAACCAGTGGTTCTTAACCCTTTCTTTGCCACGCATCCCTTAAGTACTTGTCCTTTGTTTCAAACTCCCCTGGCTGTGAATAAGTTGTAAAAACAAATGTATTGTTTGACAAATATATTGATCAAATTTTAAACATTTTATACAGCGCTTAAGGGCTCGCTCCCTCTTGGAAATTTATTGACGCCCTCCCGGTTAAGAACCACTGTGCCAAACCCACAAGACCATTCCACAGAGATTGTCAAAAACTGTCCGCCATACAAAAAGAGGAGGTACGCTGCAACTACGGTGCTGAAAACATCTGTGGAATGAAAATCGCGGGCAGACAATTGCGGATGCCAAGACCGGCATTTCCTGCACTTGTCTAGTGATAGTGAGTGCGCGACCAAAAATTGATGTATAATTTTATGTGACGCGACAATTTATCGAACGACAGTTTATCGACGATAGCATTTCATTTCAAGAGCTTAAAAAGGCAACATATACGGAGTATTTTAGTTATTTCTGCTGCAGTGATCCTGCAAAGAAAGAAAACAAGAACATAGGTAACATTCCCTGCAGCCATAAGCAGCACTGAAGCGAAAACAACAAGAAACTGAGACTAGAAAAACTTTTGTTCTGATTCTCATTGCGAACAGTACAGCTACAAATATCGAAAGCATTTTTTATGAACTCTGGTATTGTGTTGCATGTTCTGTAAGTGCAAATTTTCACACAACGATCCGTGCAATCAATTGTTTTTCTGAAAAAACGGGCTGAAACGTTAGAAACAAGACAGGTGATCTTCTTCAAACACGTACTTCGCAAAAAATCCCCAGATGATAGTAGAAACAACTAGATAACTAGGTCAGTCGAAAAATTACTAGATGTTGGAAAAAAATGATTAGGCGTGGCACCAGTGTTTTTCTGACCTCTGATTCGGAGTATTCTTACTGCTGCTAGCTCACAATTGATACTAAAGAAGGATAAAAGTGGACTTGGGACTTGGAACAAATTGAATAGAGCGTGAAGATTGTAGCTGTAGAATGCAGACCACGTTGTAACAATGTCTTGCGACAGTCAAATCAGCCCTCGTTCGAAATATTGTCGTTCGATCAAGAACCGGTTCGATCAACTGTCGTTCGACACACTGTTGGTTCGTACTGACGTTTGACAAACTGTCATTCGATAAAGTGTCGCTGATAAACTGTCGTAGTAGCACACTTTTATGGGTTTATTTTAACTTTCGCAAAAAGAGCAGATTCACGGATAACTATTTTTGCAGTTTTTAGCGGAAAATTTGTGATTATGTTTTTAGCAGAATCTAGTAGTTTTCGCAACACCATTGAGTAGATTTAAGTGACAACCATTCGACAACGCTGCTTTCTACTTTCTATCAGACATATCAGGCCAATTTTTGTTGAAGGGTAACTAATCGACAAGAAAATAGGCTGCTTCTTAACGCAACACACTACTGTAGGCTAGTTTTCGGGTTCAAGGACAACTGCCAACTGGAGCAACTACCAACCGGACAATTGCCCTTGCAAAAAGTTGTCATGTTTTATTCTTTTCTGAGCAACTGCAACAGATTAAACCAACCCTACTGACTATCCGAAAAGTTCTTGCGTGGAGAATATGTGAAAATGTATGAGCCTTTTGAAAGCAGATAGCCTATAGGCCTATTGTTTGAATGTGTTTGTCTTCCATTGTTAGTTGTGACTACTAACCCTTTATTTATTAAGAACAGGCGCGGTAGCCTTCAAAAACATAGGTAACGAACCTAGTAAGGCATAATATAGAGCAGTCGTGCAGCTTGGCTGTGGCATGAAGTACACGCTAAAATGAAAGATATACTGATTAGAGAAACCACTACGCTTCAGAGAGGTTGCCTGTTTAGTGTTTTCTGGTTCGCAGTTGTCGAGTTGGCAATTGTCCTGATAACAGATTTGTTCATGCGACATAAACATTCACTCGATGTAACGTTGGACGAACATGTACAATTTTTGGGCAAAAAATATCTCGCCGGTTCTACATTCACTTTCTAAAATAGCCAATCATCAATGTTTAATCCACCTTTTTTTCAAAGAAAATGTTAGGTACCGGTGTGGACCTGTAGGGACCCGATTGCTCTGATTCTAGAGACCCGATATTCTGTGTACTGTATATAGGGACCCGATGATAATTTTCTCTGATTCTAGGGACCCGGTTTTCAATTCTAGGGACCCGAATCGGATCCCTAAAACGCCTAAAAAGAAACCCTGGTTTAAGCATAAATGAACACACGTATGAATAAAGCGAAGCATATCTATCAAATCGAAACTTATTCAACTCAGTATCAACGCGCATGGCAACACCGGTGATAAAACAGAGCGCTACCGAAATTACACGGATCAAAATCCACTCGCCACCGTTGCACAAGCTACAACAGGGTTGCCAGGTCCAGATGTACCAAAATTGCCAAATCGCTTACCAAAAATGCCAAACAGCTTCAAAACATGTTAAACAAACTGAAACAGGCCAATGGCTGTCGCATTTGAATTGTTCAGATGATCAGTGGCCAAAATGCAATGTTGCCATGGAGCTAAGCCTAGAATCATTACATATAAATTAACAAATATTTGTTCATGCCCAGACGTACCAACTCTATTATAAAAAATGCTATAAAATACACCTATAAATGTTTGAAACGATAAAATACAGGTTATGAAAATGCAAACATGCACCATGTCAACGTTTTCATTTACTTTGAATCTGGTATACAATTAAGCGTCTGGCATGTTAGATTTGTAAAAATTCCACAAAATATCTATAAAAATGCAGTCACAGAGAACCCACACGAAAACTGTTAGACGTTTCTGGTTGAAATGGGTCAAATACGCGGAATAGCTTGTCAAAATATACCAAATAACTGAACGTTGCAATGACGCAGAAGATGTTTTCTAAAGACAAATCGATAGACATATCTGGCGGTACTGATTTCATCACGCCAGATGTTCTCTCCAAGACATATGAACGCCGGTGCACCGAAAAGCAACAGAGGTTAACTAGTCAGGTGGCCAATTTCCAAAACATAGACAAGCTCAGAGCTATGCCTGTTTAACATGATCCGATTGATCCGATCAGTTAGGTTCCCATTGAATTAACTGAGACGGGCGGAAAAAAATCTGAAAGTTGAAGCTCAAAGCTGACAGGTTTCAAAAAAAGCCAAACAACACATTTTTTCTGCGAACGCTATTAAAAATGGCCAAAAACTTGTGAAATTATCACGTATATAGCACACAGCATTTTCTCATGCCAATCCACTTTAAGAAAGGCCAAATTTCTGGAAGATAGCATTAAAAGTGCCAACCTGTCAACCCTGTTCACCAGTGTTTCCTCATTGCCACAACAACTGCGGATCAACTCCCAAACAGGGGTAAAATGCCCAGTGACAACTGTGCTGTGCACAAAAACGAAGTTAGCCTCCGAGTCTTTGCAGAAACACGTCAATGGCACAGAGCAACGGAATAAAATAGCAGCGACACCTCCTNAAAAGATGACCTTGATAAAGCGGATTTCTGTAAATCTGCGAGACAATCAAAACACANGCCAAGCTTCAAATTAAAAGGTTTGTGCGGAGCCCAGCTTCACGGAACCCCGGTTAAGAACCACGTTTAAGAGTAAAATGGTTTCGAGAAAGCAAGCGCGTGATTGCTGTATTATTTGCCTTCATTCCAAAGAAAAGAAATGTTTCTGAAACGGCAAAAACTCGCAGCTGGGGAATGCTATCACCAACTTAATGTTGGATGCGCGAAAGCGTTCTTCGTTGAAGTTTGACGTTGACGATTGCGAAGCAAAAAAGCTCATGTCATCAGAGAAACGCTTATTAAGCCTGCACCGTGAAGATGGCAAAGCTGGTTTTGGGCGAAGCAAGGGAAACGAAAATTCCAGAATGTGTCTTTGTCGAATGATATGATTAACACATATATATCTCACAAAAAAAAAGCAGTGAGACATGATCTTCTGAAGGATTTTTCCAGGGTAGTGCATAAGTGGACTTTTCCAGGTGATGGCCAAAATCTCAGGGGACCAAGAGTGGTGAAGTTGCATTTCACGAACTCCAAACCAATAGAAAGATATTTTTCAACGGAAAAGTTAATATGAACATGTTAAATTTCAAAATCCTGGGGTGACCTTGGCCGCCTCTGCAACCCTTTCCGATATCCACACTGTGTGAATCACACGATATCTGTTGATTGATCAAGCTGAAGAGCGAACATGGGTGAAAGTTGATTTTATCTGTAAACTGTTGTTTATCATCCGATGACATACAGAAAATTTGTCTTGCCGACAGAAATTTTTTGTGCGCGAGTCAAAACGCAGAAAAGCAATTATCCTCTCAGATCAGTTTCGGTCCGAACTAATCACCAANCACGGTTTCGGTGCAAGATAGTCACCTTAGAGTGAACAAAACAATAAAACCTTGAAAGGCTTGAGGCAATGTAAAGCTGATTTCAGATGTGTTGTCCGATGACATCAGATCTGTGTGCTAAACCAGGGTCTCCAAACTACGGCCTTGGGCCAAATTTGGCCAGCGAAATCATTTCATCGGGCCGAAAATGCTTTTTGCTAATAATGAAAAATGATATTTTTGCAAAACATGTGTTGATTTAATAGGATGAAACACATCACGAACAACCACATTACGTGAGATGTCCGATCCTCGAACCGTTCTTGAATTGCTTATGTAGCCTTCTGACGAAAAAGTTTGAAGACATTGTGTTTAACAATTGACGTAGAAAGAGATTCCGTTCACAAAAGTTTGTTTGAAATTAGTTAATTTCATTGCAAAAATTAATGCTTTAGGTTAATGAAACTGTTCAAGGAAACCCAGCCTTGCGACGCCATATGTTTGCAGCAAATGGTTTCCATCCCATGAAGAAACATTTTCCCATTCCTGGAAACAACAGATTACTTTCTTTCATGTGAAGAAGATTATTTGAGCACGGTTATCAATATCAATTCGTATCTTGTCCAATGTGCAGTGACCAAACTTTCAATACTAGCTTACAAGTATACAAGATGTTCATTTAAATCAGTGGTTCCCAAACTGGGGGTAAATTACCCCTCGGAGGTAATATGCGATTCTTCGAGGGGTAATATGGAACCAAAACCACGATGTTCTTCTATATCATGAGCGATCACTGCGAAATATTTTGGGTAAAAAGACATAATTCCTACCTTGATTTGGGTAACGGCTCGAACAAGTTTGGGAACCACTGATTTAAATCTTCTAGTCTGGTGTTTGCTTTGAAAGGTATGGAGCATGTACCGCAAGTAACCGCAATAATGCTAACAACACTTCGAAGCTACCTTTTCTGAGCTTCGGCAGAAACCAATGTTATTAAACCGTTGTCTGCTAGTTGCCATTTGTCACGGTCGTTAGTATAGCTAAAAATATAATTAGAATTGCCTAATATCATTTGGCTTACGAGCAAGTGTACATGTAGTTTCAACACACGTATACATGCGATTACTTGGCCCCTCTTATCACAGTGCAATCTAGAGGAGCACTTTACTGTTCTTGTCACTTATCTGCACCGCTTCCACCCATTGGAGGACGTTGCTGTAAATTTAGAGCTTAACACTCACAATCACGGTACTTACACGCTTAGACCGCAGGAACGTGCAAACTGCATCTTGCTGTTACATAAGTCCCATTAAGATATTTGATCCAATCTGTCCAGCTTGTACAATCATACTTTAGAAATTCATTTTTCTCATCTCATTGTCATTAGCTTAGCGAAACAATCCATCCATCTGCTTCCAGTTTGGATCACTATCAAATTTTAGAATATAATGCAGACTTCGAATTGAACTGTTTGTCTACTTTCATCCTACACCCTACTTTTTCGTTAACCATCACTTTGCCAACTTCATCTGTGTTCTCTTTCAAATAAGTTCGCCTTTCGTTTGGGCTATTTGATCTTCACCTTCTTCCACCTGCACAGATAATAAACGAGCTAGAGTGCCTGATTCCAAAATTTGATAACAACCATTTGGCAAACACTTACATGTATGCATAAAATCCGTGGAAGATGCAGACGTCTAAACCTCAAGCCGATCGTTTCACAAGACACAGCACCTAAAAAATGTTTTGAATTTCACCTCGAAGTTCTGATTACATAGCCAAACATTAAAAAACCTTTTTCTCTGCATAATTTTTGCAAAGCATTTTTCCTCATCATAGTGGGTCACAAAAACAGCCGCTGCTTTGGTGCATTGTTTTTTATATAACGTTCTGACCATACAATAAATGACCCGGATGTAGGCGCAGGTAAAGATAAAAGCAATTGCACGATTTACTACGACACAACTAAAATCGGTGGTTATCAAACTTTTCGTCGCCGCGGACACCTTTCACTGCACACGAAATCCATGCGCATTCCTCTGTTTTGTCAATGTGTTTTCTATTATTAAGAAATTAGATTTGGTCGCTTGTTAGCGTGAGCCCCTCAACCGGTCGGGCAAGAAGCAAACTTCAGGCTTAGGATTATCGGCAATTTTCGTCACCAAAATCAAATAAAACAAAGTTCAACAGAATTGCAACATGAACATTTCAGAATATCTTTGTAGTGGAATTGAAGCTGAATAATGGCGCAAGATGGCGGATGCAAACTAGCGGATTTTCTTGATTGGATTTTGGTTTGCGGACACCCTAACACGTATTCATGGAGCCGTAACTGTTTCATTTAACCAAGATTAAGAACCCCTCAACTATATGGTTTACTGGGAAACTAAAGAATTTACTATTGTGCAAGCACACAAATTCATAGAAAGGGGCTGCTGGTTACTTTCCTCCTCTACTTTTTTACGTAGTTCGTTTCACGGACATGGGCTGAATTTCGTGGTTGGTAGAAAAGAAGTGGTTGGTAAACATGCAGATTTTATCTGTGACCCATTACTACGTGTTGTATGCTTCAAAGCTTTGCTTCAATTATTTCGCAGCATCTTTTTTATGGAAAATATTTCGAACCAAAGCTGGAGGATACCGGTGCGATTTTCGTCGCTGCCACCACCAGTGACACAAGTGAAAATGTCAAGACATTTTGAAACTTTAGATTTTGCAACGAAGTGTTTGTGAACAGCTTCCCTTTAAATATCAGTTGTTCAGCACATATACCTGATGTCATCGGAAAACACATCTAAAATGAGCTTTTAATTGCCTCAAGCCTCGCAACCTTTTTTTCGTTTTGTTCACTCAAGCATATCAGTGATTAGCTTCGACCGAAATTGTTTGCTCAGTGATTGGTTCGGACGAAAGCAGATCTGAGAGGATAATTGCTCTTCTGCATTTTTGCGTGCAGCAAACGTATCTTTCAACGATACTGTGCAGTAACTATAAGCGATCTGGATTTGTAAGTTGACAAGCTGAAGCAAAAATCCTGTGGCCAATGAGGCCGTTTCCCCTTTAGGCTGTTCTTTCTGAACAACCCCACATAACTGTTGAATGTGGAACACAGTTTGTGCGGAAAAAAAGCTAGATTAAGAAAATACACGCAACCATTTTGCAAAACAAGTGTCCCTG
>JGI24159J19872_10013494_pt1 | contig 10615 bp, 5 predicted proteins | sample Ectturendosymbi4_FD_19872 | JGI IMG/M metagenome (IMG submission 19872)
ACGACGTCGTAGTAAAATAGTGACCGGTAATACCGTAAATTGCAGTCATAAGAGTTGATCTATTCAACAGCACATCCAGACTATAGAGTAGACAGACGCATCAGACAAAAACGCCGTATGTGGCTAGGTTCGCGGTACGGGTTTAACAGAACATGTTTAAGTCAAGTGTTACAATGCCAGTTCAAACGTCTCAGAACCCATATCGCAAGAATGAAAAAAGAAGCATCAACCATAGCGTCTGCTGTTCATTATTCCATGAAGTCAAACTCAAAGAATTTACAACACAGAGGCACGCGTAGTTATAATAAATTTTCTAAAAAGCGCGTTGAGAAAAGCGCAATACTTCGATACTCGCAATGCAACTGTTGGTTAGTAAAATTTTCGACGGTCGCGGATTTTTCGACCTGCGACGGAAGTTTTTCGACACAATCACCCAACCTAGTTAGTGTTCAAACGGCAAGGCACATTATCAGTCCAATCAGGCTTGACAACAGGTTTCAAAATCGGCAACACTGCACCAAACCATGCGCTTTATTGCATCGTGCCAAAGAGCCACCTGTTTTACCTGCAGTGGCGATTTGGGCTGCGGAAAAAGAGGATATGTTTAAAAAAGGAAACGAGAAACAGCACAGAATACAGTTTGAACTCGTTTTTTACACTAGACGCCGAAGTTACTCACGTAATGTCTATAAAAAGCTTTGGGAAATCCAAGAAAATTTTGATGCTCGCGGCAAACAAAGGTTGGAGTAACGTTCTTGCGTTCCGTAAATGTGACACAGCATGCAAACAGATCAGCCTCAAAATCACTGCCTTCCTGTCAGCGGGAAATATCACATATCCTACTTCCAAACCAAAATACTTTTATTTTAGAATTAGTAGTTCACAACAAACATCTTAACATTCCCTAAACAAAACTTGTTGCTTTAGATTAACAGGATGTTCTCTCCTGGTGAAAAAATTAGTTAATCAAAAGCTTTGAAAAGCACGTATTTCTGCCAATTTGTATTGCTTCTTTTAACCCTAGTGTTTTCTACCTTCATAACTGACGCGGGCCATCCTAAATATTCAAATTTTCTGAGAGCACATCCTTCGCGCAGTAGCATGTTTGCCGGTCCTTACGCTTGCACTTGGTAAAAAACTCTGTGAAACCTTGTTTCCCCCTTAATACTTTTTTACGCAACGAATAGATTTGGCCACGCGTTGATGGGAAATCGCCAACAAGCAAGCACTTTTTTAAAAGCTGAGCAGCAATAACGGGGACTGAAGCCAAGAGATCACGGTTGTTTAAGGCAAATTAGCGGGTCACGGAGTGTACCTCCCTGCCACTGCCGCCCTCATTTATTCTAATTCTGAAAACAACCCGTGCAGCAACAATAAGGCAACTTTCGTCGGCACAAAACAAACTGAATAATGAAACTTCAGTGCTAAAACCATGTGCTCTAACCTCTCCAAGAAGCCAGCACACGTTTCTGCGGAATTGCTAAACCAACAATATTGAAGAGAAAAGCAGAACGAAACCAATAATTCTGCGTCACAAGAAGTTAGTACATTTTGCTGTCGTCCAGCTAGCATTTGCCCGAATGCCTCCGCTGAAGTTAACGACAATCTCACAGATCACGTGACTGACAAGAAAATTTTCATTGCGCTGACGTACCTCGATTCGATCGCAATCCTGAGACAGCTTCGCGAGTTCCTCTTGCGACAAGCGTCCATCATATTCAACAGTTTCAACTTCGGGCTCTGCCTGTCCTTCTCTGTGTATGTACCTGGCGAAAGGTTGAAGTAATGTTCAAGGAAGCGAATCACGAAATGCCTAAACGTTTGGATCCTTGAATTTTTAGTGACGTGCGTACGACGTCTCCACTTGTTATCAGCAAAAATCTTAGGTTCTCGTTGCAGTTGGTTGCAGTTTATTCTGCTTTTGATGGCATAGAATCAGTGAATTGGTTGAAAATATTAGTTTCAGTTAATTTTCGAAAGTGTACAAGTATAGTGTCTAATGACAGGGCCATTTGCTTTTCCAAGTAAATAGCGAAAGACTTCTTCCAACTAACGACACTCAGTTTGATGAAATGTGCATGCTCAGCGCTCTGAAACGTCTCGCCTCTCAGGACGATTTTGTGTCGAGATTGACAGCGATACCCTTTAAAGCAGTACAGCTTGATGGCATGTTTTCGACAGAAAGCGGTTTTGCGAACTAGCCGAGGTTGTTTGGGTAAAAATAAAAATATTTCATGTTTTTCTCAAATTTGTGAATTTTTCAATATGATGGAATACGCAAGCAAGTTAAAAAAAGGGTAGGAAGTTTTTTTGCGACGAACTGCATGCGATTTGTTAAGGGATGCGCCAGTGACGCGCTACAAACTAGTTATTTTTCGCAAGTGTTCGCTTTATGAAATGATGGGTTATGATTAACCGCGTTGAAATCTTCAAAATCCAACCTACTCTTTATTGCTTCAACGAAAAACCAGGGCAAAATTCCTAAGGCACTTGCATGGTCGCATCAACGCAGATAAGATCATGTGAAAAAGCTTTTTCAACATTTTGATGAGGTAATGCTTCGATATGGTTGACTTTAAAATCTTATTTGCAATCTGTTTTCCTGACGAAAAGTTCAATATCGTCTTGCACCCTTCTTGGCCAAACGAAAAGCAAGCTTGTGTGTTACAAAATTTAGAGCGCGTCTGGAACTCCTATAAAAGAATTGCAACAGAACAATCAATATTGTAGGCTTTATTCAAGTTTAGTTGTGAACTCGGGAAGTCATGCACCACAAAATCGTGAAAAACTTCCGAGAGCACATTCGTTTTTGCGTTTTAAACTAAGCGAATCATTAAGGCCTAAAGTACATGCGAAGGCCAATTCTGAAAAAAATAACGTAAAACTCTTCTGTATGGCTAATAGTTTGCTGAATTGACGCATCACTGATCTAATCTCAAATTAGAACGGGGAGTGAAAATAGGTGCAAGTCAGAGCTTTGCACAGAGCAATACCAATGCGGCAAAAGACTTGATCAACACGCGCTACTTCAACTTGTCCAATTGAAGCTGTCGAGGTTATGCGGGTCACCTCGCTCCCACCGCCTTTGAAAGCCGTCGCAATCGTGGGCATCTAGAGGTTTTTCTAGAAAATGAAGTGAGTAATTATCGGAAATCTCAAAAACGCCACCAACTTTCGACGGAAGAGCGTGGACCGGTGGAGGACTGTGCCGGTGTTTGCGCGGACTGCGTCGTTTGAACACATAGAAACGCCTACCGTGAAGGTTTGAAGCCTACGTCACTGAAAACGGATCGTTTGAAATTAAACAGCAAGAAAACAAGCTTGCCACTGCAGAAAAACCACAGAGTGCTGGTGAAGCAACGCGTACGCATATCCTTTAAGTGAAACTAACGTGAGCACATGTGTTAGGCGACGAGCAGAACACCGTGCAAGTGCATCCTGGAGATTTGCGGTGCATTCGGTGGGTCAAGGGTCAAAGGCAGAGCTTAGTTCCTTGCGTTCCGGATCAGTGCACCCAGCGCGGTGCAAGCGTTGCGACAAACGCAAGTCGACCGGTGTGTTGACCTTACCTCGCAACGAATGGTGAATAAGCGGGTGTCAAGATAAGTGCCTTACACACAGACCAAGATAAATGATATTGAGCAAGGTAACTCGGCGAAAACACGTCCATTCAGTTTTTGAGGTCGACACATTAAACAAAACGGACAAAGAAATCGCTAATGGACAACTTTCCTCCACAGACGGCCTTTTGTCTTCAGAATGAAAGTGTCAAACGACTGTTGTGGAATGATAAAGCAAACAAATATTTGAAGAGCGTGGTATTTAATAAAAAGCCGCAATATTTGTAATGATAACTAAGGCAGCTCAATTCCACTTGCCCTTGCGCATAACCTGAGAGCAAGCAAACAGGATTGCCTTCAATACCAGGCATCTGCATTGTGCAGACTATGGCAAAAGCTTAAGAGAATGGCTAGTCGGCCAGTCGTTAAGCAATGCACAAAATATGGTAAAGCACTCGAAATGTTGGTTTAACGCAGACGTCCGCCTTTTATAAACTTCCAAGTAATACAACATTAATTAGCTGGACGAAGCATGCAAGCATCGAGATTCTGCAGTTAGTGGAAATACCAGGCCCTGAGAGTAAATGCGATCCGTATTGATGACGTACGACCTGGCAGTGTTTAAAAAAACGTAGAGTACAATGCACATGCGACCAGCTGACTGGTAAGTCGCCTCGGCTCAGACATGATTGCTGCACCGATCTGCAACGGTTGCGCGCAGTGCACTGCTGCAACGTCTTTGCAGCGCATTCCACGATGGCTCAAGCTGGTGAGGTTTGACAGCTGATAGCGCTTCAAAAGCTACAACATGATCTAGCGGCAACCCATAAAACGAGAAGGAAGGCAAATTACCTGGTGACTCTGGTCTTAGTTGCAGTACTTGTGTTAAATTCAGCGGACGGCTGGTGAAGGTGGTGAACAGTTGTAGATATCTGGAAAAGATATCGGCCGCATTTTTAAAATGACCGCAGACGAATGTTTGTTTTTACAGTAACGATAGGAGATTTAAGAGCATGATTGAAGTCGGTGAAATACGCGAATATTAATCCGGACTGCCTTAAAACGCACGTGTATTTCGCCTTTGGGTGACGAATTTGTAAAAGGAGCAGCCAGCTTATCGTTCGCTGAAAGAAAGGAGGGGCTATGATCTATTATAGATATATTAAAATTTGCTCAAAATGCAAGCAGCCAAAATGATCCACGTCTACAGAAAGTAAGGAAAAGATTACATCATTACATCGCAAACCGGGTGGTGGTTTGCAAACTGAGGCAGGTTCGAGCTGGAAAAACGGAAACCGTTTTTAGTGAAAAACAGTTCACACAGAAACGAACGACGGGTTCACACTCACTTTTGCCTCCCACAGGAAAAAGTTGATTTAGGACTTACAAAAAGCAACTGCCCACGACATTTTGTTTAAAAAAACGTTTCAATCGAGTCCTAGCTCTGACGGCTTTGACAAAAGAAAAGTTGATTGTGTAATTTGATGAAGAAAAATTCACATAAAAAGACAAACAGAAACGCCGCTGGTTTCCAGTTTGAATGTGCTAACAGCTAACTTGTTAATGAAAAAGCGCCGAATGATTGTGCATCGTCTGGAATTACTTTTTTGCTGCCGTCTTCCGACACGTTAGATGGCGTGCGCGACCTCGCGGCCATCGCTGCTTCCCGAGCTGCGTCCTCTCTGCGAATTTGCTCTTGGAGAACTTTCATGTTTTCTTCGTCCAAGAAAATTGCTAGAAAAACAAGAAAATTACTGGGGCTTTAATTTTGGCGGACTTAAGAATTTTGATCCCCAACAAAACAGATGCATGTACGGCATTTCCCAGTCAGGTATGGCAAAGCGTTTGTACTAAAACCGTTGATTCTTTAATATATAACAGCGCATGCTGCTGATTTGTCATTTTTACTCATTTTTGCACAATAACAAAATGACTGGTAAAACCAAGTGAGCACCATTTTTTATCGTATGAAAGCAAACGAAAATAAAGAAATTTTTCGGATATCTCAAAAGTTTTTAGCTTTTCATTTAAACAGATCCTCATTTTTTGAAGTAAGTCAGAAATGCCGGTGTTTTTTTCCTAATCGCATACAAGCTGAGTCCACTGAGAGTCCCAAGTTTTGACAATAAAATACCTGATGGTGGTCTCGACCCGACGTGTTCGATCTTCATTGTAGCCTCCCGGGGAGGTCCTGTCCCAGCGCGGTTCTCAGCACGCACGTAGTAAACGTAAGGTGTGTTTTCGAGAAGGTTCTCCACCAGCAGTGACCGGTAATGCCCGTCAGGTATGCGGACCGCAACCGGTGGCTGCTTTCCAGTTCCTTCCTCTGATCAAAAAACGCATTTTTGCATTCAAAGTATCGTTGTCTTTTTCGTAAAATACTTTGCTTCGGCGTTACTTTGAAATCTGAACATTGACTCTGGTCGCAAAAGCGCAACCCTGAGAATATCTTATAATCTTACAGGTGGAAAGGTAGTGGTTGGCAAACTGTGGGCTTTGGCCCAATTGTGGGCCTCGGCCCAATTGTGGGCCGTACTGAGCACTCTCTTTTGGGCCGCGTAACGCTTTCCCTTGTGGTCCGCATGGTATTTAAGGGTTACAGTCCTTCGCCGGTTGCGTAGGCTAAAACGTAGACTACTGTAATAACTGTGTAACAATGATTGTTGTCTTTAACAAATCATTGTTTTTTGTCATTGTACGGTAAAATGATGTTAACATAGCCCTGTTGTGTAACAGATAACTGAACACAACACAGCATAAGTTTGAAATTGGGCCTTAGAAAATGCATGAGCCTTTAATTATGACCGAAAGGGTGGTTTGGGTCATCATAGCGAACGTTTGCCGATCACTGTAGTAAGGGATACCTACTACCTATCAAACGTTTTTAGCGGCTTAAGAGCAATAGTGTCCTATGTTTTTAAAGACCAATGTTTCGTAACAGTGGTCGGTCCACAATATGTTACTCCATTTTTTCCGACAGAAGAAAAACTTAAGCGAGATGTTTTGGCGAAGCGGGAACGAGGTGCAGCACTCACCACGGTGCTTAACAACACCTTCCAAAAATTTCAGTGTGTACATACATGAGCGTCGTCGAAAGGATTTTTCCAGGGGGGCCAATAGCGGATGTTTCCAGGTGGTAGTCAAAATCGTTTTACCAGTGAGGCCAACAGGGTGATATTTCATTTTACCAACTCAAAACTAATCGAAAAACATTTTTGTACCACATAATTAATGGGAAAATATCAAATTTCAAAACACAAGCGATGGCCAAGGCCCCCCTTACGACGCCCATGAGTGAGTAATGTTTTACTTCTGAGTACGACGATGACAGAGTCATTGTCTCTATATATCATAACCTGGAATAACTCTGGCTCTCACCCCTTGCTCCAATCTCAGTACCGGGCGTACGACAATACCGTTGCGAGTACCAATTTTTATGATAACTTGTTTCGATCTTGCCGAGTTTTAAACATCCAACCTAACAACTCACCACCAAACGCTCCATTCACAAACAGCACATTCATGATTTGGCCCAACGCACACTGCTGATATAGACGGCAAAATTAGCTGTATTCATAGCGGTGATCATTAAAAGGCACTTCTACATAGATGACATGTAAAGTTGGTACCAATAATCGATGCAGTATCCGTTTCAGCAGACGCTGGTGCCATGATTTGCGACAAAAAGAAGCAAGGCATAGCCTTACCTGTGGGCTTGTACATGACCTCGTAGCCGACAATAACCCCGTTCGTGACCGCTGGTTCACCCCACGAGCAATGCAGGGACGTCGGCGAAAGCACTTGGAAGGCGAGGCGGTTGGGAGGTCCAGGCACTTAAAAAATACACAACGTTTATGTACTCCCGCATTGAAAAATCGGGAGGCGTTTGCTGCTGACGAAGATGAGAGTCGAGCTTGAAAATGATAATTTTAAGCAGGCGAAAGTGCGATTTGGTCAAACGGCACTTACACGGCTAAATCATACACGTTTTTTGACAACACCCTATGTCTTAATCACGCAAATCGAACAGCTTTCCACTGATTGGTCGAAACTAACCTTTCCCTGGCGTTTTACATCCGATGACGTCACTAGAAACTTGCTGTCCGTCGTCACCCATCGCCGACACGACGACAGCGTAAGCGGACTCCGGTTGCAAGTCGTCTACTTTCAGCGAGTGCTGCTCGGCAGGTACTGTGTGTCTGCGAGGGTCGTCACTGTCTCCCGCACGTTTGTATGATACCTGATGCAAGAGAGCGAAGGGTAAAGAAAATCTATGCGCAAAAGTAGTGTGAGTGAAGCACAATGACACACGGGTTATGGAGAATTGTTTAGGAACAGGCAAATTCTAGCAGGAAGCACTTAGGAACCAAACTAAGCCATGGAGAGCGAGAAACCAGGAAATGATTGACAAGACTCGATTCAACACACACGAATAAACTAGGCACACATTCAGCTCATGAAAAGTTCCAGAAGACTAAAACCTATAGCTTCATTTTCCACAAATCAAAAACAAGCGACAAAGAAATACCGAGTAGCACGTTATGCAGCTAATTTCACAACGGGAATAAACTCAACCTAGCCTGCCTATTTTTCTTGACATAATATGCATTCTGAACGCTTGCAAGCGTACCAGGTACTCGTGGACGGTCGCTTCCTGCGGATCCCAAGCGACGGTGAAGCTGGTTGCGTCATCGACATTGACAGATACATTTTTCGGCGCCACCAAGCGAGCTGCAAATAATTGGAAGATTTTTGGTGAAAACCTAAGTATTTCAAATGACGCTGTGATCAGATTAACGTACAACGAAGATGAGCTCAACGCTTGATTGAGACACACCACTCAACGGTCTTCTGGATAAGACTCTCACATAATAGAAAATATATCGCAGCCAGTTTAGTTGCAGCTACTGACGGTTCACGTTGCTGTGATGTGCGTGCATTTCCCCTGCAGTCAATGCGAGCCGCAGTTGAATTGCAGAGAACCACTGTAATGTCATGTCATGTCATGTGGAAAGCTGTAATGCAATGTTTGTTTTTCTTTTTTTATTACGCATGGATGGCGCTAATCGAGCGCACTCCGGCAGTTTTGTCGCCGACGAACAAATACTCGGCAGAGCACACAGTGAGACTCGGGATCTTGGGGAGCAGTCGACTCAACGCAAAGACAGATCAGTTGCAACACGTAGCTAAAATGCTGGACCACGGATTTCCGGCACGACATTTCCTGATGAAAACATTTACCGTAGATGCAGCAGAATTCCAAAGAACGGGTAACGGGAAGCTTCCTGAAAGCTGTTGACGAGATGGGGACGACGGTGCGCAAAAATATTTGTTACAAGCGAGTCAACAAAGAAGCGGAAGAAGTCGATCGCAAAAACGCGAGCGCAATACAAGAGACGCGCGTGGCGTCGGTTGTGATGGACATTCCGTTTCCGTAAAACCAAGTTGAGTGAACGGGAGGTTGGTTAGCAGTCAGACAAATGAACGGTGGAACATCAAGGGTGCGGTTAGTAACTTACAGAAATGAGAAGAGAACATGGCAATAAGCAGTAATCAAAAACGTGTTTAAAGTACCACGTCTTGTGCAGAGCAAGTGCACTGTTACAGCATACGCTAAAAAGGAACTATGGTTTAAATTTCACTATAGCAGAGTAAAATATTAGTAGCTACAGACAATGAGTTAGTTGTACAAAATAAACAAGTGATGAGGCCGCTGATGTCATGGATGTTTGCCTGCAAAGAGAACAACACTGAATTAAATTAAAAGCCACTTTACAATCAGGAATTGTTTGTTTTTACTGTTTTGAGAAAACGGTGCAACAGCAAACAACAAGAATACTATGTTAACTTTAAACACCAAGTTATTCCAATATTAGCACAGCAGCTCAGAATTTTACTACAGTATATTCAGTGTGTATGCAAAAGACTTCAGATTCATAAATACATTTTCAAAAAGAGCGTTTTTTCTCTCAATGAAGTAACGCGTCTGTGTGGAACTTGGTCGTATATTCAAATGCTTTCACAGAGGTAAAAACCCAGGAACACGTCGTTAGACATGTATCTCAAGTATATTCGCATTCTGAGCTTATTAAACATGACGTATTAAACTAACTTGCCCCACAATTGGCTATTGCTCGAAATGCGACGAAGCGAAAAGTGCCGTCAGGGTTCAGCACGGTCAGTTTCGATAAAAAAGTCACGAAGGTTCAGTGCTGGTCCCACTGCTCGAGATATAGTAGGGGGGTTTGAGTGTTCGGCATCGGCGCCAAACAAATCTTGATGGCGTTTTGATCCGAAGGAACTCTGGCGATCCTATTTCATTGCGTCAGCAAAAAGTTCCTAGATTATTTTTGAAACCTCTAAAAAGCGGTTTAAACTTGTTGGCTTCGAAAGTAAAAGTTTTTGTTGTACCCAGAAAAATTCAAATTTCGTTGTGCCCAGAAAAATATGATTTAAACATATAATAAAAACAAAAATCTTGCCCCCCAAAATGCATTTTCTCCGAAACATAAAAACTGGCTACTGGCCTCGTCAAAGGTAAAAGTAATCGCAGTGAAAACAGCAGTACAAAAAAATGATTGTTTTCTCGCAAATAGAATGAAACGTGGTCAAAAGAAAAGTCGGAGTTTCACACCAGAAAAGATTAAACAAAAAGCTCCATGCCAGCCAAACCTGGTTCCAAATCAAATGATCAACGAAATAATTTTGGGTCAATTGTCAATTCAAGCGGTCCTTAGAAAGTAGGAATTCTATAATTTATTTTAAGAGATTATGTTCGATGCAAATTTAAAAGACGGTTCATTTACTTCCCTGCATTACGCTAATGCAATCCGGTCAGTTGCCTGATTTTCGTCATAATTACCGGTATGCATGACTAAACATGGTCCACAGTGGTACAAACGAAACTAAAAAACAAAATGGGCTATGAACTGTAATAAACATCAACTGTCAACTCAGAGCCGGATTAAAGGGTAGGGGGGCCCGGGGCAATTTTTACCGGAGGGCCCCTATGACGAAATTCATGACGTCATCGTTTGTAAAAGTTATGTTTTCGC
>JGI24159J19872_10013495_pt1 | contig 10613 bp, 7 predicted proteins | sample Ectturendosymbi4_FD_19872 | JGI IMG/M metagenome (IMG submission 19872)
TCCGGAGATTAAATGCAGTTAGATAGAGTCGTATTTGATGGACTCCAGCACGAAACATCATGTGCGGAGACCTTCGTGTCAACCTTTGGGTTTGGATGTAACTGTTTGATTTGATGTTGTGATGAACAAAATAAGACGTGTTGAAAGTTTATTGTCTGGAAACTTTCAAAAAAATATGTATATTCTGCAGTGCGGCTAAACATTTAATGCATGTAAGTATATGTTCAAATGTCCGTGGATAACAAAACATAAACAATGTTGGAAGTTTGTTGTCTTCAAGTTTTCATAGAATGTGTATGTATATTCTGGTGTGGTGAAGAACGCAATAAAAGTATGCTGAAAATTTTTTGTCTTCAAGCTTTCAAAGCAAACATTTGTATGTTCTCTTGTAGGGTGTGAATAAAACACAGACCGTGTTGAAAGTTCTTAATCCACACATTTTCAGAGAAAGCCTTGTTTGCTGATGATCAACGATTTAATATCAAAACCGACGAATTTTCAGCAACATGATAAACTGGTAGAACTATAACCATGGGCATAACGAGGGGGGCAAGGGGGCGCAACTCTCCGGTTGTCGAGTCACTATGGGGCACCAAATCACTGCGGGGGGCGCCGAAAAGTCCCAGCAACATCACAAGTACTTTCTTCAATATAGTACATTTGTTTCCGAAAGACCTCGGTTTCGAACATGGGGGCGCCAAAGTTGCTTCTTGCCCCGGGCACCATCTGACGTCGTTACGCCCCTGACTACAACACCAGAATAGTTTGGTCGTAGTATCCTATTGTTGATGAAAACTTTGCTGTAAATCTGTTCTTCATGCAAATTTACAATTTATCAGTCGGAAATGATTTTGCGATGAAAATTTGCTATATTCTTGTCTTTTGTTATCCAACGCTTTTTCACAATTTTGAGCACTTGTGAATTAAAAATAACTAGCTTTATGTGTTGTGACAGCGCAATAACTGGCGCTGTGCAATATGTTCGATGTTAGATCAAATTTCAAACGTTTGTAAACTAGCACCTGTTCGTCTGACATCTTACCGGAATGACAATCTCACTTCTCTTTGCGCAAAAGAGATCACGATGCGGTTTGGCAATTTTGTTTGCCGTTGTTGCATTTTGTTTATATTGGTGTATGTTGTTATGTGCTTGAGTTTGTACAGTAATTTTCATGATGCAATGCGTTTGAAGCTCTAAGCTGCATGAAGTAACGTGCACCTGACACAGAAAATATTATGCTAATCCAGACCTTTCAATCATGCTAAGGCACATTTGGAACCCCTTGAACGGGGCAAACATCGTATACCGAAGATGTTTTATTTACGCAATTTTTTTCTCTGCTGGTGCAACATCACGAATTTTTCTTGTGTATGTGCGCGATGACGAACTTGCGAATCTTTCTATGTTCGTTTGTGTCATCAATTGCAAAGCACCCGTAAAACCCTAGAGAAAAATATTACGATTCTGTTAAAGCTATAAAAAATGTAGTTTTCGCTGTTAAAAAGACATTAAAAAGTTTAATTGTGATGAATTGCGATGTAACAACTAACTCGCCTTTATACCAGAGTATAAACTGCGTGAAAACAACAGTAAATAGGAACCAAGTCCTCACGAAGTTTATGCAACGCACTTCTCGCAATATAATCGTGCAGGGTCATGAGCAAATGAAGTTGTAAGCGATATGCTGGCGGAAACCAAGGGGCCACTCTCTCTGTGGAGGATGTCAACACACTTAACACGAGATCGTGCTAATGCTGGGAAAACCCTTAATATGAACATAAAAATAGATAACTGGAACTGCACTTCGTCAAGTTGGTTCCATAAATGAAGGCTTTAACATGGTAACTTTCGTTCACGCTTGCATGGGTTCTGTCAAAATGTTTCATGGCTGTGGACTTAAACAGCCCTCGATGCTCTTTGGGAATTTTTAAATAATTATCATTTGCATTGCCAAATGCCTTAAAAAGATGCCTCGAAATAGTTGAACCAAAGCTGAATTATACCCAGTGCGGTTTGCGTCCCGGCCATAGCACTACAGACCAAATTTTCACTCTCCAGCAATTTTTGAGAAATCTTGGGGGTATGCAAAAGACGTCGACACATGCTTTGTCGACCTCGAGAAAGCATACGACCGGGTTACTCGTGAAAAACTATGGGGAGCATTGCGGGAGTATAATGTTGACGACCGCCTGTTACTGGCCGTCAAGTCATTGTATCCCTGTTCAAAAGTTTGTGTCGGTGTAGGGAGAGTTAAATCACAACCGTTCACCGCAGGTGTTGGACTCCGACAAGGGTGTGTGCTGTCACCACTCCTTTTCAGTCTGTAGACCAGTAGTTCTTAACCTTTTTTCTGCCATGCCTCCCTTAAGTAATATTCTTTTGTTTCAAGCCCCAGTGGCTTAAAAAAAGCTGTAAAAACAAATACATTTATTGTCAAATTAAATAATCAAACATTCCATGTTGTAGGGCGCGAAAGGGCTCGCGCCTCTGGAAATGTATTGACCCCCGGTTAAGAACCACTGCTACATAGACAGTCACAGCCGAATCGGCGAGGGTGTCACAGTTGAGAGCTGCAAGATCAACCGTTCACTTTTTCATAGGATTTGGTACTGCTAGCAACATCTCAACAAGGTCTTTAGCATGAACTCGATCTGTTTTCTGCTGCGTGCGACAGAGCCGGATTGAAAATCAGCACTAAAAATACCGAGGTATTATGTCTCTACAAATCCAAGGCAGTGTATGCTGCAAGTGAGTGGAAATACACTGTAGCAGATGGAGAAATTCAAGTACCACGGGGTGGTATTTGCGAGTGACGGTTGGTGGAGCGAGGAGGTTGATAAACGGACTGGTAAGGTTAACGCAGTTCTGCGTGAACTTTGTCGCTGTGTGGTCACAAAACGTGAGCTTTCAAACACCGCAAAGCTGTCAGTTTTCAAATCGGACTTTGTTCAGATCCTTACCTACGGTCATGAAACATGGATAATGGCGGAAAAATATTATTTCAGGTGCAAGCGGCAGAGATGGGATTTTTGCGAAGAGTCCACGGTGTGACACAGGGGCGTACCGAGGTGAGATGGCGCCCAAGGCAAGAAACAAGTTTGGCGCCCCATGTTCGAATCTAAGGCCTGCTCGGAGTAATTGCACTGCATTGAAGAAAAAACTTGCGACATTATCGGGACGTTTCGGAGCCACCCAGTGATCCGGCGCCCTGGGAATTGTACGTCCCTTTCTCCCCCCGTTACACCCCTGGTTTGACACTTTGCGACAAAGTGCGCTGCTGTTAAATTCACGGAGCCTTGAATGTCGAACCACTTGTCCGAAATGCGAGATCACAGCTAAGTTGTTATGAAAATAACGGCCAAAGAAAACGATGCACACAACATTTTTGCAAACGTTTCGGCAACTCCTGTTAGGCCTACTATCATCAGTGCATTTGCAATTGAACTGCAGTGATCTTGCAGCAAGTTCTTATGGTCAGTCAGGAGAAAACTTGCAGTGAGATCACTGCAATTCAATTTCAAATGCACTGATAATGGTAGCAGGAGTTACCGAAATGTCTGCAAAAATGTTTGTATCGTTTTCTTTGGCCATTATTTTCATTATAAGGCTATTCAGCGCTTCTACTTTTCCTGTACCAACAGCCTCGTTGGTTCGGCCATGTGTCCAGAATGCCCTACGAAAAACTGGTGAAGCAAGTCCTGCTGGCCTAAATCCACGGGAAAGTGGCCCAGAGGTCGTCCAAGGCCTAGGTGGAGTGACTACATCTCAGACTTTGCTTGGTCCTATTTTGGTGTTGAGCCAGCCGAATTATTGGAAGTGCTGTTGACCGTCAGGTATTCCAAATGCTGCTAGGCTGTTGCTCCTTTGGCCCTCCTTAGAGGAAAAGCGGGCATGAAAATGAGTGAATGAACACCAAACAAACTTTAGCCTTGCGGCAAGCTTCTGAGGAATCTGCCTGCTTTCTGCTTTCATTCTGCGACGATTAAAACTTGCAAGCGTATCTATTTTTCATAGTCAAAGGCCACAAACACGGCGGCAAGTAAATCAGTCACAGTTTATTGACGGGGAAACTAGTTTCGCGTCTTCCAACGCATCATCAGTCTTGTCAATGTAAGATAAATCTTACAGGTGAAATGTTGGCACATGAAAACAAGTAAAGAAAAAATGAACACCACTCACGTTATTTAGCTCATCCACCGGTGTTTAAAAGTGCTCAGCTAGCGAGTGAACAAGTTCCTCAGACGACTAGAATTGGTTAATGCGAACGTGGAGACGGCTAGAAATGATTTGCCTATAAACCATGATATCTTCCGCAGGAAATAAGATGTAAAAGCTGTTTCTAGTAAGTTCAGGTACCGTCATTGTTGCGCAGGCCCATAATGCGGTCCTTGGGTTGCCTTATAAGTCCTCATGTGGCCCACAGAGCAATTTGAGTTTGAGACCCCTGAGCGTAAGCGTATTTTTCGCAATTACATGTTGTTAATTTTCGCATATGTCCCAACAATATCTTTCCTGGACATACAAATGCTTTTGGAGAAACCGAAACTAAAATGCAGTGGAAAGGTGGTAAGCATTGAAATTCATAACTGGTCTGAATCCCCGAAAGGTCCTTGATGTGAGTGCCTCAAGTCTTTAGTATCCGCGTTAAACTCACAACAAATGCTGTAGGTCAGGGGTGTCCAGCCTTTTGCTATTGCCGGCCGCATTACTTTTATTTATATGAAGTACGGCCGCTAATGAATTCGAGTTATATTTATGAGATACGTTTAATTAAAGAATAGGTTTTATCCAGTATATTTCATTTACTTGTGCCTAAAAGTATAACAAAATGTTAAACATTTTAAAGAATTTATTAAAAGAAAAGTTTGGTCGACTGATTCGTGTCAACTGATTTTCTTGCCTTGCATTTGTTTTGCTTCAATATACGCCAGCACGGCCGCCAAATCTTATATTTTGAATTAAGTGTGGACGGCCGCAAATTTCATTAGCGAAGGCCGCATGCGGCCGCAGGCTGTGCACCGTTGCTGTAGGTAGTCTAGCAACAAAATAGTCACAGCAGTTGTGAGCAGGCCACCACCACTGTTATTTGACTGAGGCTGACCTTTAGATTGTTTACCTCAGCCACTGCTTGGGAGTGTCCTCGTGACTGGGATTGGCCACCCCATCCAATGTTGCCTTAAGACTGTGACCGCCCTTGAGCATGGCGTAGCGAGACTAAATGCCGCCCGGGGCCATCTATAAAGTGTCACCCTTTCCACCCCTCAAATTTACATACAGATTTTGAAATGAACGAAGATCATGTTTCGTGCTTATTAAAGGTATAACGAATAACAAAGCATCTTGAACATTACAGTCAAACGCTCACATATTGAAAGAGATCTGTTTTTCATTGTTAATTACCAATATTGCTTAATCTGCTTGTCGACACCTTTCTCATCATTATTCTTCTCATTTTTTCGGATTTTTTTGCATATACATGCATGGCTCCGGCAGCATTCTGCGTTTTTGTTTAAGACCCGTATCCGGAGCCTGAGTCAAACATTTTTGAAAAAAACGGACCGGAGTCACTTGACATTTTCTTTTGCAGCAGGAGTCTCCGTGGCTTTTATACATGTAAATTCTAAAGTAAAAGCATTACTAAACTTCGGTTACATCGACAGTAGCCAGACTCTCAACAGGAGTCGGATTCTCAAATTTGAAAAATTTTTGGATCCAGATCCAAAAATTTGTGAGCAGGAGCGGAGTCGGAGTCTGACGATGTGACTCTGGTCACCTCTGGTTTGCAGACAGGTGCTGCGAGAGAGGAAAGTGATGCAATATGGCAGTCAGCACAACCTCATTCACATATCAGTTAAAGCAAGTTAGAGATGCTTTTATTGTGACACGTACATTGTGATAACACGCACATTTGTGAAGAACACGTACTGTACATTAGCGACATATGCACAACATCAACACTTTTGTGGTGACGCGCACGTTGGCCTGACTCCGTGCAACATCATCAGCAGAAAAAAAATCACAAAATAAAAAATAACACTCTGAAGTACACGACCGCGCGGCTTGTGTTTTTGGATGAGCTCTCCGAGGTGTAAGAATACAACAGATTTTGGCAACAGGGATTTGTCTTTTGATTGACCGATTGAGACCGCACTAAGTTTCTGCAGTTTGATCGATGCCACGTGAACTAACCATGGTATCGCTTCTTGAACTTCTGTAAAGCAGCTCCAAAGTCAGGAATATCGACATTAACAACAAGAACGTCGTCCCTTGAGCAGATGAAGGCTTCGGGAGACGCACTGATCAGGCCGAAGGCAGCTACTCAAACATCAAGAACGGCACTGACGACGCCTAATATTTGTCGATTCACCAACGAAACACAAATGGTTTATGGCCCGTACTGCGGCTTGTGAGTGTGGCGCAGAGGAACAGACTGTTGACAATGGTATTACGACAATTTATCGAACGACAGTTCATCTGAACGTCACTTTATCGAACCGACAGTTTATCGAAAGAGACAGTTTCTCGAACCGGCAGCTTATCAAACGAAAGTTCTTTGAACGAGAGTTCATCGAAAGACAGATTAATTATGTAACCGACAGTTTATCGAAAGATAGTCTCTCGAACCGGCGGAGCATCGAAACGTCTCATTTGATTTAACTGTCGCAAGACATTATTTCGACGTGGTCACCACGTTGTAATCCATTGGTGCAGTCACAACTCCCTACTCAATTTTTTCCAAGAGCAAAGTCCGTTTTTATCTTTCATTACCATCGACGGATAATTAGCAGCCCCAGAGGTCAGAACAGCAGTGAAGCGAGCAACTGCAAATGATTTTAAAATAGTTTAACAATGCAATTCATTTTAAGTGAGAAGGCGAAAGTTTTTATGTATATCAGTAACAAAACGTAGAATGGCGTAACTTACTGAAAACGTGCGGAACACCTCACATGTAAAAGTTGTGTACTATCCCCAGCCGAGGAAGACAACTTCATGAGAGCGTCATCTGAACTCAGTCATTATATAAACAACTACCTTCGAGGAACTGCACACAAGTTATGATTAAATAATTTATAACAGTGTACCAGTAGTTTATCTACTCAAAATGGCGCCCATGGCAAAGTTTAAATGTGCGTCCCTTTCAATAAATGAAATATTAGATCTTAGCACAGTTTTTACGAAAGATAAACCATGAAGATTACAAATGTCTTCAAGTAGACAATATGCGTTTGTTTCTGCTTTAAACGTTTCACCAAATATAATGTAACATATCCATAAGGACCATAACTGAAATTCTATACTTACAGGTATTTATATTATTATAAATAAAATAAAACTTGCAAACAGTAATATCATCATCATTTATGCATGTGAATCTCTCACAAAAACATAAAAAAACTCACCCAACCTATTGCAACTTCTCTTTGTGTTCAAAAGACGCAGTTTTATCGAAATATCAGTATATCTAGCCTTTTCTTGTTATAGCGTAACAAGCTAATTTCAACAACACTTTTCATGCTTTCATTGAAACAAATTCTTCTGTAATTCCTCAGCGTTTTTTCCCTGTTTCATCTCTTTCTATGCTCACCAAAGGTGCTGAAGATCAGACGATCTATCTGTTATGGCACGCTGAGGTTCGGAAGTATGAAGCGATCCGTTTTATTTGACCGAAAGGTTGCTTGCAGCTTGCAGCAGATATTGCCATCGTCAGCATTATTTGCAAAGCAATTCGAAGATTTGGAAGGACGCTTTCATCACCATACTCAAGCTCTAAACAAGACTGACAAATCTCTTCTTTGATGATTTAACATTTTTTGCTCAACTGGTACGGTAACGATACTAGCTGCTGATGTTTCGAAGACTATATCTATTCACTAGGGTTCTCTTCCTTGGTATTTGAACTAAGGCATTGTGCTTAGCCATTTATAGAGCACTAGTGGCCATCGGATAAGTTTCGCAAGTCGGAGTAAGGCGCAGAAGCTGAAGTAATTTTTGTAATCTGTGGGAGTCTAGCAGCAGTTATTTGTGTAACAGAAAAACAGTCTCACAGCCATGGACTTAAACTCGTCTCAAACAGATTCAGACTAAAATCCTTTTGCCTGAAACAAAGCAGCGTAGACAGACATTTACCAGCAGAGCTGCAGAGCTGTCGTAAAAATGGCACAGCACCGGCTCCAAAGCTCTTCTTTCCATGAACATGGCTCCGGCTCCAGCTTCTGTTCGATTTTACACATTAAAATTTTCCATTGTTGGTGTGCCTCAAGATGAACGAAAAATGAATTAAATCAAGTACACAAAATTAAGAGAATGTACTAAACTTTTTTAAGTAATTTAATCTGGTAGTTTTTTGCAAGCACTGCGCTTACCATGAGGAAATCAGCGAAAAACAACAGTCACAGGTTCCGACGGTCCAGAAAGCAGTTACTATCGGAAACGTAACTCAAGATAACGGTAATATAAAGAGTCTGGAAGGGATGTCGTTCATTTTGCCGTCAATGCCTGAGGATTTTTGGTGTTTTTCACCACCAGAATCAAGGAAATGCCTGTGAAAATTACGTCTGTGTTCGAGCAGTTAAAGTTTAACAGAGATCAGTCCAAATTGACCAAGTGTTTTGTACTCGTTGCATGCTTGCCTGTTGCAATCTTGGCGCTTGGAATCTAGCGCTGCCCTGGCAAACGATGCAAAGAGCGCAAAACACATGGTCGATTATCTCTCATGTGTTCTTTCTAACATGCACACATTTCCTTTACCACAAATGTCAAAATGTGTTTAAAAGACCTTTGTTCAAAGAAACAGTATGACTTCTAACAAAAAATTCACCTTTGACTTTTTAAAAATAGTTAAAAAGTTCTGATTTCTTATCTTTGCACTCATAAAAAGCAGCGATGAATCACAAAAGAAAGCTGAATTTAATATGTGAACGCAGGAGATAATAAGATTGGTTACCGCCAGTGCCGGATTAAAAGTAGCAAATGTAGCAATTGCTACGGGCCACGCGCTTTTCGGGGCCCTTGGGTCATTTGTTTTAAATTTGTTTTCAGAATTTAGATGCTCAAGCCAAACTCTTGGAAAAACTGCCCTATATTTTACACATGTATACAGAAACTTTATTCGCTGAAACAAATCAAGTTTTTCGTTTTGTCTGGGAAATAGCTTCTACGTGAAAGTCCATTTCGCATTGTAAATTGTTTGAAGTGATTTGATTTTAAATTGTTCTTTATCCATACAATACATTTGTTGAGGGGCTCCTTCTGGCACATTTGCATATAATTTTTGCTTTATTTTGACAAACATATGATTTTCTTCATAATTTATTAAATGTTGCTCTAGAGTGATCAGTGAACTTTGCAAAAACTAAGTGCGAATCTCTCAAAAATGGACTTGAGACCACCGTCTCATTCGTTTCCCCTAATATCCACCTCTGATAAAATGTATAGAATGTTTTCCGTCCAAGAAATTGCTATTTTGGTAAATTTGCCATAAGCAATGTTGAATGCTTTTGCATTAGACTGCCGTGATTGCAAAATTAAAGAATTTTACAGTTAATTGGAACATCATGGGACCACTCAAGCAAAAAGGCAAAATCGCAGCAATTTCCCGATATTGCTTGATTGTATTGTTATGAATGGCTTAAAAAATATTATTAGATCACATTGACCTGTTCTGTAAGTTGCGATACTTTTTTCGTGTTTTCAAAATGATTTGACCAGTGGCGCCAAACCTAGGGTTTGCCCCTATATGATCCGGGTTATTGTTGCCTTTCTGGATATTTCTTCTGAAGATCTGGGGTTTTTAGGATCTAACTGTGTAGCGGTAGTAGTATATAACTGTATGTTGAAAGGGCCAGCTCTATTTCTTTGTTTTTTACCGTCAAGCGCATTTGAGGGTCCAGCTCTTTTTACCGTCTGTATGTTGAAAGGGTCAGCTCTATTTCTTTGTTTTTTACCTCAAGCGCATCATTAAAGTCACAGCTCATTTTCCCGTCTGGATGTTGAAATGTCCAGCTCTTTTTACCGCCCATAGCATTAATTGTATGTTCACAGGTCCATCGCACCAGTCAAGCGTTCAAGCGATCCCCGTGTGAGGCAGCGTATTTATTCGCTCTGGAAGGACAATTCGTTTGTCATCATTGGCAGAAAAGGCGACCTTGTTGACAGTTTCTGTGAATATTTCATGCTGCCAACTTCTGATTACGTTCATTGTTCTCCGCTGTTCTTTGCTAGAGAAAAGGCAATTATTATAGTCATTGAATGAAATATTATCTTTTACTACACCTTTACATTTCTTCTCTTCATCTAGTTCCTTTTTGTAGGAATACAATTTTGCTCGTAGACCTACAAATTCAGATATGATCTTCCCACCAGCCTCGTCCTTAACCATACCAAGGACCTTTTTGTTAAGTCTCGGAAGACTGTATTTGTCAAAGTTGGAGGTATAAAATTTATCTTTGATATCTTCAAAAAAGTCGTCAATTTCGATCTCATATATCAAAGAATCCGTATCAGTCATCAGCAACCTTGCTTTTGGTCCATACTTTTTCTTGATGTAATTATAATGAAAATCATACATAAGAGTCTTTGATAAATCCAGGATTGACATTCCGAGATAAACTGG
>JGI24159J19872_10013497_pt1 | contig 10612 bp, 6 predicted proteins | sample Ectturendosymbi4_FD_19872 | JGI IMG/M metagenome (IMG submission 19872)
ACCACTTTTTTGTTCCCCCCTAATCCCCAGCGGTCGATAATGGGAGACAGTGGTCTCTCGAGTCTTCAGTGTGATTGGTTGGATTAGTATAAGTACCTTTAACTTGTATCATTTTTTGCGTGACAACAAGATCACGCTGCAGAAATCGCGCGTTAATCTGTCCACGCATCGCTGCCTATGGTGCCGTCGTTGTTTACGTCGCTTTCGTCATTCGGATCTCCTCCAAATTATTGGTGCGAAAAGCCATGACGTCAAAATCATCTGCGCAAATGTTTGCAAGCTGTGGCCCTGCGTACGTTTCTGATTGGCAGTTTTTTACCTGTGCCATCAACTTCTTTAAAGCCGAACATCTCGTTTCCTTTGCATTGCTTTATGGAAGACTGAGCAGCGTGTATCTTGTGCGCTCCTTTTAATATCGCTTTCAGTCAGTGTCGATTCATGTGTTCAGCTGTTTGAGCAACATCCTACAGTATATACGCATTTCCCAGCGTCGTGTTTTGAGGCCAAACCTGATACATTAGTGTTCCAAGTGTAGCTCCCATCTGTACAGCTTTGCAAACTTCACTTTTTATTTGCCGTTCTGCCAGTGCAATCATTTTTGGTACTGAAGTGACCGAAAACGCCGCTATATACGATACTGGAGGCTCTGTGCTGCTGTCATGCAGCTCACGTGTATTGCGCTGCTTCCATTTGGCAGCTGCTGTTGTGTTATCCGCCCCCCCCCTCCCGCGCCCATTCCTTTGTCGACGCCTGTAGCGCTACTTGCAAACAGTTAAGTCTGGTCGATTATTATCCACTTTATCACTTGTCTTCAATTGTTTGGATGTTGTAACCGCGCACTTTTTGTGAATGCGCCTGAAAAAAACGTGTTGAAAATACGCCATTCTTTTGCCCCCCTCCCACTTGGGAGGTTCCGCTGTGGACAGCGATCCATTCTTTGTGAAATTAGTTACAAGCGCGCGTTAACGGGGGTGTGTTTTGTGTGCAGACTCAAAGTTGTTGTGTTGAAATCATGTTTCGGTGCTGAAGTTGGTCAGTGTTTTGGTACCAACTGATTCCGTGTTTATCTCTTCAACTCCAATCAAGCCTTCTGTGCAACGCATAGGCGTAACCAGGGAGGGTATGGACAGCCAAGACTTCTAGTATACCTAGTCATTTTGTGCTTTGAGAGGCGGCGTCCCAAACAAAAATACTGTTGCTCGCCTGAAGTCAAACATAATTTCAAAATTTTGGGCAGGCTACCCTACTGCGTCCGAGTCCTTCCTCTTCAGCGATCGAAACTTACTATTTTTCCGGTGTCACGTGTGGCTTTTCTTTGAGCAAGAGGCTGTTTGAAAGATTGCGTCCTTTTTTGATTCGAAATAATGAGATACGTGGTTTGCGGGTGGCAGTTTCTACATTTGTGTCGCTGATAGAGTTTGTCTGATAGAGAGACAGTCGCTGCTCTGCAGACCCAGGGTGCAGTGGCGCAAGACATCGTCTATACTCGGTCTTATCACAGTCACTCACGGCGATAGACGAGGCTCCTGGCAATCGTCACATCATACCACCAGCAGCTGTCTCCGTCGCTTTGCAGGACGAGTGACAAGACTGTCAGCGGAGGTTGCAGCTCCATTTCACCGAGACTTGAGTCTGCGCAGATGGTTCGTGTTGTTGAGACAGAGGCGTTCATGCTGCATCGGTTGACTGATGTTAGTTCGATGCTGTCGCTCGGTGCCAGGAAAAGTGGCTGATTTGCATTCTGGATTTGCCAGTTTAGAAAACAGTGTCAGTCACTTGATTCATTTACATTAACGAAATGCTTTGTCATTTACGGAAATAATTTGAACACTGTAGACTCGTTACTTTGATAGCAAAGCAGGGTGTCGACAATAAAATCTACCTTGCAGTGTTATACTTCAGAATCGGTAACCTTATCTCTTCGCAAATATGCTGTGTCCTCGATGACAAACTTCTCGGCGGTGGCGAAGTTCGATGCTCGAAAAAAATAGTCTGTTGCCCATGAAGGCGTTGGCGAGAGGACCGCAAATATCACAAGCGTAACATTTTGCAGAAAGATTGTGAAGGGCTGAAAAAGTTTATGGAATATCTAATTGCACAGCAAACAGACATCGATAATTGTATTTCTAGTTTTCGTAACAATTCCTTGACAAACAAGATAGTCGTGAGGTGGTACTCAACCGTGTCACAGCGTCCCTTCCGGAGCTGTTATCATTGCAAGACGTTAATCCGACTGTTCAACAGAGGCCCTTGTTCGAGCTCGCCGGTCCACTGAGGTGGTAGATTCGTGGTTGCTGCTATTCCGTGTTGAAAATCAGCAGGTTGTTAATTTTCCTGCGCTAGTCTTTGTCGCGAAACCAGCGTACGGTAGTGCTTGGCTGCATGGGCGTCAGAAAGTGGGCTTGGCCAAACCCCTTGATTTTTATATTTTGCTACAGTATTCAGTTTTCAATAGAAAAATGTTTTTTTCGTAGTTTCGTAATTGGTTAATTGAAATTTCATCACTACTGCCCCGCCCCTGGAAAAAAAACCTTCCAAAACCCATGCTCGACAGTATTTTTCTTTGAATTAGTCAAACTTGTAGCCACGTGATTCGTGAAGTCCAATCAACGAGTCGTCAACATTTTCGTCTCGCAGAGATTTTAGGCGTAGCTGACAAACAAACACCGGCGGCAATGAGCAAATTGCTGCCGACCAGCAACGCTTTGGATAACTATCCTGACCTGGAGCTGAACTTCACTCACATGGCTCACTGTCTGACCGAGGAGGTCTACGAAAGGTTGTTCAAGCTTGAGACTACCAGTGGCTACAGGATCGATGACGTCATCCAAAGCGGTGTGGACAACCCTGGCAAAGAATATTCTCTCACGGTTGGTTGCGTCGCTGGAGATGAAGAAACTTACAACGTATTCGCTGAGCTATTCGACGCCGTGATCGAGGCTTACCACAACGGCTACAAGGCAGGCAATCTGCACAAACGCGACATCGACTTTGAAAGCGTTGAATGCGATTTGGATGAGACCTTCGTTGTTTCCTGTAATATCTCCACCAGACGAAACATCCAAGGTTTCTGTCTGCCTTCTTTCTGCAGTCGCGCCGAGCGTCGCAAGGTGATGAAGGCAGTGAGCGAGTGCTTGAAAGCGATTGGTGGCAAGGGAGAGTTCAGCTTTAACGGATGCGAGGAAAGTGCTCCGAACGATTTTCATCGTCAGATGATTCGCGACTGGCCTGATGCTCGCGGGTTGTGGCGGAACGCTGACGTGGCAGTCACGTGCAATGTGGACGACCACGTGACCTTTTCCACTGCACGCAAACCAGTCAAGATTGTCGAGTCTGCAAAGTCTCTGTACGAATGCGTTACGCGCTTCGAAGGGGAACTTAAAGACAAAGGGCACGANTTCATGTGGACTTCACATCATGGCTACTTGACAACGTGCCCTAGCAACCTTGGCACCGCTTTGACAGTCGAACTTCGTGTGAGGATTCCGAAACTGCGTCGACACTTCAGGTTCGAGGAGATTATCACAAAGTTAAGATTAAGCGCCGGTGACGCTTGTGACGATGAGGTGAACTTGGCAAACATTGACGGGCTCGGGCGTACGGAAGTGGAAATCGTCAACCTGGTGCTGGAAGGTACTCGGTTTCTGATCGAATGTGAAAAGAAGCTGGAAAAAGGGCAAAAAATCGATTTTGATGTCAACAAGTTGAGGCAGTTGTAAGTCATATGGCTGCGAACCTTTCAGAGCCAAAAAACAACCGGAAGGGTGTGGTTCGTAGACAAAAAAACAGTGACCTTTTCAATTTTTCCATCGCATCGACATTACGAGATACTCAAGGAAGCGAAAAACTGTTTTTTGTGTTCAGCAAACTTGATCTTAACGTGAAATTAAACGCAGTCATGAAAAAATGAATGCTTTTCAAATTTGCGATTCTTCGAGTTGTTTGGTCTGATCTGACGATGACATTGCTTCACAAGGATCGCAATAAAAAAAAAAGAAAATAAAAATTTGCAGAAAACAACATTCGTTGTGTTTTTAACCGAAGTAGCGCAGCGCAACGTCTGAACGGCTCTATGGGTACGTCAGCTCTCGAGCTGGAGGAGAAAATTTGCAAGTGCTTTGATTACAAATTGGTGTTTAATCAAACATTCACAGTTGATTGACAGAACTCTTTCAACTAAGAAATCGGTTGCATGCTACGCCAGCAAATCTCACCTAGCTCAAATGTGGTTGAAACGGGAAACTTACAGTATTTCCTATGGCGATTTTTGTATCCACATGCATCAGCACTATTGCTTAAAGAGTGCTACCGAGGCAACCAACACTGCTCAGGACCACGAGGCCAAATTTCGTTTTCAACTAGAAATTCTTGGAATTAACGCTCAAAACTGATTCTTTCAGTAGCTGGCATTCTTATACATTCAGTCAAGTAGTCCATTCGACATCTGCATAAGTTTTGCATTTTTGAGTAAAACGAGGGGGGGGGCATTTGGCCTTAGGTACAGGGCCGTTGCCAGGTATTAAGGTTTGGGGAAAAAATACATTTTAAGGGGCAAATATTTAGTTTTCGTTATATGCTTAAAACAAAATTTTCTGGGCACAAAAAATTTGGGGTGTAGGTAATGCCCCCGGCGGGTACGGGCCTTCTTGGGCATCTGGCGTGCGGCAACATAAAGCTGTGCATGAGGTATCCATGGAAATTTTGGCCAAAACGCTGATTTTGCGCTGACCAGTTTGTGAACATCGATTAGTCAGAAAAGCGCCTGTAGCTCGTCGTTAGTAAACACGTTAACATTGCGTTTAAATTTAACAACATGATATTTAGCACAAGGTACCTGGAGAAAAGTAACATATTTTCATGTCGGAATCTAATTTACTTTTGTTGTATGTGAAACCGCAAGAATCGAACAGAATGCGATTTTGATCTTGAACCAACCGCAAATAAGGGCGGAACCTTTTCATTCTTCCTGGTATCTTCACTTACGGCTGCCATTTTTTGCCATACACATTTTGGAACTAACTTCGTTTGTTTTTGACAAAATCTAAATTTTTCGAAATCCAACAAAGTTCGTTTTTACGCTTAATATGAGCTTGAGCATAATTACTCGGTTGTTGAAAAACCCGGCTGTACTCCTGAAACTTTTAAGTCTCGGTGATGGGGGAAATAGTGCTAGGAATGCAATAACAAAAAGTTAAAAATGCATTTTTCCGCAGAAAAAGATTTCTTGCTGCGACAGCTTTTTCCCGTTCATATCCTTCATTGAAGTCCCACAAAGAAAATCCGGTTATGACTGCATCAGTATTACGGGTTGCTTCAAGTTTGCTGTGCGTCTACGTGAACCATGCTTGAACAATAGCGATCGGATTTATTTGATTTAAAAAATCGGATTTTTATTTAAACCAGATTGTTATCATATTTTTTATTCAATGTGTAGGGGTTGGCCACCTAACACTTGTAATATTCAATTTTGAATCGTTTGTTTTCTGGCATGTTGCAAAGCTTTTAAATGCAATGGACGCCGGAGAGCGGGGAGATGACCCCGTCATTTCCCACTGCCCTTGCAGAAGGGGCACAACGTGGGCGGAGGTGCCTTTTTTCATAGAAATATCATACGCAATTCATGTTTTTATCAAGATCGACTTGAAACAAATTTATTGCAGCCATTCGCGCACCCAGAAAATTGACAATCGCTTTCTGTAATTGCTGTTATTATTTTTGAGGTGAACATTGTTGCTGAACAGAAACAAGCACATTGGTAGAGATTTTTTTTATAAGTTTCAATTGCCCTCCACCCTTTTACTGCCCCCTGCCCTACCGCTACCCCGGCGCGCCTGCGAACATAGTCCATTGTTAAAATCAGTTTTTGCAATACAGCTTTCAAGAGATCAGCTCCTGCAAAAGTATGACTTACATGTATAAAAAGACCTATAATATATCTGTTATGAATCAAAAGTATGTCCTGATACTATAATGTCCACATTCAACAGTCTTCATGTTTGATGGAACTTAGATGCGACTTTCATCTTATGACTGGTTTCTTCGTCGCTGAGACTATTAAAACTCAACAGTATTCACTTGTCTAAATTTTGAAAAATTTAACTGAATTTGACACATTTTTTTCGGTCATTCAAAAAAAGTACGTCTATGATTGAAAAATTATCGAAAAAACTAGCTTTACGCCAGTCTACATTTTCAAACTTGTGGCATTCAAACAGTTCTGCCTTCCGAGTCTGCAAATTTTAGTGATTTCAGTCTACACGTCATTTTTGCAGGTACAGTAAACCTCGGTTAATCCGGATCTTCGCCAAAACCGGATAAAACTGGTGGTACGAATGATTTCTTTCGTTTGTCTTTATAAAAATCTTCGGTTTATCCGGATCTTCGCCAGTACCGGATAAAATCTGCTGTTATCACATCTCGTAATCCGGATTTTTCAGTAAAGTAAGTGCACTGACTGGTCTCTAGGAAAGATTCGGCAGCTTTCAGACGCAACACATACGTGCTCGCGATCAACGAACGTTTAGGATTATTACAACAGCGGCAGCAACTGCACGCAACATTCGACTAATCGTAGAGACGATTATTGCGTCACACACGAGCGTAGCTTATCACGTTGAACATATCGCTGAAGGAAGGCCGCCGCACCACGGTTTCAGTCTATTGATTAGTGTTGAGTTTGCGTGTGAAGTGCAGTGCATTACCCCTGAGCGTGTTGTACTCGGTAAGATGTTTGGAGAGCATTACCTTCCATACAGAGTAAAAAGTATATGCATCAGTCCAAAACCAGAGATTTCTTTAACTTAAGATTGTTCATAACTGCCTGGATATGGCGATTACTAATCTGATGCACCATTGCAAATACATCAATAAATTCGTTTTGCTTCTGCGAAAGTCTGCTGTTGTGTCGTAAATGTCTTCAATTGCAAAACGATTCTCACCGATATCTCAGAACCGAAATGACGTCAGGCTATAGAAACAACCATCTTCGGTTAATCCGGATCTTCGCCTAAACCGGATAAAATCGNCGGTCAAATCGAATCCGGGTTAACCGAGTTTTACTGTATTTGACACAGAATCTGTGACCTCACGGAAGCTATGGTTTTTTTCAACTTAAGTAAGAGTTCTCTGCCGTTTATAATAACATAGCATCAGTGAAAACTTGTTAGAATGCTAATAAAGCGTGTCATAGAAATCACACAAAGCTTCGAAACTGCACATGATTTTTTGCTTGCATTTTTTGATATTTATTGCTTGACTTAAATCAATCAACCCTGCTCAACGCACGTGCACTGGAAACGATTAGTTTATTCAAGCGCTTCTTCAACACGCTATTGCACGACGCGATACACCAAAAGACAATGCGGAACACATCACCGGTGTGCATATAGCGCGTAACAACACAGGACAACACACTTTGCTCTCCCTCGGTTGGACCGCTACTGGCGCTCTTTAACTACTTCGCGATGAGGTTTGAACCAAGCAGCTACTACGGTCGTGCAAACGCGATGCGAGACAATGGACCTTTCAAATGTCATAAGATTACTCGGACACGCGAAGGGGCCAACCTGGCTCTGGACCCTGTTTTGGCCACCATTGGGAATTGCTTTACTGGTAGCAACGGTGCTTGACCCACAGGTAGTTGGCAGTGTGTTCCAGGTATTTGCCGGTGTGTTCAAATTACATGTTAGTGTGTTTGAATTACTTGGCAGTGTGTTCGAGCTATGTCAGTGTGTTCGTGTTACTTGCAAGTGTGTTCCAGTTACTTCCCAGTGTGTCCGAACTACTTGGGAGTGTGTTCCAATTACTTCCTAGTGTGTTCGAGGGCTCCTTACCATCTCAGGCATCCACCGCCCNCTATAAATGGCGCTAAACGTCGATAAGATATAAAACCTCTGGAAAAGAATTTCCTACGTCGCTATTTTTTGCTGCAAAATGCTCCTCCCATCACTGCAAGATTCCCTGCTTCCCGTTCAATTCCCGAATGCATTCCAGAAGTATGGAATAAGGAGCGCCGTGTGCGGAGGCCGCGGTGGTGAAGGTCGATTGGAATGACCTCCGATCCAGTTCCTCGGTTAGCTGCGTGCACGAAAACGTGGCGTGACGCGATTGGCTGATATAAGTTGCACGCTTCGCCGATCAGAAGGGTTGAGGTAAATTACTTTCAGTTCACGGTCAGTCGGAGATTTCCTAACAAGGAAACAGGGTCGGACCCAGCTAGTAAGGTTATGGGGGGGCGATGTCGGTAATAATTGGGAGTCAAGACTCATAACAGCTTTGCTACTTAAAGGAGAGAGAGTATACTTCACAACACTGCTGTGACAAAACAATGGACAACAAAATGGCTTTATATCGCGAACGCTGTTTTCCGAATGTACAAAATCTTGGTGAAATAAGTTACTTTCGTAGGTTTCAGGAAAGCTATGCCACATACGACAACTAATGACGTTGTGGGGAAATAAACCGTTGTTACGTCATCACCGACAATAAATGATTATCGAATTTCACAATTTTTTCTTCTGACTACTTTGACCGTGTTCATCGCCGATTAGACAACTAGTTGCTTTCTGTCTTGCTTGAATTGCTTCTGAACGATTTTGCTCACCTGGCATTTGTAGAAGTCAACCGCAGTTTTGCAGAAGATCTCACAGTCGGTTGTTGCGTTGGTGAAGTTCATCTTTTCAGAAATTACAGGAAGTCTTTTGCATGGATGGGAGGAGGTTATGGATGAAAACGTGTGATTTTCGTAAAAATCGCTTGTCGCAGCAGAGCCGCACTTAAAATTCGAACTAGGAACGAGGTGAATCTTTTTGAATAATTTTAAGCAGTGGATCTTCACAGTGTGCGCCGTATTTTAATTAACGAAAAGCTGAACTACTGTACACTGCGCGACTAGACATAAAGGACAAACTTATCAATTCGGACTTACCCTAACAAAAAGTTGAATTATATTATAAAAATTTTGTCTTTTTTATGTGGAAAAGTAGTCTCCATTCTGACATACATTAACCTGAGAGTTATTGTCAGTTAACAAAATTCGTGATTGCCATAGCAACGAAACAGGACAAAAGCGATTTCAAATCAAAACCATGATCGTGGCAAATTTTCTTTCAAAATATCGCCGGGCAGGTCATTGTTACGAAACAAAGGATACAATGAGTTGATCCAATGGTTGCTCGACGCACAGGCGAACAGGCAGGTCAGGCACCAGACGGCGGTCGAGAGCGGCGTCCTTTGAATGACGTTGCCAAGAGACAGCATGACCCATTCCAGAACGAGCTGTGATTGGTCGCGGTTGTGGAGAGCTTGAAACACCTTCGGGTAAGAAAATAAGGCCGCGTGACTTACTTTCCACCGACAATTTGTTGGAAAGATTGCCAAAAACAAAGACTTGCCCAGCACAGGCGAGTTGATCAGTGACTTTCCTTTCCACCAAACCCTGTCGTAGCCAACGGAAAATATCGAAGTCATTTTAATCTTTTGAGGACAGCAGTTTCCATGGCAATATCTTGTTTAATTTCCGACATTTTATGAAAAGACTTCGCATATCATTTTGATTTTAGGGCATTTCTCCTGGGGGTGAATACGCAGTTTGACTACGTGCGTTTCAGATTTGAAGCGACCTTGCAGTTAAACTTTAACGAAGAAACTGTGGTGATGTTACTGGCTAGGGGAGTGGGGGGAACGCATTCTGGGGCAGAGTCCCCCCAATTTTATTTTTCCCTCCCAAATTTTGTTAGGCCAAGAAAAATTTGCTTTAGACGTTTAGCAAAAACAAAAACCTTGCCCTCCTGAAATATATTTTGTCCCCCCAAACCCTAAAACCTGGTTAAAACTTAAAAAAATCACCCCAAACCCTAAAAAAATTGTGTTGTGAATGCATGGTTGCCTTCAATCGCTTGTGTTATCGCCTTCAACTATGCGTGCAAGCGTTGAACTATTTTTTGCGCCTCGGCTGCCATTCTCAGTTGGTAGAAACCTTGTACGACTGATGGTGGTTTCCGTTCGTTATCCGTTGCATTGCATGATGCGTTGTTCACTCGTATTGTTGGTTATGAACACAACTTCACTCTCCTTTATTTCAGATGTGTGATACGCCAGTGTGCGAAGTGTCACGCCGTTAACTCTTCGCAAAAATCCCGTTTCTGCCGCTTGTACTTGAGATAATATTCTTTCAGTCATTACCCAAGATTCATGACCACATGTGAAGATCAGGGTTGCGGAGTCGGAGGTAAACTATCCGACTCCGACCTTTCCAAAATTTCCCACTCCGACTCCTTAACGTAAACGGAATTAAATTGGATGTTAAAATCAAAAAATTAAATTTGGATGTTGTTAAAATCAATGGAAACGATGGCGCGTAGCAAGAAATCTCTGGGTCAACAAAAGTTTCAAAATAAATCGTAGCATTCAAACAGGAATTCCCAATTCAGGAGTGTGATGTGAAAAATAATTCAATTGGACTTCCGGAGTCGCAGTCAGACAAGAAAAATTCGACTCCGACCGAAAACGTCCGACTCCGACTCCGGCTCCACAACCCTGGTGCGAATCGGAGCAAAGACCGATTTAAAAAACTGACAGCTTTGCGGTGTTTGAAAGTCGCCGTATCGTGACC
>JGI24159J19872_10013499_pt1 | contig 10611 bp, 7 predicted proteins | sample Ectturendosymbi4_FD_19872 | JGI IMG/M metagenome (IMG submission 19872)
TTTGCATTAAGTCGACAAATTGACAAACAAAAAGTATGCGAAAACAATTAATCTCCTTTGCGGAGGTAATGAAGTTTTTTTAAATATCAAGCTCAAGAGGGGGNTAACCCCAACCCTCGATAGCCCTTGAGTTTGGTGACAAAAAAAACGTCTTCGCCGAAAAAGTCTCGTCANCGTTATGGAGGAAGGTTTATTCAAGCATTCTTGTGATTAAATGAAGGAATGAAAACAAAACACCAAGATATAGAAAATAAATTGCATATTGATAAAAATAAAAGACTACAATAGTAATTTTCAGATTTGGTGTGGAGTGAAAATTTAAGACACAAACGGTGGGCGAAAGTCTTTATGGGCCAACCACACACCGTTTTTGTTAACACATCAATAGTTAACCCAAGACCTTTACAAATCAAGAGAAAAACTTCATTGACGAAACACATTAATTCAAATAACACAGCATAAGTTAATAAAACTACACAACAACAGCAATTGGAAACAANCCGGTAGAGGCCAAATGCCTAGTTACGAACGGGTCAGTTGAAGGTGAGATTGGAAACTTAACATCTTGGNAAAATTGCCTTGTGCTGCTGAAAAAACAAATTTTACAGTTTCAAATTCATGCAACAATTCATTCGCTGAATNTCCGGTTTCTACCACTTTCAACGTTCGCGCTGTCCTACCCGCAAGTTTTTCGTTTATGTCCACTTCACAGCTACCTTTTGCGTGTCCTCATGAGCGAGCTGCTTCGGCACGTTGATCGATACGTTCATTCGAGCGGTCAGGACAACATCTAGTAGCCTATTACGTTCCTTGGTTCTATCACCACAACCAGTCGAAAATCATTGGTGTGGCCAAGTGGTTGCTATGGAGCAGAGGTACGCAACCTGCGGCCGTACGACCGAATGCGACTTTCGATAAATATTTGTGCGGCCGTGCACATGCAATTTAAAATATAAGTTATGGCAATAGAGCATTATTAAAAATTCTATGACTACTGTAGCTGGATGCTTAGTGGAAATACGGCGAAAGAGATGTGTGGAAGCAGGGTAGGCTCAATGTGCGGAAGCAGAACAGAAGCAATGCAAAATATAAAATGATCTTGAACTCACTGGCGGCCGTAATTCATAAAATCTAACGTTATGCGGCCGGCAATAGCGAAAAGGTTGTGCACCCGCTGCTGTAGAAGAATTAACAACGTAAAGCAGCATAGTCGATGCAGTCCTGGAAACTTATCTTGGAATATTTTGTCTCTTGCAGTTTTTCTGCGCTTTTCAGAGCATCTTCTCAAAATTATAGTTTTGACAACATAATTTTTCTTCAAAGTTCAATAATATGATTTAGTAGCTTCAAGGTTTGTTCAGTGGAAACTAAATCAAACCTACTGATCATCAGCGGGAGATCACGATTCTCATAATGCTGGCGATTGGGGGCGTCAAGAGCACTGATGTTGTATTGAAGAACCCAAGGTTTTTGAAAATTGTTTGTATGTGGTCGCTTTCCGTAGTAAAGATCTCGTATCGTGGCTCTACTCCGTAAAGCGAAGTGTCCACTTTATTGTGATAACTCACAATAGAGGAACAGTGGAGTTCATACGGTACTGACGAATAGTTCACGTAAAAACATAGAGCCTGGCTTACCGAGGTGGTCGTACAGCAGTGTTCTGCTATATTTTCAGAGACCGTTGGAGAGAACCTTTCGGTCCGTCATAACACTTCATAAAAAAACCTGGCTGTAAAAGTATCGCTTGCTTTTACATATCCAAAAATTTCCTGGTATGGTGAACTTTTCTCTGCAAATGTTTACTTTAACGTGTACAAACTCGAATGAGTATTATATCACTTGTAAGAAANCTTATCAAATCAATGTTGTTCACTCCATTTATNGCTATCAAAGGTGATCTGTCATTTGTGTATGTAAAATAGCCATTACGAAATGTTTTTGGAATGTTTACAAACTATACTTTGTGGCAGTGAAGAAGGAACCACCTTCCGGCCGCTATTTTAAAGGCTTGTTTTACAAGGGACCAATTTCGGAGGAATCAAAAAGATTTTGGGAAAAAATCAATTTATTCATGCGTTCAGCATAGAGAACAGATCGTTCTAAACGGACAAAACTGAATAAATTGAGGTTTCAATGAAGGGATAAATTCTCCCATTTTTTACTTTCAACTGGTTGGAAGTAAAATTGCATCATTTTCTCCCTCCGCATCATTTTCTCCCTCCGAAATAACATATATAGCCGCAGCGATCTGAGCAGAAACAATGTCATTACCTTCAATCAGCATTGCATGAAGTTGTCGATATCACCGGAGAAAGTTCAAACAGGATGAAAAATATTGTGGTAAGTTGCTAGGAATTGTTGAAAGAATTAATGTTTGAGAATTTTTGAAACGAATTATACTGAAATTACTTCATCTCAAATTCAGGCTCAACAAACAAGTGGACTAATTGAGAAGTGCACAAGTAGAAAACATCTCATGATTTTTGTTTCAAATGTTTGAATATGACAATAATTCACAAAGCAACAAAAATATCAAAGTCATTTCAGTGTTTCATTTTAAAGTAATTAACGAAAATTTACTCCTATTAGAAATGCTGCAGTTTGAGCAGTTTAAAGTAAAGACAAAACACCACGAAGCAATTGTTGGAAAATTTCTGTGAACTTACAAAAAAAAACATGTAATACAGTTCTGTCAGAAAGTAAACCGATGCTTTGCATAGGATTTTTTTATCCGACTCCGACTTCGGATGCCCAATTGAATCATGTTTTACATCGCACCACGAATTTATGAATCCAAACTCGTGCGTATTGATATGGTACAATATCTTTTGAAACTTTTATTGAAACAGATATTTCTTGCTGTGTACCACGATTTCCATTCATTGCTAGCTTGCTAGCTGTTACAAAATTGTTGACAGCCAGAATTCATTCACATTATGTTAAGGAGTCGGAGTCGGAAATTTTGGAAAGGTCAGAGTTGGAGTCGGACATTTTACGGTGTCTGTTTCACATAGACGTTCATGCTCTATACTCTTTGAAAGCAGGCTGTTCACCTTGTTTTGTCCAATGGTGCTCCTTAGGTTCATTCTACCATCTTAATTTTAGAAAATGACCGTTCTCCACTGCAGTTCGTCACTATGAGAGTTAAACAAATGGGCAAACCATTTCCCATATTGATAAAAGAAGACTTCAAGTACAATAATATTTCTTAATGCCATTCATAGCACTACAATCAAGCAATATCTCGAAATTACTGCAGCTCGGCATCATTGCTTAAGTGCTCCCATAATGTTGTAAGTAACTCAAAAAATTTGCAAATCTCTGTAGTCTAATGTAAAAGAAATCAATTGAAAATCTTCGCTTATTTGCTCAAAGCAAATTTAGCAAAATAGTGACATCTTGGACCGAAAAAATCCTGCATATGTAATCAGGGGTGGATATTAGGGAAGGCGAACGAAGTGGTCGCCTCAGGCCCCTCTTTTTCAGAGATGCCGTGAGCGCCCCTTTTGATAGCACTTAGCTTTTGCATTGCTTGCTTTGTTAAAAAACTTAATAATCACTCAACAGCCACATTTTCATAATCTCTGAAGCAAGTCCTATGTTTGTCAATATAAACTAAAATTTATGTGCAAAAGCGCCAAAAAGGGGCCGTCAACAACTTCAATGTGTAGACAAAGAACAATTTTAAACCAAATGACTTCAAACAATGTGCAATTTGAAATTGATTTTCACGCAGAAGCAAATTCCCACACAAAATGAAAGTTTAACTTTCTTCGAGCGAATAAAGTTTATGTATAGCATATGCAAAATATAAGAACTCCTTTCTGAGAATTTGCCTCTGGCTCCTAAACTCTAGTAACTACCCTTGCATATGATACAGATAAAGGACAAATTTAAGACAGGACCGCGGGGCCCCCAAAAGCACGAGGTCCGTAGCAATTGCTACATTTGCTACTACTGTTAATCCGGCACTGGAAACGTTCGGTCAATTCACAAGATTCAATGTTGCGTGGTGACTTGATTTCAAATAAAAGTAACTTTTTTCAACTGCATTTTTTTGCGTTATTGCGTTATAACTGCGTTATTTGTGTCAATAACAATGAAATGCTGAATTTCGGGACAACATGGCCCTCACTGTTGGTCACAACTTTGTGTTTCTTTGTATGGAATTGCTCTACATGCAATGTTTTATTACGGTGTTCAGCCTGCTATTGAAAAAAATCAAATATCCAATAAATTACTTCGCAGCTTTCCACAGCATTGTTCTGTATTGTATGTATTATCTTCCACGCCACCGCTCAAACGGACTCAGTGCAAATGCCCGACAAGCTTCCAAAGGCTGTGAATTCCACAACATGGAAACATATTTTAATAAAAAACAGGGGCAGAACTCGAAGGTAGGATCTATTCCAATATAATATTGTTTGCTCTTGTACACGCTTGAACAATAATTATGAAGCATATTTATTAATCGTGTAGATTTGCACGTACTTTTTTCATTTAAAAGGTTACAAAATATTATTTCAAGGTTTCTGCATTTTTTGTTCTTTGATATTCAAACAAAACTTTTTCCCGTTTTCAGATTTCTGAAGCACAACTGCAAACTTGTTGATAATAACATGCATGATGAGGGTTTTCCACGTTGGTGGAGGTCTTCATTGCACTGCAACAACGTACATAATGCTGTTTTTGTGTCTGTTGCCGCCAATGACGATTTTTGCCATGGTCTTCCTGCTGATCTGCGTTCCCAAAATTACAAGACAAAGCCTGAGTTCATGGAAACCAAGTTTCGTGCACGTGTTCAAGAGCCCAACAAACCCATCAAAAACACTACGTTCCGTGTAGTGTTGCCTGTGGCTTATCGATGCGTAGAGAAAAGCAATTAGTTAATTATAATCTTGAAATTGTTCNCATAAATGGCTGATCGTTTTTCNAGGGTATTTCGTTGTTACTATATTCCAACAATGCGGGCNTTTACTCTTTTCTGTAAATAAATCGAATCGAATGAAGGGAACCAATGCGTTCTGATTTACTGTTTAAAATATTTTTATATTGTTGAAGTTTTTGCTATCTCGTCACATCTTAGTGTTCATCTGAGCCACATTACATTTTATCACCTCACATCTTACTGGTGTAGTGAATGCAAACTGTAATATGTCGGACCGGAACGTGCAGAATCATTGTACATTCTTCGAATTGTCTTCAGTGTTATGCTTCACATCTGTCTTTCAATGTGTAAACAGTTTGGCACTTCGCATTTACATACAACAACATTGGGATGCTGTTTAGGTTTGACTCAAGTCTTTTATATTTTATTGAATAATAAACGTTTCGTGCTTGTCAACTGAGTTTTAAACGTTGGATACATTCCAACATCCGAATGTTCTTTCGACATGTCTACAACCTCAACTACAGTATCATGTTTACATCCAACTAACGGTAATAACCACTTTTTTTGGGCTCACAGTAATTTTATTTCTGTCTTTTAAATCTAAAATCTCACCACAGCTGCAACTGAATGTGAAGGAATCTGACCCCTAGAGTGCATAATGCCTTGACACCGACGTTTTATGAGTTATTCATAATATCATCAAACAATGCACCGTTTCTACATAAAAGTTTCGAACCGTAGTCAACCGAACTGGGCGTTGAAACCGCTTTATCAAGTGTCAATCCAGCATGCCTATGACCATTTTTCTCGAATGTTGCAGCGACGCATTGCGGACGTTGGTTTGGATGTTTACAATCGTTTTTTTTTCGGCAAGCAAGGAGGTGTTAACACACAACAGTATAGTGTAGTCGGAGGAGAAACAGACGCTTTTTCACTACTTTTTTATGTGATATCCTACCTGAAAAACGTCGTTTATCTATCATTTTGTTTCAAGAATATTGAAATTACTCAAATAAAAGGCAGAAAGGTGTTAACTGAATAATGTCTTACGGCGAGCCTGCTAGGGTATGTAGTACATCGAAATACTCAACACAACTTTCCAATATCTATCTACGATATTGTGTAATGCCCAATATTTCTGTTAAATACATCATGTGCCTAACTAAGAGATATTTTTCTTGCAAAATATTGCCTGCAACAAGGTAAACTCCTCACTGCTTTTCCACATAGGTGAGGAGAGTGGGAAGAACAGGTGCGCCAACCAACTGATGTTGTTGAAGCACTTACTGAAACCTGCATGCTCATATGAAAACATATCTTCGTTTTTATTTCATGGCAAACTCTCTCTGTCTTTTGGTTCCCTTGGTATACTGCAGATAGTATAAAGATCGTATGTGATAGTATGTCGAATACAGAGTAAAATGGATTGAACTGGAGCACTATGAATTAAATATAGGACTTGAAAGGAGTTTTTGCACAACATTCAAAATAGTACAACCAAATTTTGAAAATCAAATCTATTAAAAGTTGTAATCAAACACTCATAATAAATTACGATTGTGGCAATAAACCAAACATACTCATGACTGCAAGCAGCGGGAACAAAATCAAGTTGTAGTGAATCGGCATGTCGCGGTCTATCTTTTACGACACAAAGGTGTTCTGTTGAAGGACCTCTTTCAATGATAATCTGAAAAGAATAGTCATTTCTATATTTCAAAAATCTACCAAAAGTTAATTCTATCCTTGGTTCTACAAGAGTAACTGGAAAAAAGGAGCAGAGTAGTAATGCTGGAACATCGTTTTATGAATAAGCGGTTGTCTTTGCAGGTCTTAATTTTATTTTTTTTAAATGGCAAAAGACGTCAAGTTCTTCTGGCCAAAACAATGGCATGGGTCGCAATGATGTGAGTGTTTAGAATAAACTCTTGAGGAAATGGAAATTTGTGTATTTTTTTCTGAAAACTGAAATTGGTACTCGAACCTATGGCGCATCACAATCATCAAAAGCTCGTTCGCCACCGAGTTTTCCTGGCCCGTCCGCCTGCATTGGCAGCAGAACCGTCGCCAGAAAGTTTTCAATAGGAGGGCTTTGCGTTTCTGCGGGGGGTTTTGTGTTTGTACTGGGGGGTTTGACACTCTAAAAATTGACAAAGTTCAACTCATTTGTAGTGTTTCATGTTTCAATTTGGGGAGGCGTGGAGCTTTGTTTGGGGGACTAAGCCCCCAAAAGCCCCCCCCCCGTGGCGACTGGACTGATTCNTAGGTATGGAAAAGCATCAGAAAGTAGATTTCGTTTGTGAAAACGTGTTTGTTTAAATATTGGCGGGCGGGATAAACTCAGTGTTATCGCTTTTAAAACAGGTTGGTGATACAAAGTGAAATCCTGGTCATCGGTACGGACGTGAGTTTATTGTATCCACGCGTTTTTGTGAATAGAATACGAAGTATCATTTGTAATGTACAGTGAAAACAAACATCAAGTGGTATAAAATCCATTGTATGCTGATAAAAAGTAAAAGACTTCAAAACCTTTAGGTAGCGGTTTGAATTACACATTTTGTCAAAAAAGTACGCGAAATACTTTATAGGTCACCAATACTGCTGACCTTGTTGTTGGCACAGATGAACAATTTTCAGATGAAGAGAAAGAGACTGAAGATTATTGAATTGTACAGAAAAAATGTCCTAACAAAATGGATTTATGCACGCAGCACAGAAGACGTTAATAAAAACACACAACCCTAACAACAAAACTAATGAAGACACCCACAGAAGAGAAATACATGTTACATATGTGCAATACAGGGCGGTTGAAGGTGAGATTGGAAACTTCACAGATCGTGGAATTTTTCTCTGTTCCTACATGTTGTGTAGGAACAGAGGGAAAGGAACACTTCAAAGATAAGACCTTAACTACTCTTATCTTTGAAGTGCGCCAGCATAGCTGAGAACTGGCGTTACTATTCGGGCAGAGGGAGGCACATACCTCTGAAAGAAGTATTTCAAGCACATACCTCACGGAACTCCACCAAAGTACAATTTTTAGTGTGTACCTCTAATCTACAGGAAACGAAGTTGTATGTGATCACATTTTACATCTGCATCAAAAAGTGTTGTGCAAAGTTAATCGTCTTCATTCATTCAAAATTTCTGTGCCCCGCCAGTTCATGTTTATGATTTACAAAAAAAAATGTTACTAAGCTTTTTTGATGATGATCGTAACAAATAAATGCTTGAGAAGGCCCTACTCTCCACTGCCAAAATTACATGAGCATACTTTAAAACGACGCCTACTAACGATGTGTAGTTGATGTCAATCTCATAACTTTATCCCAATGAAGAGAAAAAAATTACTTTTTGTTCGACATGGTGCTTTCTCTTTTTCCCTCCAGCACCAGCGCTATCAGATTGTTGAAAGAATTTTCTGCTTATGCTTTGTGCCACCAACCGAACATTCAGTTTCCACTATTCGAAAACACATTGCCATTTAATATTTTTCGAAAATTCTCCCGCTTGTGGAACTCGATTTCCCGCTTGAATAAAATCATCAGCCGTCTACCCAGTTCCATTCCGACGGGGGAGCTTTGGTTAGCTTGGCTCCTTGAAACAAAGCACCAATCCCCCCAAATTGAAAAGTGAAACGCTATAAATCAGTAGAGTTTTATCAAATTTCCAAAATCAAGTCCCCTTGGACAAACGTAAAGCCCCCCTACCGAAGACTTTCTGACGACGGTTCTGCAGTTATCCCATAATGATACATCGTGTACATTCTCATCACTTGCCAAAAAGCAATGCCTATTATCGGCTTGTAATTAATCCACGACTGACGTCTACACATTAAGCTGCGCTTTGCTTAAAACCTACTGAATATCACTATAAGCATCTGCGTCCGTGAGTGTGTGGCCCTCCCAGGTTTTTGGCTGGACCCCTGCTTGGCTCCCCCAGTTTTGTTAACTTTCAGCCAGCAAAATTTTAAACGATTTGAAGCCTTTCTGGCGAAGGTTCTGACGATATGCAAAGCCTATGTTGAGTTTGATAAGGTTGGTCATAGCAAATCAATCTTCATTACAACAGAAAATCACCATGCAGGAGAGGCATTTATGTTGGCCCTTCTATTTTTTTCTTGGCCCGCAGTGGCCCCCCAGACTTTTAATTCTAGAATCGCAACTGTATGTGGCAACGTAGAAATTGAACTACACCTCTACTTTCACTGCAGCGTACATAGCAAATCTCANGCATAACTTCTTCATAGTGTTCATAAGGATTTCGCCTAATAGGCAAACGTTTGAGGTCAAACAGATTTGCTGCGCTGGTTTCTCTTTGTGTTTGTCAGAATTGTTGTTTCAAATTTTCATTGTTATTTTAATGCTATACAGATGTTGCTAGAATCCTGCAACAGATGTATATTGTTCTCGTTATGAATTCTTGTACTATTTTGATTAGCTCATCATGACACAAAAAATTTGCATCAATCAAGTTAGCGCCAGTTGCAAAACTATCGTTAATTGAACAAAATAAATATCAATTTTTGCCCGTACTCGTGAACGAGTTGCTCCGAAACATTGATCTATACGTTCATTAGAGCGGTCATAGTTACATCGAGTAGCCCACTACGTTGCTTGGTTCTATCAAGACATAGAGTAGATAATAATCACTGCTCTGGCCAAGCGTTTGCTACAGAGGATTTTAAAACTCAAAGCAGCAAAGCCGATGCATCCCTGGAAGCACGTCTTGAAATATTTTGTCCCTAGCAATTTTTCTGCGCTCATCAGAGCATCTTCGCATAAAGCAAATTCAGATACAGTTTTGTTCCATATTTTAACGTTTGATAATATAATTTAGTAGCTTCAAAGTTTGTTCTGTAGAAACCAAATCAAACCTACTGATCAGCAGCGGGAGATCGCGATTCTCATAACGCTAGCGCTGGTTGGCGCCAAGAGCATTGATAGCAAAAAGAAAATGTCATTACTTGTGGTAATGCGTTGAAAGCTTGCTTGTAGGTTTCAATATGGTCGCCTTCTGAGGTACAATTCCCACTTGGGACGCCAATGTCGTGGTTACAATCCTGAAAAACGAAATGCCAGCTTTATTGTAGTTTCTTATTATAGAAAAAAAGTGTAATTCATTCTAAACTAACAAAAAGTAGCCGTTTCACCGAGGTGGTCGTAAAGCTAGGTTCTGGTGTATTTCACAGCTTGGTTCAGTTGCCACAACGAAGGAAAATTTGAGAGATCCTTCTGGTCAGTCATCAAGAGCTATCCCGTCGTGTGCGACGATGAGCACATCGGCGCTCACAATCTTCCAAGAATGATTTTTTTGATGTTTGCTTTCCAGTTTCAATGGCTGACTTCCACTCTCTTTTGTCAGAAGCGAGTTTTTCCGATGAAGTACTTGTTATGCTAAATACGTTTAGGTCACGCTTTAGCACGTCCCGGAAACGCAATTTTGGACGTCCAATGGGTCGGGGAGCATTGGGTAGTTCACTATATAGAACTTGCTTTGGCAGGCGGTTGTCCTCCATCCGGCACACATGACCAGCCCATCGTAGACGTCGATGTCCGATGGTGGTTATGAGGTCGTAAGAACCAGTCGTTTGCAGTATTGAGATATTGGGCACACGTTCCTTCCAGGACAACCCCAAGATAGAGCGGAGACAACGCATGTGAAAAGCGTTAAGACGGCGTTCTTGGTGCCTGTATGTTGTCCACGTTTCACAA